>AACY020249195.1_pt1 | contig 10675 bp, 5 predicted proteins | sample 267378 | NCBI WGS metagenome assembly AACY02 (sample SAMN02954345, study PRJNA13694) | marine metagenome | biome: aquatic; feature: ocean; material: water; isolation source: isolated as part of a large dataset composed predominantly from surface... | reverse complement strand
AAGTAGACATTAAAGATAAAGAAAAATTCTTAGATGAAATTAAGCATTTAACTTCTGTAAATGAATTTTACATACATAAAGATGATGAAGGTGAAATTGCAGTCAATACATCTTTGATTCAGATTGTTGAGTTTTCAAATGAAGGTGAAGACAAAAGGGGAGCTGGCTTAGTTTCTAACCGTTAATGACAAGACCAGTCTTACGATACTGTCTTCTTATAGATTTTCTTTCATCCTCAGTTGTTCCACCCCAAACACCAGAGTCCTGATTGGTTCTTATTGCATACTCAAGACATTCGGTAATAACAGGACATTCCATACAGATAGATTTTGCTTCATTAGCTTGTTTGATGGCTTTCATTGAAGACCCTACAGGAAAGAAAAGATCTGTGTCTGAATATACACATCCACCTTCTAACATCCAGTCTTCTTGTTCGAAATCAATATTTAACATTGCACATTCTTTCTTACTTTGTGAAATATTTCACAAGCTTGACATTTAATATTACTCAACTTTAATTTATATGGAGGCATTTTGGGAAAAATTTTTGGACATAGGGGTTTACCCCAAATTTATAAGGAAAACTCAATAACAAGTCTTAATAAATCTTTTGAATATTGTGATTATGCTGAAACCGATGTTCGAATCACGGCCGATAACAATCTAATTTTGTTTCATGATCCTGACATAAATGGACAATTCATCAACGAACTTTCTACGGAAGAGATACTAAGTGAGTTAATCAATATTGAAAAAGATGAGTTGATTTTATTATCAAGAGATCAAATAAAAGGGAAAGTTAATTTTGAAATTAAAACAAATAGTTTAGAAAAAACTGAAGTAGACATATTATTTCAAAAAATGCTTTCTATTTTGTCACCTGAAGATATTATCACCTCTTTTAATTGGAAAGCTATCCAAGACTTCAAAGAATTATTTACTTGTCATTATGGAATCATTCTTGATAAAGAAGATGCATTATTTGAGGCAAAATCTCTATCAATACATGACGAACATTTATTTTTCATGGTTGAGAGTTCCTTATTAGATAGTAGAAATTTTGATTTACCACTTGAAAAAACTGTAGTCTGGACAGTTAACGATGAAAAAGATTTTCAGCATTTTATGGAGCTGGGTGTATTTGGAGTAATTACAGATATTCCTGATACAATGCATATATATAGAAAGTAGATTATGGCAATATCAGATGATTTAAGTGCTGCTTTAAAAGAAGCAATGAAAGCAAAAGACAAGCCTAAGCTTGATGCAATTCGACAAATACAGACAGAGGTAGCAAAGAAAAAAGCTGAAAAAGGTGAAGAGGCAACTGACGAACTTGTTCTAGGAGTTATTTCTTCTTATGTTAAAAAGATGACAAAAGCAGTTGAAGAGTATCAGTCACTTGGTGATAGAGGTGTTGAAATGGCTGAAAAAATTCAATTTGAGATAGATTTTCTAAGCGGTTGGTTGCCAGAGCAATTAAGCGAGGAAGAGGTTGTAAAAATTATCGATGAAGTGCTTACTCAAATGGGAAATGTTGATATGTCTCAAATGGGTAAAATAATAGGTGCTGTAATGGCAAAAGCAGACGGCCTTGATGGTTCAGTTGTTAGTAAATTAGTCAGGGAAAAAATCTCTTAAAACTCATTAAATAATTTGTTGTTTCAAAAAAATTAGCATTTATCCTTACTAATTATGAAAAATAATTCATATACTATTGCAGTATTAGGTGCCGGTAATGTTGGTTTGGCTGTTATTGAGCGTCTTGAAAATCTTGATAATGAAATAGTCAACATTGAGCTAAAAAGCGTCTTAGTTTCTGATGTTTCTAAAGATAGAACTTTTAACAGTGACTTAGTGACTGACAATTTTGAAGAAATTTTAAATGATAATTCTATAGATTTAGTCATAGAGGTATTAGGTGGTGTTGAGCCTGGAAAAGAATACATAAAGTCGCTTTTAGGTAATGGGAAAGCTGTTATAACTGCTAACAAAGATATAATTGCAGATTGTGGAAATGAATTAGTTCAACTAGCCCAGGAAAATAATACCTGTTTATATTTCGAAGCAGCAGTTGCAGCTGGTATTCCTGTTTTAAAACCTCTTATTGAAAGCTTAAGGGGTGAAAATCTTAACAGAGTAACAGGCATTATTAATGGAACAAGTAATTACATACTTACTTCTATGGAAGAGGGAAGTACTTACGAGGATGCATTAAGCACTGCTCAGGAACTTGGGTATGCAGAACCAGACCCAACAAATGATGTCGAGGGAATTGATGCAATGTACAAAGCAATGATCCTCTCTTTAATATGTTTTGGTGCAACTCCTGACAAGGACAATGTACATACTGAGGGAATTTCCTCAATTACAAAAGAAGATTTTGATTGGGCCAGCAGGTTAAACAAAACTATTAAACTTGTTGCTCTCATTGATAATGAAGGTGTTGGATTTAATGCAAGAGTTCATCCTGTACTCATTGATACTAAACATCCATTAGCAGCTATCAGAGGTGCGCTTAATGCTGTGGTAGTAGAGGGAGAGAATATAAATCAACTAGTATTTTCTGGTCCAGGTGCAGGTTCTTCACCTACAGCAAGTGCAGTTATTGGAGATGTATTAAGTGCTTGCCATCAACTGTCAAGCAAACAGTCAAACTGGTATCCATTAAGAAGTAGAAAAAATGATATTAAGAATTTTGATGACGTCTCATCTAGTTGGTTTATTAGACTATCAGTATCTGATGAACCAGGTGTGCTTGCCGCAATAGCTGGAACATTTAGTGAAAATAATGTAAGTATTGAGAGCGTTATTCAAGAAGGTCGCGGCGTTCAGGCAGAACTAGTGCTTGTAACCCACGAAGCCCCAGAAAAAGATATGCAGAATTCAATTAAGCAAATATCCTCTCTTGACTCAGTTACTTCAGTAACTTCAACACTTCGCGTCTACAGCTAAGTGGTACATTACCAATCAACAAGAGGTCAAAAAGAAAAACTTTCTTTTCAGGACATTATTCTCTCAGGAGTTGCACCAGATAAAGGCTTATATCTTCCTGATTCAATAACGTTAGAAAATTTAGCCTATTTAACGCAGGAAGACTTAAGTTATGAAGATTTTGTAAAAACTATTTTCATTTCTCTTGATAAATCATCAGCAAAATATGTAGAGGACTTAGTAATTTATCCTGGATTTGAAAATTCCCCAGAACCAATTTTAAAAGAGTTAAATGCATCAACAGTTGTTATGGAACTTTTTCATGGACCTACAAAATCATTCAAAGATTATGCACTACAACCTCTTGGTGCAATAGCTAATAGGAGACTTGAAGAGTTAGGTGAGAGAGGACTTGTCATTGTTGCTACTAGTGGTGATACAGGAAGTGCTGCAATACAGGCAGTTAAGAATTCTGAAAATATTGATATTGTTGTTTTACATCCAGCAAACAAAGTTAGTGAGTATCAAAGAAAGCAAATGACAAGTGTTATTCAAGACAACGTGTTAAATATTGCAGTAGAGGGATCATATGATGATTGTCAGAGAATTGCGAAAGATCTTTTATCAGAAAATCCATTTGGTAGAAGAATTATTTCTCTCAACTCTATTAACTGGCTCAGAGTCATGGGACAGGTCTCCTTTTATGTCTGGCTTACAAAACAATTTACTGCTCCAATAAATGTTGCAATCCCATCAGGAAATTTTGGTAATGCGTATTCTGCGTGGTTTGGCAGAAAGCACGGACTTAAAATAAATGAGATTCTTTGTAGTACTAATGTCAATGATGTACTTAGACGTTTTATTGATGGGGGAGTATTAGAACCTCTTGTTACACTACCAAGTGTTGCACCTAGTATGGATATTCAGATTCCCTCCAGCTTAGAGAGATTAATTTTTGATCTTTCTAGTGATGCAAAGAGTTTTTATGGTCAGCTACAAACCAACTCGATAGCACAGTTAGATGAGAAGAGTATTGATGTCTTACAAAATGTGTTTTCTTCTTTTACTTTTACAGATGAGAGCATTACAAATTTGATTCAATCATTACATGATGAGTTTGATATTGTTTTTGACCCGCACTCTGTGACATCTGTACAAATGGCCTTAGATAATGACTCCTCTCTTCCAACTGTCGCAGTTGTTACAGCGTCTCCTGAAAAATTCGGAAATGTCATATCACCACTTATAAAAGACTTTGCAGAGACAAAAATAGAGGAAAAAGAGCAATATTTAACATTAAGTACTGAAAATCCAGAAATCATTGGGGCAATTAAAGACTTCATTTAAAAAAAATATTGTCTTGGAATAGATTCTAACTAAACTAAGTATGTTGTAGTAGAAATATGTAATGAATAAATTGTTTAGTAATGCTTATGCTCGTATGCGTTTTTTGCGTTTTAACGATATTCGTCAATTTTTAGTAAAAGTCTTAAATGTCTCTATTTCTTTTATGATGATTTTTACTCTTGCATTTGTCACAATTGAGACAATTAATCCTCAACCTGCATTTGCCGCTTCATGGGATTGTCTTGATTCAAGTGGTAGGCCAATTGCATTTCAAACTAAGTATGACAGTGGAAATCTAAATGTAATTCGATATAATTTCTCTACAAATCAAGAATCTACAACAACTTTTTCAAGTGGTTTTTCTGGTTCAGGTGAGATTAATGCATCGTTTATGGATCTAGATGGAAACCTTTATGTACAAAGAAAGCATTCAAACTCTAATGGTGTGAATAGTCGGTTATATTTAGTAAATCCAACCGGGAACCCAACACTCGTAGACAGTTCATCAGCTGGTGAAGATCTTAACGCAGCAACATTTTTCGTTGACAATGGATACGAGTATGGAATTTCTGGTAGAGGACACTTCGCTGGTCCAGGAAGTTATGTACGATTTAGTAGCGACACAAGTTTGGCTGCAGATAAGCTATATTCTCTTGGAGACACAAATACTAGTGGTGGATCAATAAAAAGATCAAAAGCAAAAGACTTTACATGGATTCGAGATAATTCAAACTTTCCAACAATGTTTAATGGACAGAAACCAAATTTTATTGGTATAGATGGTGGTAACCAAAGAATATATGTTTCCTCATACACAATAACAAATCAAGGTGCTTCCAATGAGGCAATAGAGATAGAAACACAGTCTTATAGCATCTCGATACCATCTAATGACAGAAGTGACTTTGGTGCAATTTATGGATTTGGTTCTGATCAAATTTATGCGTTGAATAACGCTACAGGAAATGTATATAAAGTGAATATTAGTGGTTCTGGTTATTCTGTATCTAGTACAGGAGACACTGGTGCATTTACATCAAATAATGATGGTGCAGCATGTCACGCTGGAGATCCAACTGTTACTTTTAACCCATCTGTTACAGCTACTCAGGGAAGTTGTGATGGGTCAAATCGTGAAATAGATGTTACCTTAAACAATTCAAGTTCCAATGTTGCAACAAACTATGTTGTTACATATACAGTGAATGGTGGCAGTACACAGTCACTGACATCAGGAACCTCTGTCTCGTCGTCATCGAATAACACGTCCCTGAGTGTGCCAGGCCAGGCTAATGGTGCTGCAGTAGTAATTAGTTGGTATGCAGAAAATACTGCTAATAACTTACGGGAACCAAACACTGGTACGACTTCACTTTCTTCAATAACAATTGATGCCTCTAGTTGTTCTTCTAGTCCAACAGCAGTAGCCATTACAGCCGCCACATCACTTGGTAGTTGTTCAGGTGGTTCTGCGACCTCACCTTTTAACTTTGCTAACTCTTCAGGAACAACCGCCTATGTAACAGTTGAATACTCAACTGATGGTGGGTCTAGTTGGAGTGTTCATCCACAAGCACAGGCTAATACGAGTAATGATTTGGTAATTGGGTCGGGCACCACCCCTGGTCAGCTATCATCCATATCAGTTCCCCATGGTTCTGCAATTACATGGAGATATAAAAGTACAGACACAGAAGGTGATTGGTCTGGTATAAGTTACGTAACTTTATCTGCAACCTCTACAGTCAACTGTCCTACAACAACATTTACTACATCAACTTCAGCTGGTTCTTGTTCTGCTGGATCTTCTACACCTGAAATATCAGTTACCAACACTGGAAACAGTACAGGTTACTTCGACGTACAGTGGTCAACTGATAATACAAATTGGACAACGTTACAAAATGGAAATGCTATATCATCTGGTGCAACTGAAACATATGCTGTTTCATCAGCCCAAACTCATGGTACAACAGTTTATTTTCAGGTACGTTCTGGAACCTCTAATCCATCTTCTGGTTCTTACACTACTGCTACTCCAAGAACTGTTAATTGTCCAGTAATTGATGTAAGCGCATCACAATCATTAGGCAGTTGTTCAGCTGGTGCAAAAACATCAACTCTAACTTTAAACAACTCTAATTCTGCAACTGTAACAGCATATTTCTTAGTTGAGTACTCACTAGATGGAGGCTCAAGCTGGACTCAAAAAGCAGCGAACCAATCTGTTGCCAAAAATGCATCTGCAACACTTACGCATTCTGTTCCACACAACTCTTCAATACAGTGGAGATATAAGTCATCTTCAACATCTGGATCTTTCTCTGGCAGTTATGTCACAAGCAGTGACATGAACAGTACGACTGTTGATTGTCCTTATATTGACCCATCTGTTTCTCAATCACTTGGAGGTTGTTCAGCTGGCTCCGCTACCTCTACATTGACTATAGCAAACTCTAACTCAGCAACAGTACCAGCATATTTTTGGATAAGGTACAAAATCGATAGTGGTAGCTGGAACGACGTCAACACAAATCAACAAGTCGGTATAGGTGGTTCAACAACATTTACACAATCTGTTCCAGACGGTTCTGTCATTACGTGGTCTTATTTAACTTCTACGACAAGCAATACTTTTTCCGGAGGTGGTACAGAAGTAGCCAGCTCTGAAGTGGATTGTTTATATATTGATGTCTCAGGATCACAACAACTCGGAGCTTGCTCAGCTGGTGCAAAAACATCAACTCTCACTTTATCAAACTCTAACTCAGCCAATACAACAGCATATTTCTTAGTTGAGTACTCACTAGATGGAGGTTCAAACTGGACTCAAAAAGCAGCAAATCAATCTGTTGCCAAAAATGCATCTGCAACACTGACACAATCTGTTGCTGACGGTGCAGCAATACAGTGGAGATATAAGGCATCTACAGTATCCAATTCTTTCTCTCGTAACTATGTCACAAACAACAATATGAATAGTACGACTGTTGATTGCCCTACACCTCCAACTCTCACAGTCTCGCAATCACTTGGTAGTTGTTCTGGTGGGTCAAAAACCTCTACTCTTACAGTCGCCAATACCTCAGGTGCTTCAGCTTATATTAAAGTTGAGTACTCATTAGATGGAGGCTCAAACTGGACAACTAAAAGTTCTAACGCAACAGTTACGAATGGATCTGGAAGTTTATTTACTCAAAGCGTCGCAGATGGAAGTGCAATAACCTGGAGAGTTACTTCTTCAGACACCTCTAATAACTTTACAGGATTAACACCTACTACCTTATCTGCAAGTGCAACGGTAGATTGTCCTCAACCCGTAACTGTTTCAGGCTCACAAGCACTTGGTAGTTGTTCTGCTGGAGCAAAAACTTCTGATTTTACTGTTTCAAATACCTCTGGTTCCACAGCTTATATCAAAGTTGAGTACTCATTAGATGGAGGTTCAAACTGGACAACTAAAAGCGCTAATACAACATTAAATAACAATTCAGGATCAATTTTTCAGCAGTCTGTAACTCACAATTCAACAATTACCTGGAGAGTTACCTCTTCAGATACTAGTGGTGACTTTACAGGATTAACACCTACCACTATATCTGCAAGCGCAATTGTTGATTGTCCAGTAATAGATATAAGTGTATCTCAAGCACTTGGTAGTTGTTCTGGGGGAGCAAAAACCTCTACATTAACTTTAGCTAACTCAAACTCAGCCAATACAACAGCATATTTCTTAGTTGAGTACTCAACTGATGGTGGGTCAAACTGGACTCAGAAAGCAGCAAACCAGTCTGTGTCGAAAAATGCATCTACTACACTTACTCAAAGTGTTCCACATGGTTCAGCAATAACATGGAGGTATAAATCCTCATCTACTTCAGGTTCATTCGGTCTTTTGTATTCTCAGCTGTCTACAAGCGCAACTGTTGATTGTCCAGTTATTGACACTTCTGTTTCTAATACACGAAATGCTTGTTCTGGAGGTGCAAAACTTTCACACTTCAATATGGCAAACTCTGACTCAGCAAATGCACCAGCATATTTCTATGCTGAGTACTCATTAGATGGAGGTTCAAACTGGACATTGTTAGTTGCTAACCAAGCTGTTCAACCAAACAGCACAGAATCGGCATCTATAAATGTACCGCATGGACAACAAATTAGATGGCGATATAAGACTTCTACAACATCCAACTCTTTCTCAGGTAATTTCTCGAACTGGGGGCCAGACTTTGTAGTTGATTGCCCAACAATAGATGTAAGTGTCTCGCCGACGCTTGGAGGATGTTCAAGCGGAGCTGCAACATCAAGTTTTGCAATTACTAACTCGTCTTCTGCTACAACAACAGCATATGTAAAAGTCGAGTATAAGATTGATAGCGGTTCTTGGGTCACCAAGGCCGCTAATCAGTCAGTTGGCATTAACAGTACAGAAACGCTGACCCAGAGTGTACCTGTAGGCTCAACTATTACATGGAGATATGAGACATCTACAACAAGTGCAACATTTACTGGAACACCTACAGCAACAGGTAACGCAAGTTCCGCAGTTAGTTGTAATATTACAACCTCTGCATCTCAAGCTTTGTCTGGAAGTTGTGCAGGTGCTTCTAAAACTTCAACATTGTCAATTTCAAATAGTGGTTCATCACAAGCTACAGCTTACTTCTTGATTGAGTACTCAGTAGACGGTGGATCAAACTGGATCCAAAAAGAAGCAAGTAAAGCTGTCACAGCTGGTGGATCTGATTCTGTTACACAAGCAGTGAATAACGGTACAGCAATTCAGTGGAGATATAAGACTTCAACCATATCTGGCACGTTCTCAGGCAATTATGTTACTGGGAATAGTTTAAATAGTGCTACTGTTTCCTGCGTTACTCCAGCAGTTTCCACTTCACATGGTACATGCTCTGGTGGAGGTGCTCCTATAAATGTGTTATTAGATAATACTGGTCAAGGCGCTACCAATTACTTTAAAGTTCAATACTCTACTGATAACTCAACTTGGATTGATGGTATTGGCGGTTCTCATGTTGCAGTTAACTCGGATTCAACTTCTACAGTTAGCTTAAAAGGCTCTTCTTTTACAAACGATACTGTTGTATATATACGCTACCAAACTTCATCAAGTACAGATTTTTCATCTGCTTCTACAACAAATTTAAGCAACATCACTATAGATTGTCCTATTCTTAATGCCAGTGCTACAGCAACTGCAGCTAGTTGTTCAGGTGGAAGTGCAGCAATTCCAGTAACTCTTAATAACTCTAGCTCAACTGCTGCTGGAACATTTACCATTAGATACTCAACTGATGGAGGATCTAATTACACAACTTTAAGTACTGCAACCGTAGCAGCTGGTGCAACTGATAATTCGTCTATTTCTATACCTGCTCAAAGCCACGGTACAGCTGTCATTATAAAATATACTGTTGTAAATACATCTGAGGGATTAAGTCAATCAGAGGTAACTCTATCAACAACAACTATTGACTGTCCTGTCATTGCAGTTACTGCTACCCATGCAACTAATGGTTGTAGGAATAACGGTACAGGCCAAGGCGGCACAATGGGTAAATTTAAAATTAACATTGATAATAGCGGTAGTAATGTCGCAGTTACAGTGTTAATACAAAAACGAGCAACAAATCCAGTTTCAGGAAATCTAGGTGATTGGTTATATTTTGACACAGGTGCAACTGGAGGTTCTAATGGAACTTCGATTAATGCTGGAGTTGCTGATACGCAGATCAATCTTAATAGCGGTGTTGCAAACGGAACAGGACGTGAACATAGATATTCTGTTGATGGTGGAAACACTTGGACTGAAATTGGTTCTAAAATCACAGCTTCCTGTGCAAGCGTTTCCACTGCACTTGGAGCATGTTCAGATTCTCAGACACAAACACCATCTATTACTTTAAATACTGGTTCAGATTCAACTGTTTCTGTGTTTTACAGAGTAGAGTATTCACTTGATGGAGGAGCGAACTGGACTGAATTAAAGAACGATGAGGAAGTAGCTGCTAATTCATCTGAGACTTATTCTGGCCCTACGCTTGCTAATGGTGAAAGTATTCAATGGAGATACAGTTCAAGAAAATCAGGTGGTTCACACGATAGTAATACTTGGGTAACTGAAGATACAGATATTCCAGGTGTTGATCCAACTCTTTCATACACTGCAAGCTGTGTAGTAACTACTACAACAACTACTACAACAACTACTACAACAACGACAACAACTACTACAACAACACTGCCAACTACTACTACAACCATATTTGAACCGATTTTTAAACCATCAATTATTAACAACAGTAAATGTAGTAATGATGGAAGCGCTTCCTTTGGACTTTCAGCGCTGAATAGTTCTTCAAATGTTGGAATG
>AACY020564710.1_pt1 | contig 10679 bp, 8 predicted proteins | sample 267378 | NCBI WGS metagenome assembly AACY02 (sample SAMN02954345, study PRJNA13694) | marine metagenome | biome: aquatic; feature: ocean; material: water; isolation source: isolated as part of a large dataset composed predominantly from surface... | reverse complement strand
TTCGCACTGATACCGCATTCGCTTTCGCTGTCTGCCGTGTCAGTGGATGCGCATTATAGGCAGCAGAACTTTTTGTGCAAGGGCTTTTTGTCAGAAAATTACGATTAATCATCTAGACGCCTAGATATCCAGCAACATGAATAAAAAAGGGGCTAAACAGCCCCTTTTTAAACTCATTTGGTTAACGAAACAGTAACTATGGACTGAAGAATCGCGATTCTTGCTCGACTTCGATTTCTTCACCATCGATATGGGTTTTCACTTTTATCTCGATGTTAGTCACTGAACGCGAAAGTTCGACCGGATCAACTCCAACACTGATAGGTAGAGTTAGCACTTCACCCCCAGCAATCGTCACAGAGGTAGGCCCATACCACTTATAGTTGTTAAGACCTTCAACACTCATTGTGTATTCATGGGCTTGTTCTGTCTTGTTGAGAATTTTCAGGGTGAAAGTGTTTTCAATCAGCCCTTGATTGTTTTCTCTGTAGAGTTGGTTACGGTCGCGGATAATATCCATACGCACGGGAGCAATCGTCGCGCTCGCATAGATAAAGATCAGGATCATGGCGGCTAACACCACACCATAGCCCACCAGCTTAGGACGTAATACTTTCTCTTTAATACCTTCGAGTTTATTTTCGGTGGTATAGCTAATCAGCCCTAGAGGGTATCCCATGCGCTCCATGGTTTGGTCACAAGCGTCAATACAGGCGCCGCAGTTAATACATTCGTATTGCAAGCCGTTACGAATATCGATACCCGTTGGGCAAACTTGGACACAGAGGTCGCAGTCGATACAGTCGCCTAAGCCCATTTCTTTGGGGTCGGCTTTGCGTGAACGCGGGCCGCGAGTCTCACCGCGTTTGGCATCGTAACCAACGATATAGGTGTTTTTATCAAACATCGCCGATTGGAAACGCGCGTACGGGCACATATGGATACACATGATTTCACGCATCCAACCCGCATTACCGTAGGTCGCTAAGGTAAAAAAGATAACCCAGAAGTAGATCGCACCCGATGCATTAAGGGTAAATACATCGACATAGACTTCACGGCTCGGCACAAAATAGGATACAAAGGTCATGGCCGTGATGAGCGAAAGCACAATCCATGCGGTATGTTTTGCCGTTTTGCGCCAGATTTTGTCGTAACCCCATGGCATTTGATCTAACTTAATGCGTTTATTACGGGCCCCTTCGAGTTTTTCTTCGAACCAGATGAACATAAACGTCCATACGGTTTGCGGGCAGGTGTAACCACACCAGACTCGGCCGAGGTAGGTTGTCACGAAAAATAACGCAAAGGCGGCTATCATAAAGAGAGCGGCAAGTAAGGTCAGATCCTGTGGCCAAATCGTTAAACCAAAGACATGGAACTTCTGCTCAGCCAGATTGAACCAAACGGCTTGACGGTCTCCCCAAGGGATCCAAGGTAAGATAAGGAAGAAGAGCATTGCGACCCAGCCCATACGGCGGCGTACGCTACTCCATAATCCATCGATGGCCCGGACATAAATCCGGTTGCGGGGGTTAAAGCGATCAGCCTTATCTGCATCTGGCTGGTGAATCTTAATTCGATTGGTTTTCGAATAGTCCTTGTTATTAGATTCTGCGTTCATCGTGACAGCCTTTTACTGCTTTAATATTGGACGAAAACTGGCTTATTATACCCATATTATTAATGGTTATTCACTTATGTTGGACTAAAAGATGAAAGGTTGGATCATATTAGCGCTCCTGTGTGGTGCATTATATTACTTATACACCGAAACAGACAAACTAGATGCACCTATAGCCAAAACTGAGGAAATGGTTCAGAAGATAGAAAACAAAATGGGCTCGATGACGGGCACCCAAATTATTAAGATCGATCAGAAACGCACTAAGGCTCGAACAGCCATTTTGGAGCGACTATCGGCTCCTGAAGTCGAAGAGTTTAATAAAATCCCACTCACCGAAGACGGCATTGCCGATTTTAAAGACAGCTACTGCGGCACTAAAGCGCCCGAGCACCCAATCTTTAGCCGAGATAACCTGTTTTTTATCTGCGATAACCTCTAATCCCACTTACAGGCAAACGGAATTTTGCAACCCATCACTAAGCATGGCGCTTAGGCGATTGACCAAAGACATGATTCCGCCTAGCCTTTGAGCTTCAATTACATAGGCCTTGTATCATGACTAAACCAGTATCAGATATTTTTGATCCCGCACTGTGGGATGAAGTCAGCGGATTTAACTTCGACGATATTACTTACCATAGAGCCAAAGCCCACGGCACAGTGCGTATCGCCATCAACCGTCCAGATTGCCTCAACGCCTTCCGCCCAAAGACGGTCGACGAGTTGTATATCGCCCTCGATCACGCTCGCCAATGGTCCGATGTAGGTTGTGTATTACTCACGGGCAATGGCCCCTCGGCCAAAGGACAATATTCGTTTTCCTCCGGTGGCGATCAACGTATTCGCGGTAAAGATGGTTATAAATATGAAGGCGCCGAAGAAGGCAAAGCCGATTTAGCCAGAATGGGGCGGTTACATATCCTCGAAGTCCAACGATTGATCCGCTTTATGCCTAAAGTGGTGATCGCAGTCGTGCCGGGTTGGGCGGTGGGTGGCGGCCATAGTTTGCACGTTGTCTGCGACTTAACCTTAGCCTCGAAGGAACACGCAGTCTTCAAACAAACCGATCCCGATGTCGCGAGTTTCGACTCTGGCTACGGCAGTGCTTATCTTGCCAAGATGATTGGCCAAAAGCGCGCGCGAGAAATTTTCTTCTGTGGCTTTAACTACAGTGCCGATGAAGCCTTTGCCATGGGAATGGTGAATAAATCGGTTCCCCATGCCGAACTCGAAGTTGAAGCATTAAGATGGGCCAAAGAGATTAACTCTAAATCGCCGACAGCAATGCGTATGCTGAAGTACGGCTTTAACATGACAGACGATGGCATGGTCGGTCAGCAACTGTTTGCGGGTGAAGCGACACGCTTAGCCTATGCCAGCGCAGAAGCTCAAGAAGGGCGCGATGCTTTCCTCGAGAAACGTGACCAGGACTTTTCCGCGTTTCCTTGGCATTACTAATCGAAGCTGATTGCCATATAAAGCCCTCATTTGAGGGCTTTATATTTTTTAGCGCTTATAGATAGAAAAAACCGTTTAAACTAATCTCAAAATACGGGTTTAAATTTTAATGAGAATTGTTATCATCTAATCATTCCCAATTGGGGCTAATATTAGAGGATAAGATCATGACCAAGACATTAACTTTTGCCGTATTACATTTCAGCGTTGCCTTCACCGTTACCTATTTATTAACTGGTAGTGTTTTGGTCGGTGGTGCCGTCGCCTTAGTTGAGCCCGCGATAAACACTGTAGTGTTTTATTTCCACGATAAAGTATGGAAACGTTTCGAGGCAAAAAAGCAGAACGCGCTTAATGCAATAACGGCTTAATACACTCAGCCACCAGCACATACTCTAATAAAGCCCCAATAAAAAACCGCCATACAGGCGGTTTTTTATTGCTTCCGATTTATTCCACCGTCACCGATTTAGCGAGGTTACGTGGTTGATCCACATCGGTGCCCTTAATTAAAGCAACGTGATACGAGAGCAACTGTAATGGGATAGTGTAAATCAGCGGCGCCATGAAGATATCGCAGTGTGGAACTGGGATAACCTTCATGGTTTCGTCAGATTCAAACTCAGCATCCACATCGGCGAAGACATACATTAAGCCGCCACGGGCACGCACTTCTTCAACGTTAGATTTCAGCTTTTCTAACAGTTCGTTGTTTGGCGCAACCACAATAACGGGCATGTCGGCATCAATCAACGCCAGTGGACCATGTTTCAGCTCGCCAGAGGCATATGCCTCAGCATGGATGTAGGAGATCTCTTTTAGTTTGAGCGCACCTTCCATCGCAATCGGGTACTGATCGCCACGGCCAAGGAATAAGGCATGGTGCTTGTCGGCAAAGTCTTCCGCCAATTCGGCTATTGCATCATCTAAGCTTAAAGCTTGCTCCACTTTGGCAGGCATAGACTGTAGGCTTTGGGTGATCTCCGCCTGCATTTGCTCCGACATACCATTATGGCGACCGATCACCGCCGTCAGCATTAACAAACCTGCCAGCTGCACAGTAAAGGCCTTGGTCGAAGCAACGCCAATTTCAGCGCCTGCTTTCATCATGTACGCCATATCAGACTCACGAACTAAGGAAGAGCCTGGAGCGTTACAAATAGTCAGCGTCGCCTTATAACCCATTTCTTTAGCTAGGCGCATCGCCGCCAGCGTATCGGCAGTCTCGCCCGATTGAGAAATAGTCACTAACAGGCTGTTAGGGAACAAATGCGACTTGCGGTAGCGGAATTCGGAGGCGATTTCGACATTACAAGAAACGCCGGCCCAATCCTCTAACCAATAACGCGCCGCCATACCCGCATGGTAACTAGTACCACAGGCAATGATTTGTACGTGTTTGATATCTTTTAAGAACTCAGCAGCATTATCACCAAAAGCCGTGTCGAGCACTTGCTTGTTAGCGATGCGGCCTTCGATGGTGCGTGTCAGCGCCAATGGCTGCTCATAAATTTCTTTGAGCATATAGTGGCGATATTCACCTTTGTCACCGGCATCGTGGGTGATTTCAGATTCTTTAACTTCGCGCTCAACTTTATTGCCATGCACATCGAAAATGCTCACGGTGCGACGAGTCACTTCAGCCACGTCACCTTCTTCTAAAAAGGCGAAAGAGCGGGTCACAGGCAGCAGCGCCAATTGATCAGACGCAACAAAGTTTTCACCTAAACCAAAACCAATCACCAGTGGACTACCTGAACGCGCAACGACCATACGCTCGCTATCGCGGCGGTCAATCACCACAGTGCCATAAGCGCCTTCGAGTTGTTTCACCGTGGCTTGCACCGCTGCCAGTAAAGTGTCGTTAGATTTCAATTCATGGTGAACTAAATGACAGATCACTTCGGTGTCGGTATCCGAGCTAAAGTGATAGCCCAGCTCTTTAAGCATTTCGCGCAGTTTATGATGGTTTTCGATAATACCATTGTGCACCACGGCAATATCGCCTTCAGATAAATGTGGGTGAGCATTGCGCTCGCTTGGCTCACCATGGGTCGCCCAACGAGTATGTGCAATACCAGTGCCGCCCGCTAGCGGGTCGGTTTCGAGTGCGGCAGAAAGCTCCTGCACTTTACCCACGCGGCGAGTGCGATTGAGTTCGCCATTGTGGATAACGGCAACACCAGCGGAGTCATATCCACGATATTCTAAACGACGTAAACCTTCGACCAGAATTTCGGCCACATCCCTTTGCGCCACGGCGCCAACGATTCCGCACATAGTTTTTACCTATAAAATGAAAAATAAAAATGAAGTTGTTTGAGTCATTTGCTCTGGCTTATCACTGGCAAATGCCTAAGGCGAGTAGGGCGCTAAAATAACTTTCACGCCTTGCTCGGTAATTTGGTTAAGGGCGCTCTCTTCGATGCGAGCATCGGTAACTAGCACGCTGATTTGAGACCAAGATAGTTCTAAGTTAGGGATCCGCTTACCAATTTTGTCCGAATCCACCATAACGATCACTTCGCGGGAAACCTCAGCCATCACCTTGCTTAAACCTGTCAGCTCATTAAAGGTGGTGGTGCCGCGCGCTAGATCGATACCGTCGGCACCGATAAAAAGTTGATCGAAGTTATAGGAGCGTAATACTTGCTCGGCCACTTGCCCCTGGAACGACTCAGAATGGGGATCCCAGGTTCCGCCGGTCATCAATAGGGTCGGCTCATTTTCCAGTTCGTGAATCGCATTAGCCAAATGCAGGGCATTGGTCATGACTACCAGCCCACGCTTGTGGTTAAGTTCAGCAATCAAACCTGAAGTAGTGGTGCCACTGTCGATGATGATGCGATTATGATCTTTAATCAGCTGCGCAGCGGCTTTAGCGATGGATAACTTGTTAGGGGCAATCTTGGCAGAAAACTGTTGCGTCACTTCATCGGGAATGGCTACAGCACCACCGTAGCGGCGTAACAACAGTCCGGTTTTTTCAAGTTCAGCCAAGTCTTTGCGAATAGTCACTTCTGAGGTTTCGAAACGTAATGACAACTCATCGACACTCACTTCACCCTGTTCATTCAGAATGCTGATAATACTGTGGCGTCGTTGCTGTGTGTTTCGTTTATTCATAAAACCTTTCAGTTAACTTTCGATTCGAAAGTTATATTATAGGGAAACGAAACATTTTTGCTAGTATTCGAAAGGTGTTTTTAGAGTGAAAATGATGTAGTTGGTGAGTTTTTAAAATTAACCTAATGAAAAGCAATAAAAAAGCAGTTCACCTATCGATGAACTGCTTTGAGCGAGCTAAAACTTAAGCGTCGAAAGTGAAGTTAGAACTTAGCTTCAAGTGCCACACTGAAGTTACGATCTTGGCCTAGGGTCACCATATTGTATTGGCCGCCATCGATATAATCGGTATCAAACAGGTTTCTCACGTTCGCGCGGATGCTAACGTCTTTACCCATAATATCCATAGTGTAGGCAGCACCGATATCGAAGCGAACATAACCGTCTTTACTGATAGTATTATCCAGGTTAGCAAAACGCTCGCCAACATAGATAGCACCGAAGTTCATTGCAAAGTTATCGGTCACTTCATAACGAGTCCAGATATTGGCCGACCATTCAGGGGCATCGATAGGCGTTTTACCTTCGCGCTCATCACCCGTTTGATACTCAGCATCGAGGTACATCATAGATGAAGTCACAAACCAGCTATCGCCTAGCTTACCTTGGGCACCGACTTCAAAGCCGCGGTGTTTTTGCTCACCGCCTTGGGTGGTGATATCTGTAAAATCACCAATTGGTGTTGGCAATTTTTCTGAAATGGTGATGTTTTCAAGTGTGATATCAAATACCGCAGCCGTTAATAACAAGCTGTCATCAAACAGTTCCCACTTTGTTCCTACTTCATATTGAATGCCGTATTCAGGCTTTAGGTTAAGTTTATTATTGAGATCGAATTCGTTATTCACCGCACCTTGCGGGGTGAAGCTTTTTGAATAGTTAACATAAACACTGCCGTTATCCGTAGGTGAGTAGATCACCCCAAATTTTGGCGATACTGCATAGCTATTTTCACCTTCGCCATCTTTTTTCTGTTCGTCATAACGAACCCCAGCGAGCAATTTCCATTGTTCGTTGATGGTCATTAAATCTTGCAGATAGAAACCGTAGTATTTGTATTCACTCGGAGTGCCTTTCTTACCAGTATGGTAATCAAGATCCGGCTGAATCACCGGCTGACCAGGAATAACGGTTTGCGCTGCGCCACGGGCGATTTGTTGCTGGTAGAAGTAATCGAGATAGTTAGCGCCAATCAGCAACTGATGCTCCATACCTGCCAATGCAAACTCGCCTGTAAAATCGACATAGGCGGTTTTATGCTGCCAATCATCGTAACGATCGAATGGTCTAATGCTGTATCCCGAGGTGAATGGATCTTCATTATATTGCGGCGCAGAATCGAAACGCTGGCGGTTAAACTGTTGATCGTTATAACCCAGTTTAACTTTCCAATCGTCACTCATTTGCCAAGTTAAATCTGCACCTAAGTTAGAAACCGTGTTATCGGTAAAGGCCCAGGGCGCATCCCAGATGGTTTTACGTTGGCCGACAACATCGCCTTGTTTATCTAACCAACTGCCGGCATCGATACCGGTTTTATCTTGGGTATGGTCGTATTTCAACGACAATAACAGATCATCACTGATATCGAATTCTAGGTTCAAATAACCTAACCAACGATCACGCTCTTGGTTTTCATCGGTCGTTGAATATTCACGCCAGTATTTAGTGTCTTGTTTGACTAACACACCGCGGTAACGAATGCTTTGAGCCTCGTTTAAGCTGCCACCTGCATCTAACTGAGCGCGGGTAGAGCCGTAACCGTCAGTATCAAAACCTAAATTGAGCATAGAATCATAGGTGGGCTTGTTGGTGACCATATTCACCAAACCGCCGGGGCCAGATTGGCCATATAACATGCTCGAAGGGCCTTTCAACACTTCGACTTGTTGCAGGGTTTCAATAGGTTGGACGTAGTGGGACCATTGCTGGTGGCCGTTGATCAGATAACCATTACCCGAATCTAATTCAAAGCCACGAATACTGAAGACTTGGCGGTTCCAACGGGTAGTTCCCGCTGTCACACTTGAATCGTTTACTAAGACTTCCGCAAGGTTAGTCGCTAATTGTTCATCGGTGACAAAGTCGGGGATAACATTCACAGATTGTGGTGTATCCATTAAATCGATATCACCACGCATAGCACCGGATGCACTGCCGACTTTATAGTCGTTAAACGTACGGCCAGTCACATTAATGCGCTCAATATTTTCATCATTTGACGCCTCGGCCATAACAGGCATCGCCATTAATGCAGACCCTACGGCCAAACCAACCACTGAATATTTAAATACCATTGCCAACACCTCAAGTAGACCTTTCGTCTTAGAATTGCAGGCAATATAAATAAGAATTGTTTTTATTTAATCATCTTTACACGAATTTACAATCCAACGTGACTTGGATCAACTTTCAATAAAAACAATGAATTAGCCATAACACTACAGTCTTAATTCAACATTAATTTGGCTAATTTTTATTTGGTGAGGATTTTTAGCTTTGACAAAAAACATAAAGCGGCAATAAGCCACTTTATGTTGACTGAGTACAGCGCCGTTATTTCTTAATCTTTACCGGACGTTGCCAGCCAGTCAGATGTTTTTGCTTAACACGGGTGATAACCAGCTCATCCTCACCCACATCACGGGTAATTGTTGACCCAGCACCCAGCGTCGCGCCTTTACCAATGGTCACTGGCGCCACCAGCTGAGTATCACTTCCCACAAACACATTGTCTTCGATTACGGTTAAGTGTTTATTGGCACCATCGTAATTACAGGTAATAGTACCCGCACCAATATTCACGCCCGCACCGATTTGCGCATCACCTAAATAGGCTAAATGACCCGCCTTAGAACCCACACCTAAAACGGCCTTTTTCATCTCTACAAAGTTGCCGATATGGGCATCCTGCATTAACTCAGCACCGGGGCGTAAACGGGCAAAAGGCCCGGCACTGGCGGCAACGCCCAGCTTCGCGCCTTCGATAATAGAGTAAGGTTTGATCTCGGCATTATCGGCAATTTCACAGTCGATAAGAATCGCGCCAGCGCCGATGCTAACGTTATTACCAATCACGACTTTGCCTTCGAAAATCACGTTTACGTCGACCATTACATCCATACCGACCGTCACTTCACCACGGATATCGATACGGCTTGGGTCACGCAGATTTGCGCCAGCAATCATCAGCTTCTCGGCTTCGCGGGCCTGATAAGCTCGCTCTAACTGGGCGAGTTGCACGCGGTTATTAGCACCTTCCACCTCAATGGCAGATTGTGGCTGAGCGGTATTAATCTCAACCCCGTCAGCGTGGGCCATGGCGATAATATCGGTCAGGTAGTATTCGCCCTGAGCATTGTTATTCGATAGGCGACCAAGCCAGGTTTTTAATGCCTTGCCAGGAACGGCCATAATGCCGGTATTGATTTCATTGATGGCGAGTTGCTCGGCATTGGCATCCTTTTGTTCGACGATGCCGACAACCTTACCGTGCTCGCGCACGATACGGCCATAGCCAGTTGGATGACTAAGATTAACGGTTAAAATCGCCACACCATTATCGGGACGCGCAGCAAGCAATGCTTCAAGCGTAGAGGCTTGGATCAACGGCACATCACCGTAAAGGATCAGTACAGTGTCATTATCATCGATATTAGGAATCGCCTGAGCGACCGCATGGCCTGTGCCTAACTGCTCGGCTTGCAACATCCAATTGAGTTGCTGCTCACCCAAAGCCGATTTTAATTTGTCGGCACCATAGCCGTACACCAATTGAATGGCATCGCTGCCGATACTGTGGGCGGTATCGATAACATGCTGCACCATGCTCTTGTGGGCGATAGGATGTAATACCTTGGGAAGATCCGAGCGCATGCGAGTTCCTTTTCCTGCCGCTAAGATCACTACATTTAATGCCATTGCCATATCCTTGATTAACATCCCAAAGGGATAAACTGAGCTCGATTTAATGGCGCAATTTTAACGGAAAGGCGCAGCAAAGCGAAAGGCTGATATCAAAACGCAGCGAAAAACCAACAAAAAAGGCGGGTATCTTTCGATAACCGCCTTTTATCACAAACAATAACCTTTATCTGGCAATGTTTTTCTTGATGGTTTCAACAACACGTAATTGAGCCATTGCTTTCGCTAACTCAACCATAGCGGCGTCATAATTAAAGTCCGCACCCGCAGTCGCCATATGGGCTTCTGCACGACGCTTGGCTTCTAATGCTGCCTGCTCATCAATATCTTTGGCACGCATAACCACATCAGCCAACACAGAAACAGAAGAAGGTTGTACTTCCAGTAAACCACCAGAAAGATAAAACACTTCTTCGCTGCCGTCTTGTTTGACGATGCGCGCCATGCCAGGTTTGATATAGCTTAACAGTGGAGCGTGGCCATGCATGATGCCCAACTCACCTTCAGAACCGGTCACTTGTAGGCTAGCTACGCGACCTGAGAA
>AACY020530093.1_pt1 | contig 10680 bp, 9 predicted proteins | sample 267378 | NCBI WGS metagenome assembly AACY02 (sample SAMN02954345, study PRJNA13694) | marine metagenome | biome: aquatic; feature: ocean; material: water; isolation source: isolated as part of a large dataset composed predominantly from surface... | reverse complement strand
CCGCGTGGCAAAGTAGCCAATCAGGCCCAATGCCAAGATCGGTGCGAGGACTTGGAAAATATCAGCCATCGGGGTGTTGCCAGAGATAGGTCGAGACTGGTGAGACGTCCGAAATCAGTCCACGTCTCTGCATGAATTCTGCAAACTCAATCCAGGCATCTGAATCGCTTGCCCGGACATCTCGGGTGAGTTTCGGCAAGGTGTCTCTCCAAGCGCGGGCATTGAGCGGAGTATCAAGATCCTGGGGATTATAGGCGACAAAGTCACGCCAACCAGCCTCTGGATCTTCGAGGATCTCCGCCGTCACTGTATTGAGTATGTCCAGCACATCCTGCATGGCTGGATGTACGGCCTTATCAGGATGCGCCACAAGCACCAGTTCTTCATAGGTTGGAACGCCGTGGCGTTCTGGAAAAAACGCCCGCCCGGGGCGTTGATCAAGATCCATTTGATTGAGCTCAAAATTTCGAAAGGCGCCGATGACCGCATCGACTTGCCCTGTATAGAGCGAGGGTGACAACGCAAAATTTACATTCACTAAGGAGACGTCTTCCAGTGTGAGACCGTGATGCTCAAGCATGGCACCTAAAATTGCATCCTCAAATCCACCGACTGAGAATCCGACGGTTTTGCCTTTTAAATCGGAAATGGATTGGATGGGTCCGTCTGCAAGCACCACCAGTGAGTTCAGTGGTGTATCCACCAGTGAGCCCATGCGGACCAGTGGCAATTCGTTATTTAAATCCATCATCAAAGAGGGTTGGTAGCTGACTGCGAGATCAGCCTGTTTAGCAGCTGCCAGTTTTGGCGGCATCGAGGGATCACCCGGTTCGATGAGTTGGACGTTGAGTCCCTTCTCTTTAAAAAGACCGCGCTGCTGAGCGACGATCAAGGCAGCATGATCTGGGTTGACAAACCAATCGAGTAGGATAACAAACTCCCGTGCGACGGCTTGAGTGGGTATCCACACAGATCCGCATAACAGGAGAGTCATGAAACATTTCGCCCAACGGCGATCGATACAATATGAAGTCATAGCGTGGGTCCTCTGTTCGACACGATGCGGCAGCGGACCAATCGTTTGAAATAGATTGATTCAAGGCTCCCTACGCCGGTGTTAACCGGATCAGGTTCAAAGGGTACTTCTCAGCGATTGCGCCCCTGCCACGTGGGCACAGCATACCCGATCCGGTCGCATCCGTCAGAGGTTTGGGCAAACATCACGCGTGGTTGGACCTTGCCTTAGGTTTGGATTGGCGCGCAACCGATCGCCGCGCACCTCGATATAGGCCTGAAAACTTGGGTCTTTGAGATATACAGACTCTGAGGCAAATTCAAGCAGTGCCTCGGTGTGAAAATTGCGCAGTTGTGAGTCGGCTCGTATGACTTCTTGTCCGTCTGCGTCAAACAAGACCAGTGTCGGTGCATATGCGATGTTCAGAGATTTGGCGAAGTCTCGCGCCGTCATCGATCGGCCATCGGGCGTTTTGACGGGCTCACTGGACCACATGTCGAGCTGGGTGGTGTGAAAGGGCGCAAACCGTGTTTGGACAGACTCAAGACTCAGTACACATCGATGGAAGTTGTCACAGTCTGGACAAGCGGTTTGCTCAAATAAAACGGCTCGGGGCTGTCCTTGGCTCGGGGCATTTGGATCAACGAAAAAGGGCTGCGGGTTAAGCTTCCCCGTGGGGTCTGGTCGTTGTTGGCTGGCCAAGTAATCAAAAATGCTCATGGATGTGTAATGCCGTTGGCTGACATATTCCAAGGCAGTCGTCATGTCATAGGGTGATACATAGCCGTTGAGTCGCAGTGTGACCTCACCCTCGGCATCAAAGAACATGAGCGTCGGCGTGAACTGAACGTCTAGGGCGGCTGCGATGGCCTTCTCGGTGGTCTCCTCGCCATCAAATCCATAGACTTCGCGCGCACCCCAGATATCCAGGGACACCACGTCGAAGTGGCGTTCAAAGGTGTCCCGAATTGAGGCCTGCGTCAGATTTTGCTCCACCATTGCCTTGCAGTAAGGGCAAAATTCTTGGCTGAAGAACACCACCAGTTGTTTGCCCTCTTCCTGGGCTTCAAGGTTGTCTTCAGACAAATCAAGGAATGACACTTTAAACCAGTCGGGTAAGACAAATGACGGAAAGCTGGTTTGCGTCTGTTGCGGCTCGGGTGTGTTGGCCTGGACTGTCGGAGCGAACGACAGGATGAGAATGGTCAGAAACTTGGCAATTTGAGTCTGCATACGAACCTCCGGAGCGCACAGTTTTATTGAACTATGCGACAGCCGGAGGCGATGTCAAGTTAATGTGTTTGGGAAGCTTTTAACTCCAAACGACGGCGATGCAATACCGGTTCAGTGTATCCATTGGGTTGTTCAACCCCTTTGAGCACTAAATCAAGCGCTGCCTGGAAGGCCACTGACTGATCGAAGTTTGGTGCCATGGGCTGATACGCAGGATCTCCGGCGTTTTGATCGTCCACAACCGATGCCATCCGCTGCATGGTCTCCAGAACCTGTGCCTCATTGGTGATGCCGTGCACCAACCAATTGGCAATGTGTTGTGAGCTGATCCGAAGTGTGGCGCGATCTTCCATGAGCCCCACATTATTAATGTCTGGAACTTTGGAGCACCCAACGCCTTGATCCACCCAGCGAACAACATAGCCGAGGATGCCTTGGGCATTGTTGTCGAGTTCAGCCTGAATCTCCTCAGCTGTCCAGTGTGGATCTGAGGCGATCGGGATGGTCAGAATGTCATCGACCTCGTTTCTGCGTTGGCCCTTCAGCGCATCTTGGCGCTGAAACACATCCACCTGGTGATAGTGCATGGCGTGGAGTGTTGCGGCGGTCGGTGAGGGCACCCAGGCGGTATTCGCACCTGCGTTGGGATGCCCAATTTTTTGTTCGAGCATGGCGGCCATGAGATCTGGCATCGCCCACATGCCCTTGCCGATTTGCGCGCGGCCCTGTAGACCGCACTCGAGACCGATATCGACGTTCCAGTTCTCATAGGCGGTAATCCAGGTTGATTGTTTCATATCACCTTTGCGGATCATGGGGCCTGCGTACATGGAAGTATGCATTTCATCCCCAGTGCGATCTAAGAATCCGGTGTTGATGAAGACAACACGCTCAGAGGCTGCATTGATGCATGCTTTCAGGTTCACCGTGGTGCGACGTTCCTCATCCATAATGCCCATTTTCAGTGTAAAACGATCGAGGCCGAGCAGGTCCTCAACCTGAGCAAACAGACGATTTGAGAAGGCCACTTCTTCAGGACCGTGCATCTTGGGTTTGACGATGTAAACACTGCCTGTACGTGAGTTTTTGTTTTCGGCTCGTTTGAGGTCATGCATTGCAATCATGGACGTGAAAATCGCGTCCATGATGCCTTCAGGCACTTCGTGGCCGTCTTGATCGAGGATCGCTGGATTGGTCATCAAGTGACCGACGTTTCGGACGAACATCAGCGCGCGACCGGGCACTGTCACTTGGTCCCCATCGAGCCCTTGATAATGCCGATCTGGATTCAGCGTCCGAGTAAAGGATCGAGACCCCTTGCTGACGGTTTCTGACAAGTCGCCCCGCATGAGACCGAGCCAGTTTTGATACACCAGCACTTTATCTTCCGCATCAACAGCGGCGACAGAGTCCTCACAATCCATAATGGTTGTCAGTGCCGACTCCATTAAAACATCTTTCACGCCGGCTGCGTCGGAACTGCCAATCTCAGAATCCCGATCAATTTGGATCTCAAAGTGCAGACCATTGTGAATGAACAAAATCGCTGTCGGTGCATTGGCCTCACCAAGGAAACCAACACACTGCGCGGGATCTTTGAGGGTGGTTGTTTGGCCGTTGTATTCACACACCAGGTTTCCTGACTCGATGCGATAAGCAACAACGTCGGCGTGGCTGCCAGTCACCAAGGGCGCAGCCTCATCTAAAAACGCTTTAGCGCGCGCGATGACGCGACCACCACGAACTGGGTTGTAGCTGGTACCCGCTTCAGCACCACCTTCACTTGAGATTGCGTCGGTGCCATAGAGTGCGTTGTACAAGCTGCCCCATCGCGCATTGGCAGCATTCAGTGCATAGCGTGCATTCATGACAGGAACAACAAGTTGTGGCCCGGCAGTCGTCGCCACCTCTGGATCAACGTGCGCCGTGTCGACCTGCACGTTCTGAGGCTCCGGCAGCAAATAGCCGATGTCTTCTAAAAACGCCTTATAAGCTTGCGCATCATGGGGTTGACCTGCATGCGCTTTGTGATACGCATCGATCTTTTCTTGCAGTGCGTCTCGCTTGGCAAGGAGATCACGATTGATGGGTGCGAGATCATGAATGAGCGTATCCACGCCAGACCAAAACGCGTTGGGGTCGAGTCCGGTGCCCGGGAGTGCGTGGTCGTTGATGAATTGATACAGCTCAGTAGCCACCTGTAGGCCGCCGCATTGCGTCCGGTCAGTCATGCGAATCCTCTCCAAAATACGTCAATGAATGTGTTTATCTTAGCATTCGAGCGCGGTCCGTTCAAAAAATGAAAACTCATTCCATTTTATGGCTTGCCAGCCTGAACAGTTAATGAGCCCTGATCGGCCTGTTCCACTTCACTGTCCCACGACAGTTTAATTTCGAGGCGGTGCCGGCTGTCGTCTTCTGAAGCCACAATTTTGAGATTGATCAAGCCGTTGGGTTTGAGTGTGATCTCGCCGCCATCATCTGCGAAGGTCAGCTCACCCGAGGCCAGTCCCTTCGTAATCGCCTTGAGGTACCGTTGGATGCTTTTTCGGTCTTCCAGGCTGTCGTGTCGAAACCGATTTTTATGCTCAAGCATGTGCGTCCTTAATTTGCAGGTGTGAAGACTTTTTGGCGCGGGTAGTCACGACTCACTCCAATGACGCGACCGCTTGGACAAATCTGGGTAAAACCGAGCCCGATGCCCTCAAGTCCCTCTTTACGCCGTGAATTCCGATCGAGTGTGATATCACCTTCGATGTGCAACAACCCCTGTTTGACGATGATTCGCTGTCCCTCAGTGCGATTCAAATGCCCGTGCACGACAGCGAAGATTCCAAGCCGATGGATTCGACGAACGCCCTTTGGCGTGAGCGGCAGATCGACCGGACGGTATTTTGTACGCATCACATTGGCGACGGTGCCGTAATAAAACTCAAAGAGGTCTTTTTTCAGCTGCGATTTGTACAGTCGATTCAGCGCTCGGACTCCTTTACGTTTCAAAATGTGTGTTACAGAGTCATCGAGCCCTGCATGGAGAAACAAAAATGAACCCTGTTTCGCGGCCAGTGTCATCTCTTTAAAAAACCAACCATAGTCACCTTTGGGCTTCAAAAAGAGTTTTTGCAGCACCTTGGCTGTCACATACACGTCCTGCAGAGTCATGCCGTACTCTAGGCACTCGGCTTCGAAAGTTTTGATTTTTTTCCCCATACGTTCGAGTTCGCGGGCAATCGCCTCAGGAGGCATACGCCCCTCAACCGCTTGAGGGAATCGATAAAACCAATCATTGCGTGGATACAGTGCGCGTCGACACGCATCGAGCGAAGGGCAGTTTTTTGGACGTGGGTTGGGTGCGACGTATCGTGTGAAAACCTCTGCGATCAAAGGCACCACCTTTTTGCCCATGCGGACAAACAGATGCTCAGTCAGAACACTCCTCTGGCCCTCAAGCGCACGCAAGCCCATCAATAAGCGCATGTCATGATTGCCGGCAATGAGCGTGACTTTGGCGCCGGCTCGATAGAGGGCGCGAATACTCTCGAGGAGTCGTAGATTGCTTGGCCCCTTATCGAGGCAATCTCCACCGATGACAAAATGAGCACGCTGTCCGAGGCGCGTTAACTTGATCTTGTCATGCTGTTTCGGTGGTTTGATCCCGCCGGTGGCCAGTAGACTTGCAAGGAAGGCCTCTGCATCGGCGTGCGGGTCGGACAAAAAAAAGATCGGTTTTTTAGGCCACTTCCATCCTGATGTCTGTGTGGTCTGTTTGAGATGCTCTTTCACCATCCGGTGCGAAGCCTTATGGGACCCGGAATGATGTGAGTGCAACTGCCAGCGCTCTTGGCCCACAGGCAGTGTTTGCACTGCGGGTGACAGTGTTTGAAGGGCAATCTCAGTCACAGGGCGAATCCATCAATTCTATCTCCGATGCCCGTACTTTCCATGCTCCAGCAACAACTGTCCAGACACCCGAGGGTGCACACTGCAAGCATACGGGTTTTGCGTGAAACATACTCAAGCGTTGAATCTCATCAAATTCCAGAACACCCAACTGATAGGCCGCATGGCGAAAGGCGGCTCCATGACCAATGACGGGAACCAGTGTATTAGCGGCAAACATCCGGTTGAGAGACTTCAATCGTCCAGCCACGCGACGGCCTGCATCCATTAATGACTCAGCCCCAGGTAATGGCAGTCGAAATGTACTATTGGACTTCCAGTCTGAAGGCCAGGCAGACACGCGTGGATCAGCCTCCAAAACCGACTGAATCTGGGTGATCGATAAATTATTGGCTGACCCTAGGTTGCGTTCAGAGAGGTCCTCAAAGGCCTTTAAGTTGGCAGGTATGGGCCAGTGTTGCGACACAATCTGTCCGGTTTGATGGGCTCTCAACAGGGTCGAGGTGATGATCTGATCGGCAGGCGTCCATTGATAGGCATCCATCAGCTCTTGCAGTTCGCCAGCCAGTGCTCTGGATTGGCTCTCGCCTGCTGAGGTCAGTGGCCAGGGCTGCTGGGCACTTGGTGTATCGGACGCCTGGTGGTACTCACCGTGGCGAATCAATGCCAACACTGCACCGCTCATGATGCGCCCTTCAGATGCTGAATCGCGAACGCAGATGCCTTTTCAAAATCCACACGACCTGTGACTTCAAAGACGGGTATTGACCCTAAGGTCCTGAGATATCCATCTGGATCAACAGGCGTATGTGCGGTGCGTGGCCTGCCCTCGGGTGAGATATACAGTGGCCCTGATGATTTCATCAATGCGTTAAGAAGGCCTTGATGTGTTTCGAGGTTGACGGCTTCAATGTGCGTGGGTTCAACGCTCTCGCGATCCCAATTAAGAATCATCACCCCACTCAGTGCTCCGTTTAGCTGAATCCTGTGTTTGCCATAGGCAGCGTCGATATCCACATCATATTTCTCTTCCAACTCCCACAGTGCCTCGGTTGGCATGGCGGCCAGCTCAGCCTGTCGATCGGCTGGCAGCAGGGAGCGGAGGGCCGGATTATGCAGAAGCGTTCCCGGATTGACGCGTGGGAGTTTGGGGACTCCGGCGGCAGTGACCTGTTCTCCCTGTTGTTTGATGAGTAATCGGTCATTGGTGAGGAAGTCCATATCAGGGTCGTGAAGGCACTGAAGCATCAAGGTGGATTTCCCTCCACCAGACAACGCTGCAAATGCCATCGTACGTCCCTGAAAATGACAGCCTGCTGCATGACAGATCAGAAAATCACGATGCTCAAGCGCGTTCATATAACAGACATTGACGAAGTTGATGACCTGATTGGGATTGGCCAGACAGGGCCCAATTGCCATCTTCCGATCGTTTGTTTGGTACAAAATCAGTCCGGTTTTGACTTTGCGAACAATCCGCCCATCTGCGAGGTCAATATAAGCCTCTTTCCGTCCTGTTTTACCAGGCTCTCGGGGCCAGTCTTGCCAGTTCAAATCGTCCAGGACAGGCGCGCAATCGACGGCTTCGATGGTCACATGCGGAGGATGGTCCTCGAAACTCACAAGCGATTGAAAATAGCTGCGGAGCGTTTCGATGAGCGCATTGGAATTACTGGTCACCCGACAACGAAAGCCATCCAGACATAAGGTCAGTTTGGCAGGCTGTGCGACCGCCTCAACGCCTGCTTGTTCAAGCACATGATTCATGCCAATTGCTCGAGTGCATAGTTGACATAGGCGCGCGCGGCATCAACGCCTGCACCCTCAAGTGCGCCCTTAAAACCGCCGAAAGCTGACACTTCAAAGCAAATGGCGCCTGCGTCGGTTTCTGCAACATCGACTGTTGTGAAATCCATGTTAAACAGACTCTGGGCTTTTGAGGCCATGGCGATGATGTCCTCTGAGGGTGTTGCCAGTTCATATTTTCCACCGGAGTGAATGGTTGTATTCCAAGCATCGGTTTGTGCGACCCGCGCATACGCACCGAGGTACTGTCCCCCAAGAAACACGAGACCCAAGTCACGGCCTGAGAGCGTCAGCTTTTTTTGCAAATAGATCACAGGGTGAGTGCTTTGGAAGTCCGCAAGTTGGGCACGAATGGTCTCGCGCGATGCCTCGGCTGACACCAGTGTCATGCCGCGGGCTTTGGTTGAAAACAAAGGTTTGAGTACGGCCTCACCAAATCGCTTGACTGCGTCTGTGGCCGCATCGAGATCTTCGGTCACGACCGTGTCGGGCATGGGAATGTGGTGGTTTCGAAGTGTCACTGTGCAACTGAGTCGATCGATCAATCGGAGCATGGAGGTGGCCGGACTGAATACGCGAACACCCAGTGCTTCAGCCACACGGAGCAGTTCCAGTCGATCGAGGGTTGCTGGGCTGTAGTCTTCGCTGATTTTTTTGACCAACAGCCCGTCATGTGCAGTGAGATCAACATCTCCGGCGATCAGGCGGTTGTTCACACCATCAAACACCACCTGCGTCATATCGATGACTTGCCGATAACCGGTGGCCTCTTCAACGCGATCCGCCAAGACTTCGGTTGACCATTTGCCTGGGATCCCGATGACCCCAATGCGTGGTTTATTCATTCAGTAAATCCTTCAGTGGTAATCGGAATCGTGCCTCCTGACCTGCGGGCACGTATTGAATCCGCTCTAATATAAACCGGGCGCGTAAGAGCATCCGGCGGGACAGGGTGGGGTCGAGAATAAACCGGGTGGAGGTGATTAGAGACCGTGCCAAGCCGAGAGCGAGTCGAAACTCAAAGGTTGTGTCCTTTTCTCGACGTGCGAAGCGTTTCGCGAAATTGGCCATGTCGATCGCGAGCCTGAGGATACGCGCACGCTCAGGGCCCTCAAGGATCTGCAGCCGATAACAAGACACCATCATCACTGAGATATCTTGCACATAGTCCATATATCGCGAGCGGTGCAGGTCAATGAAATTAATCCGGTTTTCGTTTGTATCAAATAAAATATTATCAAGATTGAAGTCGCCATGGATGTAAACGGAAAAAGGCGAAGCGATTTCGCGCTGTTTTGCCTGCGAGATGAGTGTACGTAATCCAGGAGCAATCGCTCCGCAGACCACTCTGTCAGGCCACTCAAAGTCAGGGTGCAGGGCCAAGATGTCAGGTAAGCGTTTTTCCAATTGCGCCATGTAGTGGGCATGTGCGGGTTTTGCCTCTCGCGTCTCGCGCCAGACACTTCGAAGTGTCTGAGTCAGACGTTTGAGTGCTCGTTCAAGCAACGCCTCAGGTTCGTGGAGAAGTATGTGTTCGAATGTCAGGCCATTTAAGTGCTCAATTAATAACGCGGCCGAGTCACCGCGCTTTTTATAGGACAACACTTTCGGCGCCAAGCCTGGATAGATTTCATGCCAGGCCTCAAATCCCTCACGTTCCTCCTTGAGCTTTTTCTTTTCACCGTCTTTGAATATGGCGGAGACTTCGTTGGATCCCGCCGTTTTGATGGCGGAAATTCCACTGCCGGACCGCGTTTCGGCAATGGTCTGAATTTCAATCTCTTGTCCGGCTGTTTCAAGGTCATGACTGACGGCTTCGAGAGAATAAAAGCGCTCAAAATTGATGGCCTGGCCGAGCGTTGCAGACAACAAAGATTCACTGATTCGATACAGCGCTCGGCCGATTTGCGCACATGCATGTGCGGTGAGTAAGACTGCCGCAAAATCACGTGCGACACTGCGTCGGACTTGACTGATGCATACAGCTTCGACTTTTCGATGGCGTTTTTCGATTTTTTCTGACACCCGACTGAGGGCAATTGCGTCCCGCGTTTCCTCGGTTTCGAGGGTCACTGTGATCTGTTGCAAACCCAGTTTGATCAGCTTGAAAATCGGCTTAAACGGCGTTTCATCCAGATGTTTTCGCTCTTCGATTGATTCCACATGCTCAACGACAGTGCGTGCCAGTTCGTTGATGCGGTCGAGATCCTGAGCCACTGATTCGAAGGCTTGTAAGCGGATGCGTTTGGTGGTTGAGCCCTTGGCTTTTTGGCTCGTCCAACAGCTGTTTTGAATCCGTACTTTGAGATTGTAACTGTAGCCTGCGCGGTCAAGGATCCGCCGACCTGCAGATGCATCTTGATCGACGAGGTAGCGCTCAAGGGATCCGATTTGAGACTCGGTTTCACTGAGCAGGAACGTCAGATTTTCTTGGACCGATTTAGGCAAGCGATACATCGGCCTGTCCCATTGGATGGTGATCAGTGTCTTGTATTGTTTGGGTCGTGGTGGCGCCGTGCATCAGGGTCCTTTGTATGCAGTCAGTCATGTGTCTTCCGTGGCCAGGCGCAGTGTGCCAAAAAAACAGGCACAATTGTGCGGTCATTTGGGTATGTTGCGCACTCAATGCATTATTGAGAGGAATTGTTCGATGGATCGTCAATTGATCGCCCGATTACAACGGGCGCCTGAGCTCGGTCCCGAGATGGTGATTTTTTCCGGTGGCA
>AACY020531767.1_pt1 | contig 10682 bp, 7 predicted proteins | sample 267378 | NCBI WGS metagenome assembly AACY02 (sample SAMN02954345, study PRJNA13694) | marine metagenome | biome: aquatic; feature: ocean; material: water; isolation source: isolated as part of a large dataset composed predominantly from surface... | reverse complement strand
TGTACGCAACAGGGTACGTGGAACGAGCTGATTGGCTGACAGCGAATGAGCTGCAAGCATTTCAAAATATTCCGCCGGCGTCTCACCGTCGAACTCTGCAATTAACTTCGACTCAGCCTGTAAGAATGATTCAGTCGCAAAATCATATGTATCGAGCAGATAATCATCCAACCCTTTCCAAAATTTATAAAAGGTTGAAAAGCCATATCCTGACTTGGAGACCACCCCACGTAGCGAAAACTTTGCCTCATCCCCGGTGGAAGCTACCTCTTGTATGGCAACGGCCTTGAAGTGATCATCAGGTTTCACCGTTCGACCCGCATCCAACCTCAGTTTTTTTAACAAACCGGTTCCGATTGCCGCTGTATTCACAAGACCTTCCGTCGCGTTATCCGTTCTTTTCAGCGCGTTACCCATAGCAACTCCAGTGCCTCATTGTAGGCGCGCTTATGCCGAAATTTGAGCATATTACACACGCCATTCTTCAAATATACTTTAATTCTAATTCGATTCAGTTCAATTATCATCACTCCCCAACTAAACCGCTCCCAACATTTATCCATCAATATCATTATTTTATAACAGTTTAATTGATGGCGCTCCCTCCCCTTCGTGTCACTACTGGTTCAATGTACCGTTTCGCTCCTGCTTTAAATTCCGGAAAGGATCATTGGATGCCTCGTTTGTATGTGAATTGTGCCTGCGCCGCTCGAAAACACGTGACGGAGGCACTGATGCAGTTTTGGCGAACCGGCATCCTTGCCTGCTTCATCGCAATGACGTGTATCCCATCTACAGCGTCTGCGGCAACGTCCAGTTCGATCCCAAATACCTGGGCCGACGGCATCTCGCTGCAAGAGTTCATTGCATTTATTGCAGAAAATAATTCGGCACTTCAAGTGGCTCGCAATGGCAATACCATTGCGCGAGAGGTCATCACAGAAGAACGCGGGATCTTTCAACCAATCTTATCGATCACCTCGCGCGCGAACCGCAGTCTCCAACCATTATCTGTGGATGACCAGGTGCTGCAACGCAATATCGACCCCTACCCAACCAGCAATCAAACGCTCGAGTCCAGTCTGTCCCAACTTTTGGCAACAGGGGGAACCATTCAGGGAACTACACGTCTAACCCGAGAAAAGACGGGCGGCATTGAAGACTATCAGTTTCGCGGCTATGTCGGAGTCACTTTTGATCAGCCACTGCTCCAAGGGTTTGGCAAAGACGTGACAGGCGCTGATATTCGTCTGGCCGAGCTGGGATCTGAAATTGCTGAGCAAACATTAGTAAGTACCCAGAATTCAGTCGTCGCTGATGCCGTAATCGTATACTTCGACGCACTCAGAACGCAGCTGTTCTTAGAAAATCTGGAAGCCCGCCTCGCTGTACTTGAGGAGCTTCGTGACCAGAGTGGTGCCCTCATTCAAAGCGGCCGTATATCTGCGTCAACGCAACTTGAAATCGATACCGCGATTCGTCAAGTTGAAGCACTCCGGTTAAATGCTCGCCAGGAACTGGCTCGATTCAAAGCCAACATGCTCATTTTTGCGGGCAGCCGACTTTCTGGGATCAGCGACTTTGAATTAGACACCAACGCACTTCCAAGCAGTCAGCTTGTTGCTTGCGAGTTAGTAGAATGCATCGAAACAGCGATGGCTAACCGAGCTGACCTACAGGCTCAACACATTCGAATAGAGCAAGCTTCGATCACAGAACTTAAAGCGACAGATCGGCAGCGTATCGAGATGGATCTCAATGTTGAGCTGGGTTTTTCCGAACAATCGAGCCAAGTCCGCGACGCATTTGATATTTCTGAATTAGAGGGGCAACCTGACGCGCGAATCGCCCTTCAAATTAGGGCACCGCTCGGGCGCAATAGGGATGCAGCTGTGCGCCGCGCGCGCATGGAGCGGATGAACGCGGAGCTTGAGCTGCAAAATCTTAAAGTTACCATCGAAAATGAGATCGTGGCTCAGCGGATGGCGGTCCGCCAAACTGCTGACACTTGGGCACAATGGCAGAAAATGGTAGACACCTATTCAGAACAACTTGCGATCGCCAAATCAAGCCTGCAGGAGGGACGGGGCGACATTATGACTGTTTTGAGAGCGCGCGAAGCGCGCCTCAATGCACAAGCGTCCCTAGATGAGGCACGTGTTGCGCATGCACACGCTTGGATTCGCCTGCAGGCATCTCAAGGTCAAGCAGATCAACTACAATCCGTCAATGTGCTGGACCAATAGAAACCACGTGGAATCACTCGGATCGCGCTTGATATGGTTGCTGCTGGCATTTTTGACACCCACAGTGAATGCCGATGCGCTTGCAATTGGTGTCACTGAACCACTCCGTCAGATCACGCTCTCGATGTCTGTGTCGGGGGTGGTCGAAACGCGTTCAGTCTCGGAGGGGAGCCAAGTCGCCAGTGGTGACTTACTGCTTGAATTAGATCGAGAAATCGAAGCGCTGGAGATGGAAAGCAAACTGCTGATTTTCGAGGATCAATCTGCGATAAACGAGCTGAAAGAACGCATCGGGGTTCTTGAAAATCAGGTTGAACGGGGTCGCGCGCTGGTCCAGCGTGGCGGAATATCAGAAAAGCAAATTGAAGATGAAGTCCTTGCGTTAGCCGCAGCCAAAGCCGAGCTTGAAGCTCGCATTCAAAGTAAACGTCGCGAGCAAATAGATCATGCGTTAGCGCAAACTTATTTTGATCGACGCGTTCTGATCGCTCCGATTCAAGGCATCGTCACGGAGGTGAACATATCAGTGGGCGAGACAGTGAAACCACAAGAGCCTTTGATCACGCTGGTAGATGTTTCACGGATTAAATTTCGTGGAACATTCTCAGTAGCCGATCGGAAGCGGTTTACTGTTGGCGATGCCGCTCAACTTTTGGTCCAACAATATGGACAGCAGATAACGAAACCAGCCACGATCTCTTACATCGCACCGATCGCGGATCCCTCGTCAGGACTGATCGAAATCATCGCGGAGGTCGACAATCGTGATCACATGATCACTCCTGGGACAACTGCTGAGTTGACTGCTTTGATTGGGGGTAACCCCAATGAATGAAGCGACCACGCGGATACTCAATCAGGCATCGGATCAGATTTCTGCAACCCACATCTCACATTTATTGTCTGAAACTGAGCTAAACGAGACGTTTTGGCAGCGCTATCTCCAAGTTATTCAAGATGTGATCGGATGTCATATCGCACTGGTCTTATCACGTTCAATGCAGAATCAAGCGTGGCATGCAATCGCAAAACATCCAAAGCGCCACGACGACTTGGCAGCGTACGCGGATGCATTACTGGAAGCATCCGAGCAAGTCAGTCGCACCCAAAACCGCTGTCAAACAGTCCTCCCTGACCAGCGTCATTTGCAAATGTACCGCCTGATCGACGCAACGGAGTCGCAGGAGCCGGTCACACTGGCTCTGATATTTAAAGATGTGCCGACACACCCCTCAAATCACCTCGGACTACTCGAGCAATTACTTATCGATCTGCCGGCACACGTACTCAAACTTTCCGCGGTGCAAGCAATTGATTTTTCGCGGTCGCTCAATGAACGCAACCTCATGCAATTGATGCACGATCTCTGTATGCACGATCATTTTTTAAAATCGGCGTATCACTTATGCAATGCACTCGTACGTGAATTGCGCTGCGAACGCGTCGCGTTGGGTACCATGAGGCTTGGACGAATTCACCTGACAGCAGTGAGTCAATCGGCTCATTTTGACAGGCGCGCGGCTGTTGCACGTGACATGATCGATGCAATGGAAGAGGCAATAGACCAAGACTGTATCGTGCAATACCCAAATCAATTGGCCGGTCGCACGGTCGACCGCGCGCATCGGCTATTTTCTGAAAACCATGGACAACGCACTGTGGTCTCGGTGCCATTCTACGGAGTCGATACGTCCTTTGGCGCACTATTTCTGGAATACGCCGACAATCAACCCAATGCCACCGATCTTGAAGTGCTCAGACGCTTCTTAAACGCATCTGGTCCTTTCCTCGAGCGCAGTCAAACGGCCAGTCGTTTGTTCCTCATTCGTTATGGAAAACGGCTCGTCAAGCTGGCGCGCTGGGTACTCGGACCACGTCAGGTCGCTGCAAAGTTAGGTGGGCTATTTGGTGCTGTTCTGTTCGCAACTTTATTTTTGGTTCAAATTGAATATCGAGTGGATGCAAAAGCCGCCATTCGCAGTGAAGATTTGGCCATGATCCCGGCACCATTTGATGGCTTTCTATCTGAGGTCTATGCAGGCCTTGGCGATCAGATGGACACCGGCGACCCACTTTTGGCTTTGGATACACGAGAGCTTCTTCAAGAAGAGAGTATTGCACTTGCAGACGTGGTTCGATACCAGCGTGAAATCGAAAAATCTCTTGCAAATCGTGAGCTTGCGGCGATGCAGATCGCTCGCGCACAGCTGGCCCAAGCCGAAGCAAAACTCGCATTGGTTCGATTTCGGTTGGATAACGCCGTTATCAAAGCACCCAGAGCAGGCATCATTGTCGAGGGTGACCTAAAGAAAGATCTGGGTTCACCTGTGAGACAGGGGGATCCGCTACTCAAACTCGCGGGTACAGAGACTTTGTACCTTGAGCTTGAGGTTGATCAAAGCGAAATCCACTTGCTTGAAGAAGGCTACCAGGGTGAGGTCGCTCTAGTGGGCCGACCGGATCAACGGATTCCATTTGTTATTGACCGCATCGATCCGGTTGCACAAACCCGTGATGCAGCCAATCTGTTTATCGCAAAGGCACAAATCACCTCTGATCGCCAATCGTGGTGGCGACCTGGCATGGGGGGAACCGCGAAAATTGACTCAGGTCCGCAATCTTTAGTTTGGATCATGACGCATCGCACGTTGAATTTCTTAAGAACCTTCTTCTGGCTATGAGCACCATCGATCTCGCACATCAAACATTTTCCAACTCATGGTATCGAGTCTATGAACTCCGCTGCGCATTGAGGCCAAGTGTCAAAGCGAGCAAACAGGTGTTCGGCGGTGAGACATGGATCGTATTGAACGATGCAATGAGCAACGAGTGGTTTCGAGTCACGCCCGAAGTCTACGCCTTCCTATCTCGGCTGCATCTTGACCAGACCGTAGAGACCATCTGGTATGTCGCACTCGAAGAGAACCCAGACACCACGCTGTCTCAGGAAGAAATTGTTCAAGTCCTCGGGCAGTTGCACCTCTCCAATATGCTGGTGTATGACCAGATATCGGACGCCGAAAGTTTCTTCGACCGCTTCACCACAAAACGGCGTAAAGAGCGAATGGCTAAGCTCATGGGTTTTTTGTCGATCAAAATCCCCCTTTTGGATCCAGACCGTGCACTCAACACCTGCTTACCTTTCATCCGATTAATCTTCAGTCCCATCGGACTATTTCTCTATTTCGCACTGTTGGGCGCCGGATTACTGACCGCCATTGGCCACCATGAGCGCTTGTTCGACTCCACTCAGGGCGTACTTGCACCTGACAATCTGTTGCTTTTGTATGTCGGCTTTGCCATCGCCAAAACCATTCACGAACTCGGGCATGCCGCTCTTTGCAAATACTACGGTGGTGAAGTCCATATTCTGGGTGTCATGCTGATCTTATTCACCCCCATTCCCTATTGCGATGCGAGCTCAAGCTGGGGATTCAGACATCGGAGCGAGCGATTGTGGGTCGCCTCTGCCGGCATGCTCTTTGAACTGGCGGTTGCATCGGTCGCTCTGCTTGTCTGGGCGTCGACCGCACCTGGCACACTGAACGCTCTGTGCTACAACATTGTATTTACCGCCAGCGTATCGACGCTACTGTTTAACTCCAATCCACTGTTGCGATTCGACGGATACCATATGTTGGTCGATCTGTTGAACATGCCCAATCTCTTTGCCAACTCTCGTAATCAGCTCAAATATCTGGCCTCTCGCTACATCTTGCGAAGCCCGTCAAGTACACCGGCTGCGCAAAGCCCGCGTGAGAGCTTGATTCTCCCCGCCTATGGCGTACTCAGCCTCACCTATTGGCTGATTTTGATGATTGGCATTCTGACCTTTGTCGCCAACCAATATTTGGACTTGGGCATGCTGATGGCGATCCTCTTGGTCATCATGATCGCAGTGGTTCCTTTGTTCAAACTCATGAAATATTTACTGTTTGATCAATCGCTCGCTCGAACGCGTGGACGTACCTTGGGTATCGTACTGACCTGGATTGCGCTGATAACTATTCCTGTGGTGCTGATACCGGTTCCACAACATGTGCGCGTCTCCGGAATCATTGAAGCAACGCGCGCGCAAAAGATATTCAGCGAAACGGGTGGCCATATCATCGCCACAAGTCCTCAAAATGGGACTCGACTGAACCAAGGCGATGTTGTTTTGCAACTCGCCAACCCCGAGCTGCAATTTCAAATCGATTCAGCACGCGCAAAACAACGTGAGCTTACCCAACAGGTCCAACTGGCTCAGGTTCAAAATCCATCCAATGTCCGTCCGCTGCAAGAGCAGTTGACCGCCGTACACAATCACTTGTCGAATCTGGCGCAACAAGAACGCTCACAAACCGTGTACTTGCCCATGGGTGGAATTTGGGCGAGTGCCAGTGAAGCCGAACTGTACTACGGAAAATATTTACCACGCGGCAGCTACCTTGGGATCGTCACCCAGCCTACTGATTGGCAGTTTGTAGGCGTATTGCCGCAGATTGAGACGCATGTCTTCTCGTCCGAGATCCAAAGCGCCTCCATCAAAATCCGTGGCCAAGCATTTCACACATTGGCAGCAGAAACGCCCTCAATCGTCCCCTTTGACAACGGTCAGCTACCCTCCCCCGCACTCGGCATGGCCGGGGGTGGATCCATTGCCGTTGACCCACAAGATCCTCAAGGCCTCACTGCGATTGAACCTTTCTTTAGAATCGAAACGCAACTGAATGCGGCCGATACGCACGGCGTGGAACTATTACACGGCGCGCTTGCCACATTGCGCATTGAGCTCACGCCGATGCCACTGATCGTCCAACTGCAACGGCAGATCAGTCAGTATCTGCAACAGAATTTCCGGATTTGAAGTGTCTGACGGAAAACGGCTCAAGGGGCTTGATGCCTGGGCTCACACTCTCGGCGGTCACTATCAGCGGAGGGCACACATACAATCTCAGTTCAAAGCCAGAGCGGAGGCCGTTCAAGGGTTTATTGAGTCATTTGATCAGCTTGCAGACCGAGCGTATGACCAGCAACTTATCGCGCTTAAGGAAGCGATTCGCCGTGATCCAGTGAACGCACAGAGCCATCTTGAACAGGTTCTCGCTGTTGTCTGTATACAAGCACATCGCACGCTTGGACTGCGCCCCTACGTAGTCCAAATCATGGGTGCCTTGGCAATCCATCAAGGATTATTGGCCGAGCTCGCAACCGGCGAAGGGAAAACGCTGACTGTCGGATTGAGCGCTGTGCTGGCAGGTTGGACCGGGAAGCCCTGTCATGTGTTGACGGCGAACGATTACTTGGCCACACGTGACGCCGAAGAAATCGAGCCCTTGTATCGTGCCTGCAGTCTTGATGTGTCGACCTGCCTCGAGTCGCATTCACCTGAAGAGCGCAAACAGTACTATCAAAGCGATATTGTATACGTGACACCCAAAATGCTACTCGCAGACTATCTAAGGGACGTACTGGCGAGGCGAGACCCCGCGGCCGACGACTCCATGCTCTGCTTACCACGCGGACTTCACACCGGCATTGTCGATGAGGCTGACAGCATGCTGATTGATGAGTCGGTCACACCACTGATTGTATCGGCCCCCAAAGAGATACCAGGATTGCATCAAGCTGTTGGCTGGGCCCGTGCGTTCACCCAAACATTATCCGAAGACACGGATTACCACGTCGATCATGATCGCCAGCTGATCACGCTAGAGCCGCATGTCGAAACATCGATTGCTCGTCGTCGTTCAGAATTACCGCCACACTGGCGAAGTCATGAGCGGGTCACTGACGTAGTGAACCAAGCGCTCAAGGTTCGTGAGTTCTTCGAAGCAGGGGTTCAGTATTTGGTGCAGGATGATGAGGTGGTATTGATTGATGAATTCACGGGTCGCTTAACGCCCGAACGCAGTCTGTCTAATGGTCTACACCAAGCCATTGAGGCCAAAGAAAGTGTCCCCTTGACGAATCCTAATTTCCCGTTGGTGCAAATGACATTTCAGAATTTTTTTCGACAATTTAAAAAACTGGCGTGCACTACGGGTACGGCAAAAGAGGCCGCCGCCGAGTTTTGGTCGATCTATGAAACACCGGTCATTGCCATTCCGACGAATCGGCCTCGTCAGGTCCGTGAATATCCTGTGCGAACCTTTCTTGACCGAGAGGAGAAGCTCAACGCCATCATCACAACCGCTCGTGAGTTGAGACAACAAGGGATACCGGTATTGATTGGTGTACGCAGTGTTGCAGACAGCGATCGGTTATCACAATTGATGCAGGAGCATCAGATTGATCATCGAGTGCTCAATGCCATCCAACACGACCGCGAGGCTGAAATCATCCAATATGCCGGCCAATCAGGTCAGATTACGATTGCAACCAATATGGCGGGGCGCGGTGTCGACATTAAGGTACCCAAAGATGTCTTAGCGCGCGGAGGGCTTCATGTCATCGTGGCCGAACCCAACGATTCTGCGCGCGTCGATCGGCAATTGATGGGACGCTGTGGACGGCAGGGAAATCCGGGTTGCGTATACGTATTTACCAGCATGGATGACACCATTTTTGTGCGCCAACTTGGATCCCTCGAACGCGGGTTATTGACAACCATCATGCGGCTCGCTGGCCGAATCCCAGATCCTATGATCCGAAGGGTCATCAAGCGTTGCCAACATCGATTTGAGAAACGCGCGTATGTAAGCCGTAAAAACCTGTTGGATAATGAAGAGTGGTTGGACTCTGCGTTGCCATTCAACCGAGCCGAATCGTGAAATGCGCCGCTTCGTTGCCCTAAATCACCAAAGCCACCGGAGGTGGCACTATCGACCCAATAATGACTTCAGTTTTGCGCGTGAAGTGTCGCAAATCGAATTGATCATCACGGAAATCTGGCAGATTGCAAGCCGATTTCCCACGGTGTTTTTGGGATCATCTCCTGAGTCCATGACTCCAATTGCGATTATTGGACGCCCCGGTCAGAGCAATGGACTTGTCACGCGAGAAGGAACTTGGAATCTATCAACGCTGCCGAGCCTCCTGAAAATCTATCCATTCGCGCTTGAGCGCCCAGAGGATGGCCGGATGCGCGTACTGATTGATGAGAGCTCAGCATGCTTTGATGGATTGGCAGACACACCGCTTTTCAACGACGACGGCACACCGTCTCCTGCACTCCAACGTTTGATGGCACTTTTCCAGTCGGTCCATGCAGGACTTCGTGAGGCACAAACACTTGGACGAGTCGCGAGCGAGTTGGCCCTGCTGTCAATGCCTAATCAGCACGATGCGTTCAGTGAGGAGCCTTATTACGTCGTGGATATGGAAAAACTCAACGCGCTCAGCGATGCACAACTGATCGTCCTCAGAAAACGCAACTGGTTACCGGTCCTCTATGCAATGGCGCTGTCAGTTCAATTTGACCTCGACAGCAACTACCCCGTGTTCTGGACGCGCGTCAGGGATGAGCGGCCCTGACGCGATCAGGCATCAATCTTTAGTGGACGGCTGGCTCTTCGACTTCTGCCACCTTCAGGCCACTCACGCCTTTTTGCAACATCGAGAGCCGCTCGATTTGCGCCAAAGACACCAGATGCGCATAAATTGCAGGAAGATATCGCTTCGCCTTGATATCCAAAAATGTTGTGTCTGACAGATTGTTTAGACGTTCTTCGTTGACGACGTAACACCCGGTGATATTTTTCAGCTTCTCATCCGCAACCACCCGCATATTCAACGGGGTAAACAGATTATTTTCTTTCAAGAAACCGCAAAATGCCGTGGTAAACATTTCCATTTGCTGCAACTCAGACAAATATTTCTTCACGTTCTCAATGACTTCAGTTGGCTCTCCATCTTCGTTGAATAATGGATTGCCTTCACCTTTTTCACTGAGAATGGATGCGCCCTCGTCCAAACAAACGGTGAATTGATCGCTGTCTCCCGCTTTGGCCAATGCAAAAGGATACCGACGAATGATGGCTGGGACATAGGATGCTTGCCATTTCCCTTCGTCATCAATAAACAAATTTTTGCCGACTTCTAATCCCATCATGGCAACAGGGCGGAAATCGTTGCTCCCGTCTTCGATAAAAACAATCGGGTACACCGATGCCGCGCGAACAAATTCGTGCGCCATCACAGATGCAATGTGAAATTCTTTGGCAAAATTAAAGTTATCAATCGGTTGAATCTTTAATTTTTTGTGGGCGTCTCGGGTTACAGGCGCTAATTTTTCAAACATCGGTCTCTCCTCTCGTCGCACGGGCTTCGAGCACGCGTGCGTAATCCATCGTGTGTATGAGTATACCCCGACACCGAACGACGGTTCGACGCAATTCACCACCAGAATTCAGATATTGGGGACCGAGGACAATACAGGCATCAGACCCTCAGACAAACCAATTGGAGCAGCCGCCAATCCTCTTAACTAGGGCAATGATTTTGCTCAGCTTT
>AACY020297896.1_pt1 | contig 10688 bp, 8 predicted proteins | sample 267378 | NCBI WGS metagenome assembly AACY02 (sample SAMN02954345, study PRJNA13694) | marine metagenome | biome: aquatic; feature: ocean; material: water; isolation source: isolated as part of a large dataset composed predominantly from surface... | reverse complement strand
CGAGCCTGTTCGCGCTGCTGCGCGGTGAGCTGCAGCCGGATGCCGGCGTCGTGACCTTGCCGCCGGACTGGCGCATGGCCCATGTGGCGCAGCAGACGCCCGGTGGCGAGCGGGCGGCCATCGAATTCGTGATGGACGGCGACACGGAGCTGCGCGAGGTGCAGCACCGGCTCGCCGACGCCGAGGCCGCCGACGACGGCGTCACCCAGGCGGCCCTGCACGGGCGGCTCGAGGCCATCGGCGGCTACACCGCGGAATCCCGCGCGGCGCGGCTGCTGCACGGCCTGGGCTTCGCGGTGGGGGACGAGCGGCGCGCCGTGTCGAGCTACTCCGGCGGCTGGCGCATGCGCCTGGCCCTGGCGCAGGCGCTGATGTGCCGCTCGGACCTGCTGCTGCTGGACGAGCCCACCAATCACCTGGATCTGGACGCGGTCATCTGGCTGGAGGGCTGGCTGCGGGCCTATCCCGGGACCTTGCTGCTCATCTCCCACGACCGTGACTTCCTGGACGCCGTGGTGGAGCGCATCTGCCACGTGGAACGCCGCGGTCTGAAAGTGTACACCGGCGGTTATTCCGCCTTCGAGCGCCAGCGCGTGGAGCACCTCGCGCAGCAGCAGGCCGCCCACGAGCGCCAGCGGCGCGAAGTGGCACACATGCGCGCGTTCGTGGACCGCTTCCGCGCCAAGGCCACCAAGGCCCGCCAGGCGCAGAGCCGCCTGAAGGCCCTGGAGCGCATGGAGCTCATCGCGCCGGCGCACGTCGACTCGCCGTTTCGCTTCAGCTTTCGCCCGCCGCAGGCCCAGCCCGACCCCCTGCTGCGGCTGGAGGACGTGCGCGCGGGCTATGCCACGGCACAGGGCGAGACCACGGTGCTGGCGGACGTCGGCATGAGTCTGCGCCCGGAGGATCGTATTGCGCTGCTCGGACCCAACGGCGCCGGCAAGTCCACCCTCATCAAGCTGCTGGCGGGGCTCATCGCGCCGCGCCGCGGGCGGCGCGAAGCGGGGCAGGGGCTGGTCATCGGTTACTTCGCCCAGCACCAGGTGGACCAGCTGGACCCGGACGCCTCGCCGCTCAGACACCTCGAGCGGCTGCAAGCCCAGGCCGAGCAACCGGGCGTCAAGCCCGCCACGGAGCAGCAGCTGCGCGACTTCCTCGGCGGCTTCGGCTTCCAGGGCGAGCGCGCCACCGAGCCCGTGGCGCCCTTCTCCGGTGGCGAGAAGGCCAGGCTGGCGCTCGCGCTCATCGTCTGGCAGCGCCCGAATCTGCTGCTGCTGGACGAGCCCACCAATCACCTGGACCTGGACATGCGCCTGGCGCTGAGTGAGGCCCTGCTCGGGTTCGAGGGCGCGCTGGTGCTGGTCTCCCACGACCGCCATCTGCTGCGGGTCACCTGTGACACCCTCCTGCTGGTGGACGGCGGCCGGGCCGTGCCCTTCGCCGGCAGCCTCGATGACTATCCGGCGTGGCTCGCCGCCCGCAATAAAGCGCAGGCCCGGGCCACGCCCGCGGCGCCGCCGGATGACGGGCCGCGGGCAAGCGCCGAGCAGGCTGCTGAGACTCCGTCCAACGGCGGCGACGCCGCGGCCTCCCGCAAGGATCAGCGTCGCCGCGAGGCCGCGCAGCGGGCCCGGCTGCAACCGGCGAGGCGGCGGGCGCAAGCGCTGGAGGCCGAGGTCGAGCGCCTGAGCCATGCGTGCGGCGCATTGGAGGCGGCCCTTGCGGATCCTGCCCTCTACACGGACGACGCCAAGCCGCGCCTGCTGACCTTGCTCGCCGACAAGCAGCGCGTCGATGCCGAACTGGCGCAGGCCGAGGCCGACTGGCTCGAGGCCGCCGCGGCGCTGGAGGCCCTGGAGGCGCAGGGCTGAATCATGCCGGTCGGGGGCACGCGCGGTGATCGGATGCAGCGCGCTGGGCATCCGGGCAAGGCCTGCTCCGGTGCCGCTGAACGCTGTGGGCGGCTGCACCGATAGGGCACTTGGCGGGTGATCCTCGCGCCAAGATCGGGCGCTGACATGCCTGGTGTCAGTCCCCACTGAAAAATCTCGACCGCATGGGGCATAAACGGCTTCGCGCCATGGCTGGGGCGCGTTATCTTTAGTGCCAACGTCGGCGCCGACGGATCGGTTCTTGCTTCAACGACTTTGGCGCGACGGCGGCCCGCACCGCCAACGAACCGCCGCGGCTCATCTCGGACCCCATGCCTGGACTATCTTCCATGTCGCCATTCAGAGACCTCAGTCAGAGCGCGCCGAAAGCGGCGCTGTTCGATCTTGCGCCCCTGCCCATGGACCAAGAGGGCATCGCCCGGGATTTCAAGCGTTACTACGCCTATACCCTGGGCCGCGACCGCGACTGCAAGTCCGCTTACTATCCGTACAAGGCGCTGGCCATCGCGCTGCGCGATCGGCTGATGGAGCGCTGGAAGCGGACCCGCCTGGCCCACGATCAGGCCAACTGCAAGCGCACCTACTACCTGTCGCTCGAGTTCCTGATGGGGCGCTCGCTCAGCAACGCGCTGCTCAACCTCGGCATCGACGACGCCGCCCAGCAGGCGCTCTACGACCTCGGCCTGGTCTACGAGGAGATCGAGGCTGCGGAAATGGATGCGGGTCTCGGCAACGGTGGCCTCGGCCGCCTCGCCGCCTGCTTCCTGGACAGCTGCGCGACCCTGCAGCTGCCGGTGAAGGGCTACGGGCTGCGTTACGAGTACGGCATGTTCCGCCAGCTCATCGAGAACGGCCGCCAGCTGGAGGAGCCGGACCACTGGCTGCGCGACGGCAACCCCTGGGAGCTGGAGCGCCCCGAGTACACCCAACGCGTTCCGTTCGGCGGCCACACCGAGCACTACAAGGACGAGTCCGGGCGCCTGCATCGGCGCTGGGTGGATACCCACGACGTGCTGGCGGTGCCCTATGACATCCCGATACCCGGCTATCGCAACAACACCATCAATACGCTGCGGCTGTGGTCCGCGGCGGCCACCGACGAGTTCGATCTCGGTGAGTTCAACGCCGGCAGCTATCCCGAGTCCGTGGCAGCCAAGAACAATGCCGAGCACATCACGATGGTGCTCTATCCCAACGACGCCAGCGAGAACGGCAAGGAGCTCAGGCTGCGTCAGCAGTTCTTTCTGGCCTGTGCCAGCATCAAGGACGTGCTGCGGGAGTGGACCAGACTGCACGGCCGTGACTTCACTGCGTTCGCTGACAAGAACTGCTTCCAGCTCAACGACACCCATCCCGCGGTGTCGGTGCCGGAGCTGATGCGCCAGCTGGTGGACGAGCAGCACCTGGATTGGGAGACGGCTTGGGACATCACCACCCGGACCATGGCCTACACCAACCACACCCTGCTGCCGGAGGCACTGGAGCGCTGGCCGGTGCGGTTGTTCCAGCAATTGTTGCCACGGGTGCTGGAGATCATCTACGAGATCAACGCCAGATTCCTGTCCAAAGTCGCCGCGCGCTGGCCCGGGGATATGGACCGTCAGCGTCGCATGTCGCTCATCGAGGAGGGCGGCGACCCCCAGGTGCGCATGGCCTATCTGGCCATCGTCGGCAGTTTTTCGGTCAACGGCGTCGCCGCGCTGCACTCGCAGCTGCTGAAAGAGGGCCTGTTTCGCGACTGGTACGAGCTCTGGCCCGAGAAATTCAACAACAAAACCAACGGCGTCACGCCCCGGCGGTGGCTCGCCATGTGCAATCCCGGCCTGCACGCCCTGCTGGACGAGACCATCGGCGAGCACTGGGTGCATGACCTCAAGCGCCTGGAGCAGCTCGCACCGCATGCCGACGATGCCGCCTTCCGTGAGCGCTGGGGCGCCATCAAGCGCCAGAACAAGGCACGCCTCGCGGGCCTGGTCGCCGCCAACTGTGGCGTGGAGTTCCCGGTGGATTTCATGTTCGACGTCCAGGTGAAGCGCATTCACGAATACAAGCGCCAACTCCTGAATGTGCTCCACGTGATCCACCTCTACAACCGCATCAAGCACGGCGATGCGGACATTGGCGCGCCCCGCTGCGTGCTCATCGGCGGCAAGGCGGCGCCGGGCTACGAGATGGCCAAGCTCATCATCAAGCTCATCAACAACGTCGCCGGCGTCGTCAATGCGGACCCGGCGGTGCGCGAGCAACTGCGGGTGGCCTTCATCGCCGACTATCGGGTGTCCGTCATGGAGGTGCTCGCCCCTGGCACCGACCTGTCGGAGCAGATCTCCACCGCCGGCAAGGAGGCGTCGGGCACCGGCAACATGAAGTTCATGATGAACGGCGCCGTCACCATTGGCACCCTGGACGGCGCCAACATCGAGATCCGCGAGCAGGTGGGCGAGGACAATTTCTTCCTGTTCGGCCACACCGCCGAGGAGGTGCAGCGCATCCGCGGTCATTATGATCCCAACGGCATCATCGCCAACGACCCGGCGCTTGCACAAGTCATGCAGCTTTTGGAGTGCGGCCACTTCAGCCAGTTCGAGCAGGGGATCTTCGATCCGCTGGTGCATGGCATCCGCAGCCCCCATGACCCCTGGCTGACGGCGGCGGACTTCGACAGCTATCGCCGTGCGCAGCTACTGGCCGCCGAAACCTACCAGGATCGCGAGCGCTGGCTGCGCATGAGCGTGCTGAATACGGCGCACAGCGGCTTCTTTTCGTCCGACCGCACCATTGCCGAATACAACAACGACATCTGGCACATGGAGCCGGTGCCGCCGGCGCCTTGACGCAACCCCCGAGCGCTCGGGTACGCCGGGAACGCCTCTGCGGCTGCCCGGCGCCTGATCCCTGTCGCAGCACACCAACCCGGAAGCGCATCAATGATCTTTCAACTCTGCTACCTGAGCACCGCCAGCCGCGACATGCAGCGCGAAGACCTGGTGGACCTGCTCACCACCTCCCGCCACAAGAACGCGGCGCTCGGCATCACCGGGCTGCTCCTCTACAGCGGTGACCAGTTCATCCAACTGCTGGAAGGCGAAGAGTCTGCGGTACGCGCGCTGTACGCGCTGATCGCCAAGGACGAGCGTCATCACGATGTGGTTCTGGCGTTCGAGGAACATGTCGCAACTCGCCAGTGCCCGGACTGGAGCATGGGCTTCCAGGCGTTGCCGGACAGCGAATGGCTGGAATTCCCCAGCTCCGACGGCTCCGCGCGGGGGCTGCAGCCGATGATGGAGGCCATGGGTCGTGCCAAGGCGATTCTGCACAGAGTGCGCGAGCGGGGCCTGGACCCGGCGCGAGCGCTATAGCAGATGCGCCGTGGCGTCATCATGCGCCCCTGATGGCTCGGAGTCGCACGACGCAAGCGACCTGTCGGATCGAGACGCATCATCGGCTAACGGCTATCACCTGAGCTCCAAGCCAATGCAGACGCGCCTGTTCGTTGCCACCGCGGTGCTCACGCTGCTGTGCCGCCCACCTTTGCTGCAGGCCGACTCCGACGCCGATCGCGCCCGCCGGCTGGTGCAGGAGGGCGCCATCCTGACGTTGGAAGAAATTCTGCCGCTGCTGCGCGAGGCCAGGCCCGGCACGCTCATCGAGCTGGAGCTGGAATACGAGCGCAAGCACGGCACCTACGTGTACGAGATGGAGGTGCTGGATGCCGACGGCCGGCTCTGGGAGGTGGAGCTCGACGCCAGCACCGGCGCGCTGATCGAAGTCGAGCTCGACGACTGAGGCGCGCTGGCGGCGGTGACGCCGTTCGCGCTGCGCTGACGCTCGAGCGGCGGGATGTTTCCTCATCAAGCGCCTATTCCGGCTGGCATGCGTTTGTTGCTCATCGAAGACGATAGCGGGCTCGCCCGCGGCCTGCGCCGGGACCTGGCCGATGCGGGCTATGCGGTGGACTGGGCCGGAAACGGCGTCGACGGCGCTTTTTGGGGCACGGAACAGCCCTACGACGTCATCGTGCTGGACCTGGGGCTGCCGGGTAAGGCCGGGCTCGAGGTGCTCGCCGAGTGGCGTGCCGCCGACGTGCGCACGCCGGTGCTGATACTCACCGCGCGCGACGCCTGGCACGAGCGGGTGGACGGCCTGCGCGCCGGCGCCGACGATTACCTGGGCAAGCCCTTCCACGTGCAGGAGCTGATTGCACGGCTGCAGGCGCTCACCCGCCGCAGCGGCGGCCAGGCCAGCCCGCGGCTGCGCGTGGCCGGACTGACACTGGACGAGGACCGCCAATGCGTGCTGCTGGCGGACGGCGGCGAGCAAGCCCTGACGGCGACGGAGTTCCGCTTGCTGCGTGCGTTCATGCGTAACCCCGACAAGGTGTTGTCGAAGGAATGGATCGCCGATCACGTCTACGATCAGCACGCCGAGCCCGGCGGCAACACCATCGAGGTCTACGTGCGGCGGCTCCGCAGCAAGATCGGTCGGCAGCATCTGCGCACCCGGCGCGGGCAGGGTTATGTCTTCCCGTCCCGGCCCTGACACGCCCGCATCCGGGCGGCCGTCCGTAGGTCCAACAGGAGTGCCCGGTTGGCTCACCGCCATCCATCGACGGGGCTTCACCCCCAGGGACTCGCTGGAGAACCGGCTCAATCTGGGGCTGAGTCTGAGCTTGGCGCTCCTGATCGGCGCCGCCTGGTGGCTCGGGCACACGGCATTGCACCGTACCACCGAGGCCTATGTGCTCTCCCGGCTGGAGCACGATACCCAGGCGCTGCTCGGGCGCCTGGAGCACATCGACAACGTGGATGGCGACGGCCAGCTGCTGTTGCCCGTCTATCACCAGCCCTTCTCCGGGCATTATTTCAAGGTCTTGACCGGCGCGCGGGCGGTTCGCTCGCGCTCCCTCTGGGATCAGGATCTGGAGGTGGCGCCGGTGCCGGTCGGGGCGGTAAGCACCTGGTACGCCGATGGGCCCGCGGGGCAACCGCTCCTGGTGCGCGCGGCGGGCTATGGGGTGGCGGCGGGGCCCGTCACCATCGCCGTCGCCGAGGACCTGAGCCCGCTGCTCGGCACGTTGAGGGGCTATGAGCAGACATTCGCGGCGCTGGCCGTCGTCGGCCTATTGGCGATGCTGGTGCTGCAGCGAGCGATCCTGCGCCGCTCCTTCGCACGACTCAGGCCCGTCTATCGGGACATCGATGCGCTGGAGCGCGGCACCACCAGTCGCCTGACCGAGCAAGTGCCGGCGGAGATCCTGGCCCTGGTGCGCAAGCTCAATGGCCTGCTCGCCGTCTACGAGCAGCGGTTGACCCGTTCACGCAACGCCGCAGGCAATCTGGCCCATGCGCTGAAGGGCCCGCTGAGCCTGATGCGCCAGCAGCTGCGGACGCCGGCGCAGACGGCAGCTGGCGCGGACTGGGGGTCCGCCGATAGCCCGCGGCGCGTCTGTGCCGGTGAGGTGGAGCGCATCACAGCGCTGGTGGAGCGCGAGCTCAAGCGCGCGCGCATCGCCGGGCGCGCGCGGCCCGGCTCTGTCTTCGATCCGGCACTGGAATTGCCGGACCTGAAGCGCTTACTGCTCGCCATGTATCGACACAAGGCGTTGGACATCGACTGCCGGAGCCAGCTGTCCCAACCCGTCTCCCTGGATCGCGAGGACCTGCTGGAGATCCTCGGTAACCTGCTGGATAACGCCTGCAAATGGGCCCATGCACGGGTCCGCTGCACGCTGGCGCCGGCGCGGGACGGCGGCGGCCTGCGACTGCTGGTGGAGGACGACGGCCCCGGTTGCAGCGACGCCGAGCTGGCCCGCATCGCCCGCCGCGGCGAGCGCCTGGACGAGCAGGTGGATGGCCATGGGCTGGGGCTGGCCATCGTCCGGGAGATCACCGAGTCCTACGGCGGCAGCTTACGGCTCGGGCGCTCTGCGGATCTGGGCGGCTTCCGCGCTCGCGTGGAGCTGCCGCCGCCCATGTCCGCCTGAGCCGTCCCGATGCCGACCCGGGTTTGGGATGTCGATGTGGATCCCGTGCCTGCGCCCCGGCGCCGCCCGCATTCAGCTCGGTTTCAGTCTCGTCGTGCAGTCTGTGCTGCAAGTCGGTGGCGCGGCGCAGTCGCCCGCGCCGCCGGCGCACCGCAACCCAAACGCACGGGAGTACAGACATGCACATGGCAACTCGTTTCGCCACCGCCGTCGCCATTACCCTCGCCGCCGCCGCCGGCGGTGTGCACGCCGCCGAGACCGACCCGGCCGCGCCGCTCACCATTCAGCAGGCCGTGGATAAGGCCCTGGCGCAGCGCCCCGGCGAGGTCATCGGCACCGATCGCGAGCGCAAGAACGGCCGCGACGCCTGGGAGGTGGAGATCCGCACCGCCGACGGCCAGGATTGGGAGCTTTACTTCGCCGTTGACGATGGCAGCCTGCTCTACGAGGAGCGTGATTGAGCCATGGTCGCCGCCGACTCGGTCAACGGCGCGACGCATGGCCAGCCAGCGCCAATCACTCGCCGTCGCCTGAGCGGTCGGCCTCCGGCGACTGCCGGCCGTAGACATACATGCCGACCAGGACGGCCATGTTGAACACCAGATAGAACTGGCCGATCACCCCTTCGAGGACGGACAGGGACTGTGCCAGATTCGACAGTGGCACGATGTCCCCATAGCCGATGGTCAGCAGCGACACGAAGCTGTAGAAGTAGAGCAGGTCATAGAGCTGGAGGACGTCCGGGTCTGAGCCGTGCACGCCGAAATCGAAGGAGCCGGGCCGCAGCAACTCGACATTGACATAGGCGACGGTGAAGGTCGCCCCGATCAGCAGATAGACGCACAGCCCGCCGAGCACGCCGCCGAGCGTGATGCGCTTCTGCTTCAGGATGAAGCCGATCAGACTGACGATGACGGTGACCAGAAAGCCTCCGGCGGCGCAGTTCAGGGCGACGAAGACGGCGCGCTCGTGGGGATGGAGCACGAGCACGCCATAGAAGATCAGGATAAGACCGAAGAAGACTGCGGTCGCCCAGAAGAGGTTGTCGTGCCGGATCGCGTAGGCAACGTAGAACACGACGACGACATAGGCGAGGTCGCTGATGGCCCCCAAGGCTTCATTGCCCTCGAACATCGGCAAGATCGCCAACTGCGCCATCATGTAGCCGAACAGCAGAACGAAATAACGGCCGGTGCGCTGCTGAGTTGCGTGCTCGTCGGGTATTGGCATCTTCTCTCCCGTACCTTCGGGGCAGCCCGCCGCCGGCGCTGGCCGGGGGGCGGCTGCGTCTGTCTCACGTCACCGGCAGTGTCGTGCGCTCCACCACGCGCCGCAGCACGAAGCTGGAGTGCACACCGCTCACGCCCTCGATGCGGGTGAGCTTGTTCAGCAGCAGGTCCTGGTAGGCGTCCATGTCGCGGACGATGACCTTGAGCTGGTAGTCGGCGTCGCGGCCGGTGATGAGGAAGCATTCCAGCACCTCCGGCATGGCCGCCACCCGGGCGTCGAAATTGGCGAAGCGCTCGGGCGTGTGCCGGTCCATGGCGATGCTGAGGAAGGCGATGAGGTTCAGCCCCAGTGCCTTGGCGCTCAAGAGCGCCCGATAGCCTTCGATGATGCCGGCCTCCTCCAGCGCCCGCACCCGCCGCAGACAGGGCGACGGTGACAGCCCGATACGGTCGGCGAGCTCCTGGTTACTGATGCGTCCGTCCTGCTGCAGGATGTCGAGGATGCGTTTGTCGTAGTTGTCGAGCATGCGTCGATGGGCTGGGGGCTGGGGGCTGGGGGCGGCTCTTCTGACGTTCGTGCTCAGTACTGCGCAGATTTGCAAAATATAGTTCAAATTGCGCAAGAAGCGCTATATGCGACAGATTATTGCCAATTAAGCCGATCCATGGGGCATATTCGCAATCACCTGCGGGGTCGATGCGCGCAGACTATGCAGCGTCGGCCACAAGCCGGCGGGGGCCAAGCCCACAAGGCGACGGCCCGCGCCAGTGGCTCCCGCGCCTGCGGCCGCAACCCGACGCAGTCCGGAGCCGCCAACCCTCGAGCCCAGAACCTCGACCCCAGCCCCCAGAGCCTAACCCCAGAGCCTAACCCCCAGAACCTAGCGCCCGACCATGTTTGACCACCGCAAGTACCGCCCCGCTCCGACCGTCCAGCTCGCCGACCGCAGCTGGCCGGACCGCACCATCAGCCGCGCTCCGCGCTGGGCCAGCGTGGACCTGCGCGACGGCAACCAGGCGCTGCTGGCGCCCATGAGTGTTGCGCAGAAACAGGCGCTGTGGCGGCTGCTGGTGGCCATCGGGCTGAAGGAGATCGAGGTGGGCTTTCCGTCCGCGAGCCAGCCGGACCATGACTTCGTGCGCTGGCTCATCGAGGAACGCCAGATCCCAGAGGACGTGACCATCCAGGTGCTCACCCAAGCCCGGGAGGACCTCATTCAGCGCACCTTCGCGGCGCTGGACGGCGTGCACCAGGCGATCGTGCATGTCTACAACAGCACGTCGCCGGTGCAGCGCGAGTGGGTGTTCGGCGCCGACCGTGCGGGCGTCAAGGCCATCGCCGTGCGCGGTGCCGAATTGGTGCAGCGCGAGGCGGCCAAGTACCCCGGCACCCGCTGGACCTTCCAATACTCGCCGGAGAGTTTCTCGCAGACGGAGCCGGAGTATGCCGTCGAGGTGGTCAATGCCGTGCTGGACGTGTGGCAGCCGACGCCGGCGGCCCCCTGCATCGTCAACCTGCCGGCGACGGTGGAGTCGGCGAGCCCGAACGTCTTCGCAGATCAGGTGGAGTGGTTCTGCCGCCAG
>AACY020556683.1_pt1 | contig 10691 bp, 11 predicted proteins | sample 267378 | NCBI WGS metagenome assembly AACY02 (sample SAMN02954345, study PRJNA13694) | marine metagenome | biome: aquatic; feature: ocean; material: water; isolation source: isolated as part of a large dataset composed predominantly from surface... | reverse complement strand
CGCCCGCCTCGGTCGCGGACACCGCGGTCGCCGAAGTCGCTGCTCCCGTGGTCGCTGTTCTGGCCATTCGATCAGGCATCCGGTGACGTGCTTCCCCGTGCCGTTCGACGACGCAGATAGGCCAGGGCAGACAGCAGCGCTATCGCGATCGCACCGATAACGGCCGCCGTGGGTCCGGGTCCACCGGTGGTGTCGGTGACGGGGGCGGAGACGATGGTGATCTGCGGATCGGGGCCGGTGAGTCGATCGTCGGCCGCGAGGTTCGAGCGAGCGGCTGAATCGGGCGAAGCGGCTTGACCTTTGGAATCCGCCGCGGAACCGACCGAATTCGAATCCCTCTCGCGTCCGATCGACTCTTGGGAACGGATCGAATCCGGGGATGGCTCATCCGCCGACGCAGGCGATTCGATCGGCGACACCGATGAAGCTTGCCTATCGCTGCTCACGCCGGTAGCCGGTGATGGTGCGGGGCGATTCGGGCGACCCGGTCGATTCGGTGACTGCGGTCTCGGTGCCGGCTGCGACGTGGGTTCGGCCACGGGAGTCGGCTGGCGTGAGGGGCCGGGGTCCCGGGACGGAGCAGGAGACGGGGTGGGCGACGGTGTAGGAGAGGACACGACGACCGCGCATTCGCGTGCAGGATATCCGGCGAGTCCGCACACCATGCCTGACTGCGTTCGGACGGACGCGGCAGCCCGCAGTATGTCGAAACCGGTGGCAGACGGTGGTGCGGTCACGCACATCGCCCACGTCCCACGTGGGGATTCCCCCGGAGGGGCATGCTCAGCGAGCCCGGGATCGATGATGATCGCAACCCGCTTGGTGTCCGGTGCCGGTTGCGTCCCACCGCAGACCTGGTCGAAATCTGCCGCGATGCGGGGCGCGAGTCCGGCGCCTCCGGTGCCCTGACCCACTCCGAAGCGCCACCCTTCGACGCTCCCGTCGGCCGGCCGCAGGGATGCCGGTCCCCAGGACGAATACGTCCAACCGGAATCACCGCCCAGCCAGTAGCTCCAGTACCGATAGGACGCAGCCTCGGCCGCCGGGGCGAAGGTCGGCGTGCCACCGACGATGAGCACGCCGGCTAGCGCACCCGCGGTGGCGAGTCGAGACCATCTCGGCATGATCGATCAGCCCTGCCGTGTTGAGAGGAGCCGTGCGGTGAGATCCGCGCCACCGAAGTCGCGCGGATCGGATCCGGTCGCCTCGGTGACCAGGAGACTGACTCCGAGTGCCGCGGGCCGATCGCCGGAATCCGAGCCGATGTACTCCTCGATGTTGTCGGCCAGGGCCGCGACGGCGCGATCAGTGGCGATACCCGAGGTGCGCGTCGCGACGAGACCGAGTATCGACACGGCGGTGGAGTTCCAGTCGATGGCGCTGGGATCGAAAGTATTGGGTAGCGCGCCGTCGTTGGTATTCAACAGTCGGGAAATCCATCGAGCTACTCCGGACATGGGATCGACAACACGATCATCAAGACGGCATTCGACGCTCGCCACCGCGCGTCGCTGATTCCTCTCGCGGACCGGGAAGGCACCGCTGAGTCCGAGGAGCGACTGGGAGGAGGAGAACGTGTCCGGGTTGAGTCCAGCCTGGTACGGCATTCCGAAGCGGTCGTCGCGCTCGGTTCCGCAGGGCACCTGCGCACGACGAAGGAAATTGGTGGCGATGCGCACGCTGCGCTTGTGCCCCCGCGGATTCAGCGCGTCGATAGCGGCCAGTGCCAGTCCGGTGGAATTCGTGTCGGGTGAGCCGCCAGCCAGATAGGGCCATCCACCTCCGCGGGTTTGACCGTCGAGCAACCAGGCTGCGGCAGCAGCCGAGGCGTCGTCTGCCCCGACTGCGTCGAGAGCGAGCGCGGCCAGCGATGTGGAATTGGTGTCGGGTCCGGTGAACGCCTCGAGGTCAGGTTCAGGGCAGGGGGCGGTGGTGTCGGCGCGATAGGACGTGAACGAGCCGTCTGGGCACTGCTGGTCGATGAGCCATTCGATGGCGTCCGCAGGAACTCGCGAACCCGTCGCCTGCAGCCCCAGGATCGCGAACGACTGACGGAACACGCCGTCGAAGGTGGGGTCGGCGGCGCCGAAGAGGCCGTTGTCGGCGGCGGGGGAGACCGTGTCTGCTGCGGCGCCGACCTGATCGGGTGCTGCTGTGGCGGATGCACCCAGAAGCGACACCGCGAGGGCGCCACCGGCGCCGATCGCCAGCAGTGAACGAAGGACGGTCAATCGCCGGGAGCCAGCGGATGAGGATGCGCGCGGAAATGGTTCAGTGGAAGAGCGTAGGGAAAACACGTTGCTGTGACCTCTCAGGTGAGCGACCCACACGACGATGCGAGCCGACCACCTCACCGGCTCCGTAGAACCTGCATTCAGGCTCCGCTGGAACGGGGAGAGAGTGCGCGCGCCGTCCCGTAGACCTCGACGGAATATCAAGCCGCTCGCGCCCGCCAGGTGCTCCGACTTGTCGACTCGCCGATGCCGATGGCTCGGTCGGTCGCTCACGGTTGCGGGTCAGCGCCGGATTCTCACCGGCTTCCCCTGGACGTCGGGCGCGTATTCGTATTCAGTTATTCAACACCTCGCACCCTAGCGCACGTTCTAGGCTGATCGGCATGAACGCGACGGGTGCATGGATCTGGATCTATCAGCAGGCTGATGGGCGACCGGTCGAGCCATTGCCGGCCGGAGCGGTCACGTCGGGGTTCCCGTCACAGTCGGAAGCCGAAGCCTGGTTCGGGGAATCGTGGCGAGGCTTGCTCGACTCGGGTGTGGACGCGGTGAGCCTGTACGAGGGCGACCGGTTGGTCTACGGTCCGATGAGTCTGCACCCTGATAGCTCAGGCTGAGGTTCAGGGGCGTGGGTTGGGTGACTGGGTGAGCGCGGGGTCGCGAACGACCACGTCACCGAGTGCCTTGTCGATGGCGGCGAGAGTCTGCGCATCCAACGTCACACCGGAGGCCGCGACGTTCTCGGCCACCTGCTCGGGCCGGGACGCGCCGATGATCGCTGCGGAAATCCCCGGTTGAGCGAGCACCCAGGCGATGGCCAGTTGCGACATCGTCACACCTGCGGATTCCGCGATCGGGCGCAGCCGCTGGACGGCCTCCAGGATGGATTCATCCATGAACCGGCTGATGAAACCAGCACCCTCTCCACCGCTGGCACGACTACCCGCGGGAATGTCCTTGCCAGGCATGTACTTTCCGCTCAGTACACCCTGAGCGATGGGTGACCACACGATCTGGCCGATGCCGTGACGCTCGCTGGTCGGTACGACCTCGGCTTCGATGACCCGCCACAGCATCGAATACTGCGGCTGATTCGACACCAGCGGTGTCAGGTTGTCGCGTTCGATGATCTGCATGGCGGCTTCGATTTCCTCGGCGCGCCACTCTGAGACTCCCAGGTACAGGACCTTTCCTTCGCGCACCAGATCGTGGAAGGCGTGAAGGGTCTCCTCGAGCGGAGTTTCATAGTCGAATCGATGGGCCTGATAGAGATCGACGTAGTCGGTTTCGAGTCGGCGCAGGGATGCGTGGAGCGATTCGCGGATGTGCTTGCGGGACAGGCCGCGATCATTGGGCCCGGGACCTGTCGGCCAGTACACCTTGGTGGCGATCTCCAGCCCCTCGCGACGCTGATCGCGCAGCGCCCGCCCCAGAACCGACTCGGCGGCCGTGCCGGCGTAGACGTCGGCGGTGTCGAAGGTGGTGATGCCGGCATCGAGAGCGGCATGAACGCAATCGATCGCCGTTTGATCGTCGATCTGCGATCCGTGAGTGATCCAGTTGCCGAGGATGATCTCGCTGACGCGCAGGCCACTTGCGCCGAGTCGGCGATGCTGCATGGGAATCAGTTCCCCTTCCGAGTAGCCGGACCGCGCGAACCCGACGGACCTTTGGCGCCGTTGGGTTCACCGCCACGCTTGACCCTCGGTGGAGGGAGGCGGAGCCTGCGCAACTGCAGGGTCCGCATGATCGCGTAGAACACCGCGCCCTTGCGCTCGGACTTCTCGGGGAACCGTTCCTTCAACTGGGCCTTCAGTCGCAGAACCAGGATCGTGGAATCGACCAGGATGATCGCGATCAACACGAACCAGGCGAGTGACACGATCGACTGAACCACCTGGTTGGGGATGAATCCCAGGATCAAGACCGCGAGTGCGATGAAGATGAAGTACTCCGCGACGGTGAATCGGGAGTCGACGAAATCCCGGGTGAACCGTCGGACCGGTCCGCGGTCGCGTGCGGGCATGCGACTCTCGTCGCCTGCGAGGAGTGCGGCCCGGTTCTGCATCCGGGTCTGTCGCTCACGGGCCCGCGCTGCACGACGGGCCGACCGAGCATCGCCCGCAGACCGCAGCGCCTCCTTGCGGGCCTGTTCGGCCTCTTTGCGGGTGGGGGTGGGCCGACCCTTGCCGCGGGGGGTGTCGTCGATGGGTGCATCGTCGCCGGGTTCTGCGGCGTCGGGGCGTTGGCGGCGGGAGAACATGATGGATGCCAGGGTAGCGGTCGCAGGCTCAGCCTGCTCAGATCGGCGTCGGGGAGCGCACTAGGGGCCGCAGCGCATAGTCTGGAAGGCAATGCCCCCGGAGTGACGGGGCAGGTCGGCCAGTTCGGGAGGCATCGATGGGCTTGTGGCAGCGCTTCACCATGATCTTCAAGGCCAAGGCGAGCAAAGCCTTGGACAAGGCGGAGGATCCCCGCGAGACGCTGGATTACTCCTACGAGAAGCAGCTGGAGTTGCTGCAGAAGGTGCGCCGGGGCGTGGCTGACGTCGCCACCAGCCGCAAGCGCATCGAGCTGCAGATCACCAATCTGGCCAAGCAGGCCGATAAATTGCAGGATCAGGCCAAAGCCGCGCTAGGAGCCGGCCGCGAGGACCTGGCCCGAGAAGCGCTCACCCGCAAGAGCGGCCTGCAGCAGCAGGTCGCCGACCTCACCGATCAGTTGGCGCAGTTGCAGGATCAAGAGGAGAAGTTGGTTCAAGCCTCCCAGCAGCTGCAGGCCCGCGTCGATGCTTTCCGAACCCGCAAGGAGACGATCAAGGCCACCTATACGGCGGCTGAGGCGCAGACGAAGGTCAGCGAAGCCGTCACCGGGATTTCCGACGAGCTGGGTGATGTGGGGCTGGCCATCCAGCGGGCTGAGGACAAGACCTCGCAGATGCAGGCGCGAGCCGGGGCGATTGATGAACTCGTGGCTTCTGGGGCTCTCGATGATGTTTCGGGAACGAGCAAGGACAGCCTGACGCTGGAACTGGAGCGCATGGCCAGTGCGTCACAGGTGGACGATGACCTGGCCGCGCTGCGCGCTGAGTTGTCGTCCGCGCCGGAGAAGCCGGCGATCGAATCGGATAGGGGCTGACCGGCACCCCACCGGGCGGAAGGCCGACAGATCCACCGTTCGAACGATCAACGCACACCGACCTTGCGAGGGAGTTGACGACCACCAGCGATGGCCCGCACTCGTTTCGGCATCGACAGGGGCCTGACGGCCCGCATGTTCGCGACCATGTTCGGTCTCGGTCTCCTCTACGTCATTCTGGGGGGTGTTCTGCTCGCCCTCGGCGTCGGCGCGATCTTCGTCCTCGCCATCATGGGAGCCTTGATCTTCGGGCAGTGGTGGTTCTCCGACTCCCTCGCACTCGGTGCGATGCGGGCCCACGAAGTCTCACCTGAGCAGGCACCGCAACTGCATGCGCTCGTCGATCGACTCTGTGCCATGGCCGATATGGACAAGCCGCGGATCGCGATCGCAGACACCGATGTGCCCAATGCCTTTGCGACCGGTAGGACGCCGAAACGATCGGTTGTGGTCGTGACCACGGGACTGCTGCGACGCCTCGATCGAGATGAACTCGAGGGGGTGGTCGCGCACGAGTTGTCGCACGTCGCTCATCGTGATGTCCTCGTGATGACCATCGCGTCTTTCACCGCGATCCTTGCCGGCTTTCTCGTGCGTTCGGCGATGTGGGGTTCGATGATGCGGGATCGGCGCGACCAGAACACGGCCTTGCTGTTCTTCGCGGTGATGCTGGTCAGCATCCTGGTCTATGCGATCTCCTACATCCTCATCCGTGCCCTTTCTCGGTACCGCGAACTCGGGGCCGATCGAGGAGCGGCCTACGTGACAGGTCGTCCATCGGCGCTGGCGCGAGCCCTGCAGAAGATCAGTGGCGACATGGCCGCGATTCCCACTCAGGATTTGCGCAAGATGGAACCGGTGAGTTCGTTCGCGTTCGCACCGGCGTTCTCGCGCGGTCGCGGTGGACTCGGCCTGGAGTCCTTGATGTCCACCCACCCATCGTTGGAGAAGCGCCTGGCTCAATTGGCGAAGATCTCCGCCGAACTCGGTGAGCGCTGAGGCATTCGCATGGGATTCCTCGACGGACTTCTGGGGCGCCGCAAGCCTGTACGTCCGAACCTCGATGCGTTGTTCGCGGTGCCCTCGGCGGCCATCACGCTGCAGGTCAGCATGGACTTCGTATCGACAGGTCAGGGCGCCGTGGCCTTTCGCTCCGTCGAAGGGCGCGCTATGGCCGATGTCGAGGCGGAGATCACCGAGTTGCTCAATGCCGATGGCGGCCCGCCCGTCCGGTTGACCACCGATTCGTTCGGGTACACGTGGCTGATCGTGTCTGAACCCGAACCCGATGTCTCGGCGATCGTCACCGACCTGCATGCGGTGAACAGCACGCTCGCCGACCATGGTTTCGCCCCGCAACTGCTGTGCTCGATCGTGCCGTTCCGCGATCCTGAAGGCGCCACGCTCGCCCTGGTCTACCTCTACAAGCGGGGGACGTTCTATCCGTTCGTCCCCGAGGTCGGTAGTGAGGAGCGGCGCGACAACATCACCGAATTGAAGGTGCGTGATCTGCTGACCGGTGAATTGCCCTGGGAGGCGGATCTGTCCCGGTGGTTCCCGGTCTGGGGCGCTCCGACACTCAGCAACTGAGCCCCTGTCCCTGCTGCCCCCGCTGCCCCTGAGTTAGTCGCTGAGGTGGTGGCCTTTTCGGCGATTAGTGGGGTAAAGGGCGACCCTTTGAGCGACTAACGCCGAGTTTCAGTCGACCGGAGCGGTCGAGGTTGCGACTCCCGGAAGCGCCAGCATCCGATCGAGCGCGACGCGAGCCCAGTGCGCAGTGTCGGGATCGACGGTGATCTGATTGACAACGCGACCCTCGACCAGATTCTCCAGTGACCACACCAGGTGCGGGAGATCGATGCGGTTCATCGTCGAGCAGAAGCACACCGCTTTGTCGAGGAACACCACCGTCTGGTCCGGATGGCTCAATGCCAGTCGGCGGACCAGATTCAGTTCCGTTCCCACGGCGAACGCCGAACCCGCGGGAGCGGCATCGATGGTGGCGATGATGAATTCGGTCGAGCCGACCAGGTCGGCCTTGTTGATGACCTCGTGGCGGCATTCGGGGTGGACGAGCACGGTGATCCCGGGCGTGCGGTCACGCACATCATCGACGGACTCTGCGGTGAACCTGCCGTGCACGGAGCAGTGCCCCTTCCACAGCAGCATGCGCGCCGACTGTGCCTGCTCGATGGTCAACCCGCCATCGGGCTTGTGCGGATCCCATACGACGCAGTCCTCGAGGGACATACCCAGATCGCGTACTGCGGTGTTGCGGCCCAGATGCTGGTCGGGCAGGAACAGCACCCGCTCACCTTGTTCGAAAGCCCATTCCAACGACCGCTTCGCATTGCTCGAGGTGCAGATCGAGCCCCCGTTGCGACCGGTGAATGCCTTGATGTCGGCCGAGGAGTTCATGTAGGTGATCGGAATCGTGCTGTCCGCCAAGTCCCAACGGGTGAGGGTCTGCCAGGCCTCATCCACCTGATGCATCGCGGCCATGTCGGCCATGGAGCAGCCGGCGGCCAGATCAGGCAGGATCACCTTCTGATGGTCGGCGGTGAGGATATCGGCGCTTTCGGCCATGAAGTGCACACCGGCGAATACGACGAACTCCGCCTCGGGCCGGGCAGCTGCCTGCTGGGAGAGTTTGAACGAATCGCCCGTGACGTCGGCGAACTGGATGACTTCGTCACGCTGATAGTGGTGGCCGAGGATGAACACCCGGTCTCCCAGTGCAGCCTTCGCAGCCGCGGCGCGAACGACGAGGTCGGGATCGCTGGCCGGTGGGAGATCACCGGGGCATTCCACCCCGCGCTCGCTGTCGGGATCGGCGTCCTGGCCGAGCAGCAGCAGTGCCAGCGGTGTCTTATCGGGTTCGACGAAGGACTGCGCCATTCGATAAGTGTGACACCGGTTGCCAGCCCCCGCACACACCGTCTCATGCTGCCGACCTGATTCGACCTATGAGCGGGGCGCAGGGGAGCGATAGCGTCGCCGATGTGCGCGTCCTGATCGCCCCGGATTCCTTTGGGGGCACCATGTCTGCTGTCGAGGCGGCCGAGGCCATCGCAGCCGGTTGGCGTCGCGCAGCGCAGGCGAGTGAGATCGTCAGTGTCCCCCTCTCGGATGGGGGACCGGGAATGCTCGACGTGATCGTCGCCGGGTTCGATGCGCACGGTGTCGAATCCCAGACGCTGATGGCCACCGTTCCCGGGCCCCGTGGACTGCTGGTCCCGGTGATGATCGTGGTGCAGGAGCAGACCGCGTACATCGAGTCGGCCCAAGCCTGCGGCCTGCACCTGGTTGCCCGAGACGCACGGGATCCATGGACGTCCACGAGTGCGGGCCTGGGGCTGGTGCTCGACCACGCTCGCGACGCCGGCGTCGACCGCATCGTCGTCGGACTCGGCGGGACCGGAACCCTCGACGCGGGGGCGGGATTGCTCGCCGCGCTGGGTGCGCACGCATGGGACGGCGAAGGTCGAGCAGCATCCGAACAATTGCGTTGCGGACCATCAGGATTCGCGGATGTGGCACGCGTCGACATCATGCCCGCCGTGCAGGACTGGGCCGGGGTTGACGTCATCGCCGCGGTCGACGTCGATGTGCCCCTGACCGGACCGCATGGCGCCGCCCATGGGTTCGGTGCCCAGAAGTTCCCCGACCCGGCGGCGGTGACCGCTGAGCAACTCGGCGATCTCGAGGAGTCGATCGCGCGATTCGCCGGCCTGGTGCACGGTCATCTCGACACTCCAGACCTCACCACTCGGGCCGGTTCGGGGGCAGCCGGGGGTATCGGCTGGGCGCTGCAGTGCCTAGGTGCCACCGTCGTTCCAGGAATCGACATCGTCGCGGCCACGGTGGGACTACACGATCTGCTCGATGGGGTGGATGTGGTCATCACCGGGGAGGGCCGCTTGGATTGGCAGTCCCGTCGCGGCAAGGTCATCTCCGGTGTGGCCGAACAGGCCAGCGCCCGCGGGATCCCGGTCGTGGCGGTCGCAGGCCGAGTCGATCTCGGAGCCCGGGAACTCGCCGGCCTCGGAATCGTCGAGGCGTGGTCCCTTGCCGAGCAGCCGGGAGGGCTGGCCCGGTCGATGATCTCCGCCCACCAAGCGCTCGCCGATGCCGCCGCCCGGATCGCTGCCCAGTGGGGGAGTGGGGCGACCTGAACCGCCATCGCGGGCGCCCGGGCTCGAAATACGACACACTGGGGTGCATAATTCAAGGGGCGAGCCTTTTCGGAAGCGGCTCGCCCCGCGCCACCACTCGTCCCGCGCAATCAGGAGGAATGACACACATGGCCGCTGAGACGTCGACCGATGGCATCGTCCTCACTGACACTGCTGCGAGCAAGGTCAAGACCCTGCTGGAAGCCGAGGGTCGCGAAGACCTCGCGCTGCGCATCGCCGTCCAGCCCGGCGGCTGCTCAGGCCTGCGCTATCAATTGTTCTTCGATGACCGCTCCCTCGACGGCGACATCGTCAAGGACTTCAGCGGGGTCGGTGTCGTCACCGACCGGATGAGCGCGCCGTATCTCAGCGGTGCCGTGATCGACTTCGTGGACACGATCGAAAAGCAGGGGTTCACCATCGACAACCCCAATGCGGGCGGTTCGTGCGCCTGCGGCGACTCGTTCCACTGACCCACGAAGAGCATTCTGAGCCGGAAGCCCGGTTGGTATCGGTCGCGCGACCGGCACCGGTAGCCTCGCGCGGGTGAACATCGTCGTTACCGGTTCCATCGCCACCGATCATCTGATGACCTTCCCGGGTCGATTCGCCGACTCTCTCGTCGCCGACAAACTCGATCGGGTCTCGCTGTCCTTCCTCGTCGATGCCCTCGAGGTGCGTCGCGGAGGTGTGGCAGCGAACATCGCCTTCGGGATGGGCTATCTGGGCCTTCGGCCCGTCCTCGTCGGCGCGGTGGGACCGGACTTCGCCGATTACGGCTCCTGGCTGGCCCGTCACGGTGTCGATATCGACAGCATCCACACCTCGCAGGTGCACCAGACGGCGAGGTTCGTCTGTACGACCGATGAGGAAGCGAATCAAATCGCATCGTTCTATTCCGGTGCGATGAGCGAGGCGCGTGACATCGAGCTGCTACCAGTCGCCGACCGGCTCGGCTCGATCGACCTGGTGGTGGTCGGTCCGAATGACCCCGAGGGAATGCTGCGCCACACCGATGAATGTCGACAGCGAGGGTTCGCCTTCGCCGCCGATCCGTCCCAGCAGCTAGCCCGCATGGATGGCCCGCAGATCCGGCGACTCATCGATGGTTCGACATATCTGTTCACCAATGAGTACGAAGCCG
>AACY020311051.1_pt1 | contig 10695 bp, 13 predicted proteins | sample 267378 | NCBI WGS metagenome assembly AACY02 (sample SAMN02954345, study PRJNA13694) | marine metagenome | biome: aquatic; feature: ocean; material: water; isolation source: isolated as part of a large dataset composed predominantly from surface... | reverse complement strand
ATCCCAAAAAGACAAGGAGAAAATAAACCACCAGAAAGCCCAGGAGAATCTTGGTTCCCCAATTTTGCGAAAAGAAATGACTGCGGCGGGATCGCTTGAGAAAATGCTGAAATAAAAGCCGATAGGTCATGTAGCGCTCTGCATTTGGATAAGCTGCCTCAATTTAAATAAAGATTTCCAAGCCCATTGATTGGCTTCAAAGGGCAAACTTATTGCCTTCCTGGGCCATTTTGCGCAAAAGCGGCGAACAGCGGTAGCGCTCCTCCCGGTATTCATCTTGGAGGCGGTCAAGGGCCTCTACACACGCCGGAATTCCCCATTCATTGGCCCAGGCCAAAAGACCCTGGGGATAGTTTACCCCTTTGGTCATGGCCAAATCCAGATCCGGGGCACTGGCAACTTTTAAATAAAGGGCATCGGCAGCTTCGTTGATGAGCATCACCACAATGCGCTCAAGAATCTGCTTGCCCAGTTCCCTATCTTTTACCGGCTCTGGTTTTTCGGCACCTTCGGAATAGTCGTAAAAGCCGCGGCCCGTCTTTCTTCCCAGCAAGCCTGCCTCAACCATCCGTTTTTGGGTAAAGCTGGGGCGATAGCGCGAATCGTAATAAAAGGCCTGGAAAACGCTTTCCGTTACCGCGTAGTTTACGTCATGACCGATAAAGTCCATCAGGGTAAAGGGGCCCATCCGAAAGCCGCCCAGTTCGGTCATAGCCCAGTCGATGGTGGCCACGTCTGCCAGCCCCTCTTCGAAGATGCGCAGAGCTTCCCCGTAAAAGGGACGCGCTACCCTATTGACGATAAAGCCCGGCGTGTCTTTCGCCAAAACCGTGGTTTTTCCCCAGCCATCAATGCGTCGCCGGGCTTCAACCGTGGTAGAGGGATGGGTAGTAACGGCCGGAACAATTTCCACCAGGGGCATCAAAGGGGCCGGGTTAAAGAAATGTATGCCCAACACCCGGCCTGGCTCCTTTACGGCCGAGGCCAATGAAGCAATTGAAAGGGAACTGGTGTTGGAAGCCAAAATGCAATCCCTTGGGCAAATTTCACTTAGGTTGGTAAAGACCTCCTTTTTCACTGCCAGGTCTTCAACGATGGCCTCAATTACCAGGGTGCATTTCTGCAATCCATCGAGGCTGCCGGTATATTGGATTCGGTTGAGAATGGCTTGATCCTGCCCTGGCTCCAAACGACCCTTTTCCACCAAGCGCGCCAGGATTTTCCGGTGGCCTTTTTCGGCCCGATCCAAGGCTCCCCGGTGCTGGTCCACAATAATGACTTCCGCTCCGTTTTGCGCCGCCACCTGGGCGATTCCGGCGCCCATCGCCCCGGCACCAATAATTCCAATCTCACTCATTGCTTTCCGTTCTCAATTGATTAATTAACTCGCCAGCCGGCGGCAAGCAAAGCCTGCCTAATTTCCGCGGAAAACCGCCGGACGTTTTTCCAAAAATGCCCGCGTTCCTTCGGCGTAATCATAGCTGCGGCCGCATTCTGTTTGGTATTGGTCTTCCAAAGCGAGTTGGGCCTGTAGGTCGTTGGTAAAACTGGCGTTTAGCAAGGCCTTGGTGCGGGCCAGGGCCAAGGTGGGCATTTGGCTGAGCTTCTCGGCCGTTTTTTGGGCAAAATTTTCAAAGTCCTCGTCGCTTACCGCCCGGTAAATCATGCCCATCGCTTCTGCCTCCCGGGCGCTTACCGCTTCACCCAGCATCATGAGGGCACTGGCTTTTTGCATGCCGATTAGGCGAGGCAAGGTATAGGTGCCACCGCTATCGGGAATAAGGCCAATTTTGGAAAAAGCCTGGATAAACCGGGCACTCTCCGCGGCCAAAACCACATCTCCCGCAAGGGCAATATTGGCGCCCGCCCCGGCCGCTACCCCGTTAACCGCAGTTACGATGGGCTTGGGCAAAGCCCGCATTTGGGTCACAATGGGGTTGTAGTGTTCGGTAACAATTTTGGTCAGCTCCGGACCATTCGGATCAGTGGCCTCGCCCAGGTCCTGGCCGGCCGAGAATGCCTTACCCGAGCCGGTAAGCAGTACACAGCGGATTTCCGCTTCGCTTTTGGCTTGCTCGAGCAGGTCTTGCAGGTGCAGGGCCATTTCACGCACAAAACTGTTGTACTTTTCTGGTCGGTTTAGTCGAATATGTAATACCGCAGCATGGCGATGACTTTGAATAAATTCAGACATAGGATAGAAGCTTATGCCTCAAAGGTAGCAAGCCCAGGCATTCTCAGAAACTACCTTTTGGTTTTCCTCCTGCCCCTGCTATTCTCTTTGAGCTCTTGCCAAACCACCCACTATATGGCCTCCCCTCAACATGTACCGGGACTAAGAGAGGCGCGGGCACTTCAAGCCAGTGCGCATTACGCCGTGGGTGAATCGACCTTTAGCCTGGGTGGTCAAATGGCCTATTCCCCCCTGCAAGGAGTGGCCCTAAGCGCCGGTTACCATCGCTTTGAAGCCGACGACCGGGAGGAACAATCAACGAGCTCCATTCAAACTTATTCCTATGGTTTAGACGGTCAACAATGGGAATTTGCCCTGGGCTACTACGACTGGCTGGGCAAGGACGCACCGCTGCACTTGGACTTATTTCTCGGTTTGGCACAGTTTGAAGGGCAGACCTACGATTTTGAGCGCGCCGACCTGGACCTGGCTCACCAGCGATGGTTTCTCCAGCCCTCATTTGGCTATCGGCACGAATGGTTCGAGGTTTTTCTTTCCACCCGTATCAATCGCCTTCAGATTACCCAAGCCGACTATCAATTGCCCGTTACTTCCCTAACGTCCCCGAACTACTTTCTGAGTACCAATGAGAGTTACTGGCTGGTAGAACCGGCGCTTACCGCCCGGGTAGGGTTTAGGTACATCATGCTGCAAGTGCAATACCAATTGGTTTTCGGACCCGGCGGCGATCCTTTTTATTACAGCCCCCAAACATTCAGCGCCGGATTGAGCTTTCGCCTGGAACCAAGCCTACGCAATAAAGCCCCCGTACCCGAAGGAGTGTTTTAAATGCATTTGAAGTAATCGAAGGGCTCCCGGCATTCCAGGCAACGGTGGAGGGCCTTACAAGGGGTGGAGCCAAATTGACTGACCATTTCGGTGTTGGCTGCGCCGCAATGGGGGCATTGCACTTGCCTGGCTTTTCCAAACAACACCGACTTATCGGCTGAACTCCCTTCCGGGGGGGCAATGCCGTATTCTCTTAATTTCCGCTTGCCTTCATCGGTCATCCAGTCGGTGGTCCAGGGAGGGGACAAAACCGTTTCCACCTCTGCCTCCAGGCCTTCGGCCAGCAGTTTTTCCCGGATGTTCACTTCGATTTCGTTCATGGCCGGACAGCCCGAATAGGTTGGGGTGATGCGCACCACCGGTTTGGGGCCCTTCAAATCCACGGCCCGTACGATGCCCATATCCACCACGGTTAAAACCGGGATTTCCGGATCTGACACCGCCTCCAACCACTCCCAAACCTGCTTTTCTGAAATTTCACTGTGCTGCATAGCCTACCACTTGGCCTCGGGATACATGCGGGGTAAATGCTGCATTTCGGCCAACACATATCCCAAATATTCGGTATGCTCCCCTTGTTTTCCCCCTTCCTGCATCCACTCTTCCTGAGGTTTGGCCAAGGTTGCCAGAGACAAGATGTGCTCCACTTTTTGATTCCATTGACCCCGGATTTCCGCGAGGTCCGGGGCAACCCCTCCGGCCTGCATCTCCCGGTCTACCTCATCGGCGGCAAACATTTCCCCGGTCCAGGGCCATAGGTCGTTCAGGCTCTTCTGCACCCGGTGGTGGCTTTCCTCGGTACCATCACCCAGACGGATGACCCACTCGGCACTCCATTGGGCGTGATAGGTAATTTCCTTTATGGCCTTTTGGGCGATTTCCCTTAAACGGAGATCGTTGCTTTGCAGAAGGGCAGTGTATTGAAAATAGTTGAAGGTGTCGAAGAGGAACTGGCGCACCAGGTTTTTTCCCCAGTCTCCATTTTCCAGTTCTAACAACAAAAGATTGTGGTACTGGTGAATGTCCCGAAAAAAGGCCATTTGATCTTCGGTAGTCCCCTCCCCTTTAAGCTCTGCAGCATACTGCATCAGCATCCGGGCCTGACCCAGTTGGTCCAGGGCAATATTGGAAAGGGCAATGTCTTGTTCTAGTACCGGACCATGTCCACACCATTGGGCCAGCCGCTGCCCCAGGATGAGGGCGTTATCTCCCAGGCGTAAAGTATAAATCAGTCGCGCGTTGTTCAAAATGCCTTGTCAATTTGGGTTAGGGCTACATGTGCCCTACCTCATCGGGGATGTCGTAAAAAGTAGGATGCCGGTACACTTTGTCGTCGGCGGGGGCAAAGAGCGGTTCTTGTTCGTCAGGGCTGGAAGCGGTTATGGCTTCGGAGGGAACGACCCAAATGCTCAGGCCCTCGCTGCGACGGGTGTAGACGTCGCGGGCATTTTTTAAAGCCATCTGAGCGTCAGGGGCATGCAGGCTGCCCGCATGTTTGTGACTGATTCCGTTGCGAGAGCGGATGAAAACCTCCCAGATTTTCCAGTTGTCTTGTTCCTTCGCCTTCATTTCTCTTTGCCCTTTCGGGGGATGTATGCTTAGGCCACGCCTTTTTGGGCGATGTTCCTTTCGGCTTGTTTTTTCGCATATGCATTGGCCGCTTCCCGCACCCAGGTTCCTTCTGAGTGGGCTTTTTGCCGTGCTTCCATGCGCTGCTGGTTGCACTTGCCCCGGCCTTTCAAAACGTTGTAAAACTCCTCCCAGTTGATGGGACCGAAGTCGTAATGGCCCCGTTCCTCATTCCACTGCAACTGCTCGTCGGGAATGCTCAAGCCCAAATACTCCGCTTGAGGAACGGTCTTGTCAATAAATTCCTGGCGCAGTTCGTCGTTGCTTTTGCGCTTGATCTTCCAGCGCATGCTTTGAGCAGAGTTGGGTGAATTGTCGTCGGTGGGGCCAAACATCATCAGTGCGGGCCACCACCAGCGGTTCAGGGCGTCCTGAGCCATTTTCTTTTGTTCGTCGCTACCCTTAGCCAAGGTCATCATGATTTCGTAGCCCTGACGTTGGTGAAAACTCTCTTCCTTGCAGATGCGCACCATGGCGCGGGCGTAAGGGCCGTAGCTGGTGCGGCACAACATGACCTGATTGGCAATGGCTGCCCCATCAACCAGCCAGCCAATTGCGCCGATGTCTGCCCAGGTTGGGGTGGGATAATTGAAAATGGAGGAGTATTTGGCCTTGCCCTCAAGAAGCTCAACCTCCAAATCTTTCCGATCAGCCCCAAGAGTTTCCGCTGCCGAATAGAGGTAGAGACCGTGCCCGGCCTCGTCCTGCACCTTGGCCAACAGAGCAATTTTTCTCCGCAGGGAGGGTGCACGGGTAATCCAGTTGGCTTCAGGAAGCATGCCAACCACTTCCGAGTGCGCGTGCTGGCTAATCTGCCGGATCAGCGTTTTGCGGTACTTTTCCGGCATCCAGTCCTTGGGTTCAATTTTGTTTTCCCCGTCTACATAAGCCTGAAAGCGCTCTTCCAGATTTCTCTCCTTCGTCATAGCTGCAAATTGTGGGTTTCTACAAAGATAGCGTTCTACAGAGAAACTATTGCCCCTGGCAAATTGTTCCCTGCCCTTTGAGAAACTACTTTTGCCAAAAAGCTGAGCTCATGCTGAATTTTTTCAAAAAGACCACCCGGTCGCCCGAATCGCTCTATCGATCCAAAAAAAAGAAAGGACGGCCCAGCTTTCACTCCCTTGCCGTGGCCGATATTACCCGCGAAACGGCGGAATGCGTATCGGTGGCTTTTGCCGTTCCGGAATCGCTCCGCGAGGCTTACCAATACGTTCCCGGCCAATACCTTACCCTGGAAGCGGAAATTGAAGGCGAAATGGTGCGTCGCTCCTACTCCCTTTGCAGCAGCCCTGCCGACGGGGAGCTGCGGGTGGCCATTAAAGAGGTGCCGGAGGGGCGGTTTTCCACTTATGCCAACCGTTCTTTAAAAGTGGGGGAAGAAATGGCCGTAATGACTCCCGACGGGAATTTTCTGGCCGAGTTGGATCCGCAACAAGCCCGGGATTACGTGGCCTTTGCCGCCGGATCAGGCATTACCCCGGTTTACAGCATCATGAAATCGGTTTTGGAATCGAACCCCAAAGCACTTTTACGCTGTTTTACGGCAACAAAACCAGCCAGTCCATCATCTTCCGGGAGAAAATTGAGGCCCTGAAGAACCGCTACATGGAGCGTCTGGAAGTACACTACGTACTAAGCCAGGAAGACCAGGGCAGCGATATGTTGAAGGGCCGCATTGACGAAGGGAAATGTCGGTCATACGCCGAACGTTTCTTTAAGCCCGAAACCGTGGCTGCTTACTACTTGTGTGGACCCGAAGCCATGATCAATACGGTCAGCCAGACCCTGAAAGACCTCGGTGTTGACGAAAAGCGCATTCAATATGAGCTCTTCACGTCCCCGGCGCAAAGCATAGCGGGCAAAACCAAGGTGGAAGCCCCCAAGGGCAAAGCGGCTAAATTGACCAGTGCGGTTACGGTAATCCTCGACGGAGAAGAGACCCACTTTGACCTGACCTCCGACGGAGAGGCCATTTTGGACGCGGCCCTGGACGCCGGCGCCGACGTGCCATATGCCTGCAAAGGGGCGGTTTGTTGTACTTGTCGGGCCAAGGTGCTGGAAGGAAGCGTAGAGATGGAAATGAATTACGCCCTGGAAGACGACGAAGTGGAAGATGGATATGTATTGACCTGCCAAAGCCACCCCACCAGCGACCGGGTGCGGATCAGTTACGACGAGTAAAGCATGTCGCGGTGCATGATGCCCACGTCGGGATAGGGCTCTCCAATAGACTGGAAGCCAAAGCGGCCGTAGAACTCTTCCAGGTAACACTGTGCCTGTATTTTCAGGTCCTTTCCGGGGTGCATTAACCGGGCTCGATCCAGACAAAAGGCAAACAGTTCCCGCCCCCAGCCCTTGTTGCGCTCGTCTGCGGCGATGGCCACCCGGCCGATGGACGGCTGAGCATAAACCGAATGGGGAGGGCAAATACGGGCACAGCCCACCAGATTCCCGCCCGCATGGGCCAGGATGTGCTCCGATAAGGGATCATACTGGTCAACCTCCTGATAGGCACAATTTTGTTCCACCACGAAAATAGCCGTTCGCAGGGCGTAAAGCGCATGCAGCTCATCTCCCGAAAGGGAAGAAAAAGGACGGCTGCTCAGGCGAAGGCTTAGCGATGCCATAGCGAAAAGGCGCTCTGATCTTTAGTGAAGCGATCGCCATGGTAGCGATAGGCCCAGCCCTGTTCCTCAAAAAACTTCTCCCAGCGCGCCCGGGCCACGAAGAGCACCCCATAGGCTTGGCCGTCTCTTAAGCGATCTGGGGTATAGCCCAGCACCTCGTCTTCGCTGCGGGGCCGAAAATAGTAGTCGCCCTTTTTTTGGGAAACCGACAAGGCGCTGGTTTCGAGAGGGTGATAGGTGAAAACCAGACGGCCGGGAAGATCCAGTAGACGCATAAGTTTTTTCAACCAGGCTTCGCCTTGCTGCAGGGGCAGATGGCTGAAAACGGATAGCGCACTGATCAGTTGCACCGGCTGGGCATTGGCCAGGGAATCTGGCTCGGGGCCATGGCTTAAACCCGAAAAGCCCCACTGCTCTTTTTGAAAGCGGAGAGCTTCGCTTTTGATTTCCGTAGGAATAACTTCGGCTGAGGTAAAATGAGGGATGAAGCGGGTCATACGGCCATAACCGCTGCCGAAATCCAGCCATCGTTTCAGAACCAAGCCCTCTTCCTGAGCGAGCTGATAGAGCGCCCGCGCCGTGCGCAGGCCAACCGCGAAATAACTGCGCAAGCCCCAAGCCACATCCGGCGCCGTGCGGTAGAGGTGATAGGCCAGCATTACGTCGTTTTTATGCAGGGCGGTCGAAAATTCCAGCCCTTTCTCCTCAGCTTCCAGCTCTGCCTTAACTTGAGCCAATAAGGCCGGATCCACATTCAGCGGCGAAGCATGGAGGAGCTGCAGCCAGCTAAGCATAAAATGGTGGTGCTGCTGTTGCTCCCGCTGAAGTTCTTCCAGGGCATTCTTCAGTTCCTCCAGGCCACTTTTTCGGCGCAACCATTCGATCAAGCTCGGCATGGCAACGAAAGTAACCAATCGCTCCGCTGAATCGGCAAAATCCTCCCGGACGGTGAAAGCACCGTCCGGGAGGGTTGAAGTTTCAAAAAGAACTCTAAAAGGACAGCCCAACGGTTAGGCTGGCCATTTGGTAGTCGAAGGCACTGGGACCTCTACCGCCGCTAAAGAAGGGATTGAGATCATAGCTGCCGGTAATTTTAAAGTTTCCGAAACCGATCTGGGCCATCAGTCCGTAGCGGACCTGGTTAATGAAATAATGGTTGGCCGTTTTGGCCTTTTCTTCTATTTCCCGGAATCGGGGGGTACTATACTCCAACACCCGCTTGGTGTTGAGGCGAAATCCTGCGTAGCCCCCCAGGCCGAGGGTAAAGCCATCGTCGGTGTGGCCCGGTTCGCTAAAATCCATTTGAAACATAATCGGCACGTTGAAGTAGGCCACGTGGTACTTGTTCCGATCGAGGGTGAAGGTGCTGTCTACTGTTTGATAGAAAGCCCCCGCATCGTTGCTGCTCAGGACTTCCCGGCCCTGAAGCCGGAAATTGTGCCAGCTGAAGTCAATGCCGTATTTCACGTAGAATTTGCTGTAGGGAGAGCCCAAACGGGTTTTGGCTCCTGCGCCAAGGCTAAAGGCCGTACTGCGGAAGAGGTCTTGCTCGCCGGGGGCATTTTGGACAATGTACTGGCCCTCTTCCAATTGCAGGTTCCAACCGAAATGGATGTCGAAATAGCCCCTGGTGCGATCCACTTTTTCACTGCGGTAGCCTTTGAAGAAATCCGGAGCGTCAAAAAAGCCCTGATCCTCCTCTTCTTCACTTTCGTACTCCCAGGTAATGTCTTCGTCTTTCTTGTTCCGCTCTTCGATGCGAACGCCGTCGGGGTCAATGACGATGCTTTTCGAACTGTCCTTCTTACCCAGGCCTGGAGGGGTGGGTATGGTTGGCATGGGAGGGATGGGACGGCCTTCTTCGCGGGCTGCATCGGCCTCTTCTTCCCAATTTTCGAAGCGGGCCTCAAGGTCTTCGGCCCATTCTTCCATGCGGGCCGCGAAAGACTCACCGAAGGCTTCGAGACCCTCTTCCAGAGCTTCCATGCTCGCTTCCAGGCGGTCTTCCGCCTCTTCCCGTTTTGCTTCGGCTTCTTCCTCGTCAAGGGCTCCCGATTGCTCCTGGGCGTCAATTTCTACCAATTGGCGCTGGTAGCTTTCCTGCAGCCGGGCCATTTGAGCCGTTGTTTTGGCAATCATTGAGGCTAGTTCGGCCTGAGACATGGCTTCCAGATTATCGGTTTCAATTTCCAGGGTCCGATCCTGAACCTGAATTTGAATGTCTTTCGGCGCCAGGGTATCTGTCTGAGCCAGGGCTGCGCCCACGCTGCCCGCCAGAAAGGCGAGGCTGATGATGCTTTTTCTCATCGTTCTTGTTTTTGGGGGGGGTGTTGTATTTCACTTTCTTCTCGGTGCAGAATGCGGCCCAGTTTTTCCAGGGAGCGGCCCAGTTCCTGCATGCCACGGGAAAGGCTTTGCATGCCCTCCGACAGGGTTTGCATGGCTTCGTCCCAGGCCGCCTGGTTTTCGGGATTCAAACTGTCGCTGCTTTGGGCCAAGCTATCATAGCGCTCCTCAAGGGCGCGCCAGCGGCGACCCAACTTGCGCATTTCCTGCTGCAAATCTGCGCTAAGGGTATCAGCGCCGTTTTCTTGCCAATAGCTTTTCAAGTGCCGGGTCCATTCTTCCAGGTCGGATACTATGGCGCGCATATCGCGGCGGAAGGCGCTGTCGCTTTGGGCGGAGGCCATTTGCGGCCAGCTGAGGCCCAGGCCGAGCAGAACGAAGATGAAGGGGCTGATTTTCTTCATGGGGCGTCGATTACTTTGGGTAAGGGTATCACTAAGGCGGGTTCTTTGGCCAGGTGGGGCCAGCGGAGCTTTTCGCCGCGGCGCAAACGTTGCCACTGCTCTTCGGCATAAGCCAAGAGGTTGCGGTCGGCGGGGCGAGCGCCCCCGGAAGCGGCGGTATCTCTTTGCGCGTAAAGGTGCTTGGGTATGTACACACGCACGCGGTACTTGTCTTCGGGTAAAAGCAGCTCCGATGCCACCAATGGCAGTTGTTCGTCCTGCTCACGGTTGAGGCTCTGTTCTTCGGCCCAGCTGAGTTCCGCTATCGACGCGCCCGGGCTTTCCATGGGCGCCGGTTGGGGGCTAGCCGCCATTTTTGGCATAGGCACATCCTCTTCTTGCGAAGGCTCTGCGTGGGTGCTTGTGGAGGGCAAGGGAGTGGTTTCGGTGGCCAGTCCAGGTTCATCCCCGATTTCCGTGGCACCGGGCTTGAGTTGTGTGGGCCACCAAAAGTACAGGGCGGAGGTTCCCATAGCCAGGGCTATCAGGAGCACCGCTGCCAGCCGCCAGCGGGGGAAATAGCGGGGGCTGGCCGCTCCCCTACTCGCCGCGATACCGGCCCAGAGCCGTGGGTCGGGATTGCTGGCATGCTTCGATAGATGCTGGCGAAAATATTGATCGATGG
>AACY020547147.1_pt1 | contig 10697 bp, 8 predicted proteins | sample 267378 | NCBI WGS metagenome assembly AACY02 (sample SAMN02954345, study PRJNA13694) | marine metagenome | biome: aquatic; feature: ocean; material: water; isolation source: isolated as part of a large dataset composed predominantly from surface... | reverse complement strand
ATACACCGGCCGCATCTATATGCAAATACATACAAAGTTGGATGGGATGGCAATGAGGAAGAGTACAAAAGATATCTTGAGAAGACCTTTAATGAGACTAAAGTTCCCGTAGAAGTTAAAGATGACGATGGTCCAATTGTCGAACCATCTTATAAAGCGTGGTGGGGCGTTCCTGATATGCCAAAAGTTAATTTTGCAAGTACAGAAGCAAGGCAGTGGGCTCTTGATGTTACAAAACATTGGATTGAAAATTTTGATATTGATGGTTGGAGAATGGATGTAGCAAAGGAATTAGATTTTTCTTTTTGGAAAGAATTTAGAGATATTGCTCACGAAGCGAAAAAAGATACATTATTAATCTCGGAAATTTTTGGCGATACTTCTCAATGGCTCCAAGGTGATAGGTTTGATGGGACAATGAATTACTCATTTAGAGAAGCTATGACAGATTATTTTGCTATTAAAAGAATTAATAATAAAGAGTTCGCTGATTCATTAGCTTATCTTTATTCTATGTACTCCTTTGAAGCACTCTCATCTTGTCAAAATCTTTTAAGTTCTCATGATGTGAAAAGGTTCTTAAATAGATGTGGAAATGATGAAGAAGGAATTCTTGGCGCTATATTTTTACAAGCTACTTTTCCAGGGATTGCTGGAATTTACTATGGTGACGAAATAGGACTCGGTGGTGCTGATGATCCCTTTAATAGAGAACCTTTTCCATGGCACAATGAGGAGTCTTGGAACTCAACAATTTTAGACTTTACAAAAAAACTCATGAATATAAAAAAATCAAATGCTATTTTTAAATACGGTAGATTTGAACTTTTAAATGAAAAAGATCAATTCGTTGCATTTAGAAGAATCTTGAAAGATGAGTCTATGCTGTGCATTATCGACAGATCAAAGTCTAATGATAATTTTTATATTATTTCTAATGCGCATAGTGTGAATTTAATACATGGTGACTGCACAGTTAATCTTAAAGAAGGAATGATTAAAGTAACTGACAATGTTGGGAATGTTGGAATAATTATCCACGAACAATAGAATTGTGCGTTTGTGAAATCTTTTTCATATTTAATTAGAAATTAATCTAATTAAATATTATATTTATTCTGTCATTCTTAATTGAGTGAATATACGTATATACGAAAGGGAGTATATGAAAACTAATAAATTGCGATTTATCGTATTTTTATTAATGATTTCTATGGTCGCTGTCGCTTGTGGAGGTGGAACTGCTGAAGAAGCAGAGGAAGCACCTGCCGAAACCGAAGCACCTCAAGAAACATTAGCTGCTCCTGCAACCACAGCTCCACCACCTGAAGTAATTGTTGTGTGGGCTGAAGAAAAAGTCGCCGTAGCTTTGGAACCATTAGTTGGTGCTTATGAAGCAGCAGCTGGTGTTGATGTCGAAGTTGTTGTATACGACTTTGGTGCTATTAGAACAGACGTTCAAACAGCCGGTCCGGCTGGAGAGGGTCCTGATGTATTTTTAGGAGCACATGACTGGGTTGGAGAATTAGCAGCAAACGGAGTTATAGCACCTGTAAATCTTGGTTCTATTGCTTCAGATCTTTTTGACGTAGGTATTGCAGGTTTTAGTTATGGTGGTATGTCTTACGGAGTACCTTATGCTACTGAAGCGATAGCAATGTACTACAATGCTGACTTAGTAGACAGTGTTCCTGCTACATGGGATGATGTTAAAGCTGCTTGTGATGCTGCTGGCACAGAATTATGTGTAGGTGCACCAGGTGGTGGTGGAGGAGCAGACGCTTACCATAACCATCCATTCGTAGCATCAGCAGGTGGATATGTTTTTAAAGTTCAAGGCGGATTTGATCCTAATGATGTTGGTTTAGATAATGAAGGTGCTTTGGCATCTGCAGAGTATCTTGATACATTAGTCAAAGAGGGCGTTGTCGCGTCAACTGATTACGGTGGCTCTATGTCAGCGTTCCAAGAAGGAAGATCACTGTTCTGGATGACTGGTCCATGGGCAAGAAATGATGCAAGTGCTGTAAATTATGGTGTAGGATTAATTCCTGCATTTGGCGATAGTCCAGCAACTCCATTCGTTGGGGTAAGAGGTGCAATGATTTCCGCATTTAGCGAAAAGAGATTACTTGCAGAAAGCTTTATATTAGATTTCTTTGTAACTGTAGAAGTTCAAGAGGCTATGTATAATTCTGATCCTCGTTTACCAGCAACAAAATCATTATTTGCTGTTGTTGAAGCTGCTGATCCAATTGCAGCTCAATTTGCAGCTAGTGCAGCAAATGGTATTCCAATGCCAAACATTCCAGAAATGGGAAGTGTGTGGGGACCATTTGGTGATGCATTGCTTATCATTAGAGACCAAGCATATGGAACTAATGAAGAAACAGGAGTAACAGTTAATTCTGCTTCAGATGCTATGAAATTAGCAGCTGAACAAGTAAGAACTGCTATTGCTGGAGGATAAAAAGAAAATATCTTTTATAATTGGGGCTCAACATGAGCCCCAATTTTTTTTCACTAAACTAATATTATGAAAACTTCAACAATTTTAAGATACTTGCTTCTTGCAGTATTCAATGCTGGAGTTTTTTATGCAATACCGTTATCAATAACATTTGAGGCTTGGTTTTTATTAAGTTTAATTATTCTTAATGCTTTTTTGGTCAATACTGTTTATTTAACAGATCGCTTTAAGCCAATGAAATGGATACTTCCAGGTATGATTTTTATGATTTCTTTTGTTGTTTTTCCTGCAATTTATAATACTTATGTTTCTTTTACGAATTGGTCTACGGGTCACATTCTTAATAAAACACAGGCTATAAAAGTATTAGAAGATAGAACCTTCACACCTGAAGACCAGAAAGATATACAATTTGATTTATATGTTCTTCAAGATCAAAACTTAGAATTTTATTTCTTTGCAGACTTAGATGAAAATAATATGTTCTTTGGCAAAGCTGTAACTGACGAAGACATTATGACAACTAGTTATGCAACTCACGAACCTTCCTTGAAAAAAAATGATGAACTTATTGTACCTGATGGTTTTTATGTACTTTCTGGCAAAGAACAAATTGCAAATGCTGATGTCCTCCAGGAATTATCACTAGTCATTGATTCAAAAACAAGAGCAAAAATATTTAAAATTTCGGTATTTGGAGCCTCAACTGGAAGTCTATCTTCAACCTCACAACTTTATACATATGACAGCAATAAGGATGCTTTGATAAATAATTCAACAAATATTATATGTCCAGCTGTTGATGACAATTTTGAATGTGATGGAAAAGAAATTGATCCAGGGTGGAGAATTTATGTAGGTACTGAAAATTATGAAAAAATATTTTCAAATCAAAGAATTAGAGCTCCACTCAATATTGTTACAAAGTGGACATTTCAGTTTGCAATATTAACAGTGATATTTTCTTTTTTTGTTGGATTGCTACTCTCTATGATATTAAATAAAGAAAATTTAAAGTTTCAAAGAGTATATCGCTCACTTTTCATACTTCCATATGCAATACCAGCATTTGTATCTGTTTTAGTTTGGAAGGGACTATTGAATCCTGATTACGGTGTGATTAATAATTGGTTTGCACCGCTTTATGAAATTTTAGAAATTGAGCCTATAAAATGGCTTAAGACTAAAGAGAGTGCCCGAGCTGCAGTTTTATTAGTAAATACTTGGCTTGGTTTTCCATATATGTTTTTAATTACAACAGGTGCTTTACAATCGATTCCAAAAGAGTTGATTGAAGCTGCAAAGGTAGATGGTGCAACAGGAGTACAATCATTTTGGAGAATTACATTTCCGCTATTAATGGTGTCTATATCACCTCTTCTAATAGGTTCGTTCGCATTTAATTTTAATAATTTCACTTTAATTTTCTTATTATCTGGTGGAGGTCCGCCAGTAATTGGTAGTGAGGTAGCTGTTGGTTGGACTGATATATTAATTTCTTTTACATATAAGTTGGCAATATCTGGAGGTAGAGGAAATATGTTCGGATTAGCTTCTACTGTGACAATTATTGTTTTCGGTATTGTATTGTTAATTTCTGCACTTTCTTTTAGGTACACTAAACGTTTAGAGAGGATATATGGAAATATCTAAATTTACTAAATGGTTCAAAGAGTATGGCTGGAGACATCTTGTAGGATTGATATTTGTAACTTTTGCGATCTATCCAATACTTTTTGTCCTCACTAACTCTTTTGCTGATTTTGCTAATTTAACAAATTCTAAGCTGGTCCCAAATTCACTGACACTTAAACATTACAAACTTTTGTCAGGAGACCCTTTAGTACCATATTTTCAATGGTTATACAACACTTATAAAGTCGCATTTTTAGCTGCATTATTTAATGTATTTCTGGGCACTTTAGCAGCATTTGCATTTTCTAGATTACAGTTTAAAGGAAGAAGAACAGGTTTATTGACTTTAGTAATAGTTCAAATGTTCCCTTCTTTCCTCGCATTTGTAGCTATTTACTTGTTATTTTTTCAAATTAGTGATGTTGCGCCTTTTATGGGATTAGGTACCCATTTTGGTCTTATCTTGGTTTATTTAGGAGGATCAATTGGATTTAATTCTTGGCTTATTAAAGGATTTATGGATACTATATCACCTTCGTTAGATGAAGCACCAAAAGTAGATGGAGCTTCAGAATATCAAATATTTAGAAAGATAATTGCCCCACTTGCAAGACCAATTTTAGTTGTAATTTTTGTAATTACTTTTATTGGAATTTATTCTGATTTCATTCTTGCCGCAATTTTTTTGAAAGATAAAAACTTATGGACTGTTGCGGTAGGTATAAATACTGTATTTGTTGATGATTTTAATGCTGATTGGGGAGTGATAGCAGCATCATCAGTAATCGCAGCTACTCCAATTGCTGTTTTATTTATATTTTTCCAAAAACAAATTACTGGTGGTTTAACTGCAGGATCTGTAAAGGGCTGATTAAAAAAGCACTTTAGATTAGAGAATTTGTATATAAAACATTAAAATTTAAGTAGCACTTTATGGGAGGAAATTTGTCAAAATTACATGAATATTTAAAAAGTCAAGAGAGCTTAATTACATCAGCTGTTGAAGGAATGACTTTATTAGACTTTATAGATCGAAATGCTAATGAGTATCCTGACCATCCAGCTCTTAATTCACCTGCAAACGCAGAGTACTCTGCATGGGATTCTATTTCATGGTCTGAATATAGAGAGACATCAAAAAATTTAGCATCTGGACTAATGACTTTAGGGTTGGGTCCAGGAGATACAGCTTTTATTATGTCTAACAATACTAAAGAACATAATATTGCTGATTTAGGAATTGTTTACTCAGGCGCCACACCATCAACTTTATATAAGCAACTAAAGTATTCCCAAATTGAATATGTAGCAAATTTAATGGAGGCTAAAGTTGCAATAGTCGGAGATCTTGATTTATTTGAAGAGGTAAACAAAGCAAAAAAAGATTGTATTAATTTAAACGCAATTGTTCTTATAGATGGATATGAAGAAAAGAAAGATCTTGATTATGTTTACAGTTATCACGAATTAATTGAAAAAGGTAAAAGTATAAATAGCGAGGATAGTTCAAAACTTGACTCTGCTATAGCTACAGTGACACCCGACTCCTTAGCTTGTCTCATTTTTACTTCTGGTACAACTGGCAAGCCTAAAGGTGTGATGATATCGCATAAAAATGTTCTATGGACTATTGAAAGTTTGTTTGGTCAAATGATTCCTGCAACAAAATTTCCAAGAATAGTTTCTTACCTACCAATGGCTCATATTGCAGCCCGTGCAGGTGATCACTATCAAGCAATTTACAGAATTGGTCAAATTTTTCCTGTTCCCGTACTTGAAGATATGAAAGAGGCGTTACCTACAATTAAACCATCAGTATTTCTTGCTGTTCCAAGAGTTTGGGAAAAGTTTAAGGCAGGACTCGAAGCAAAAATTGAGGAAAATCCTAAAAAAGATCTAATCGCTAAAGCTATTCAAAATGGACTTGAGAAAGTCGATTATGAGCAAAATGGAGAATCGGTTCCATTTATGGTAGGTCTAAAAGATAAAATCTTTGCAAAATTAGTCTTTTCAAAATTCAAAGAAGGACTTGGAATAGTTGATACTGAATATTTTGTAACTGCTGCAGCTCCAATGAATAAAGATGTTCATAGGTGGTTTCATGCAATCGGAATAGACGTAACAGAAATTTACGGAATGACTGAGGATACTGGGCCTGCAACAATAGGTGTACCAGGTAATGCAGTTGAATCTTTTGAAAAAAGATTAAAAGTAGATTCAATTAAAGTTCCAAGTGTATTAAATCCTATCGGTAAAGTAGGTATTCCTATTCCTGGAACTGAAGTAAAAGTTATGGAAGATGGAGAATTATGTATTAAAGGCAATCACGTTGCTCAAGGATATTTCAAATCTGAAGAACAAACTAAAGAAACATTTGATTCCGATGGTTGGCTACATACTGGTGACTTAGCAGAGATTGATGATGAAGGTTATGTAAAGATAATTGGAAGAAAAAAAGAAATCCTTATTACTTCAGCTGGAAAAAACATTGCTCCCGTTGAAGTTGAAGATTTAATAAAACCACATCAATTGATTGGTCAAGTTTGTGTTGTTGGTGATGGGAAGAAATATCTTTCAGCTTTGATTGTCCTAGATGGTGATGGAGGGGCAGAAGCTTGGGCTTCAGACAATAACATAGAATATTCTATTGAGAGCATGTCAAAGGATAAATTAGTTATTGATGCAATACAGAAGCAAGTTGATGAAGCTAACTCTCAAGTCGCACAAGTTCAACAAGTTAAAAAATTTGTAGTGTTAGAAAAAGAATGGACCGATTCAAGTGGAGAGTTGACACCTACTTTAAAATTGAAGCGTAATGTTATTGCTGAGATGTATAATGATGAAATTGAATCAATGTATGAGGAAGGTTAAATAAATGTCAGATATATCTTTTGAGGATAGAGCGGTAATCGTTACTGGTGCTGGAAACGGATTAGGAAAAGCGTACGCTATCGAACTTGGTAACAGAGGTGCAAAAGTTGTTGTCAATGATTTAGGTGGCTCAGTCGACGGTTCAGGCTCTGGTAGTTCTCCAGCTGATGAAGTTGTTAATGAAATTATTACTAATGGCGGTGAGGCCGTAGCAAATTATGACTCAGTTGCAACACCAGAGGGAGGAGAAGCAATTGTACAAACAGCTATAGATAATTTTGGTACAGTTGATGCAGTAATTAATAATGCAGGAATTTTACGTGATAAAAGTTTTGCAAAAATGACTGAAGAAGAACTTTCATTAATTATCGATGTTCATTTGAAAGGTACATTTTTTGTCTCTCAGCCAGCTTTTAAGGTAATGAAAGAACAAAATTATGGAAGAATTGTAAATGTAGCATCACCTTCTGGTTTATTTGGCAATTTTGGGCAATCAAATTATGGTGCGGCAAAAATGGGAATTGTAGGCCTTACAAATGTTTTGGCAATTGAAGGTGCTAAATATAATATTAAAGTTAATGTAATTGCTCCGACAGCTTATACACGAATGACAGAAGCATTACTTCCAGAAGATGTTGGTAAGCTTTTTGGACCTGAGTTAGTAACTCCAATGGTAACTTATCTTGCTTCTGAGGCTTGTGAGACATCACATGAAATATTTGGCGTAGCTGCTGGTAGATTTGCACGTATTGGAATTATTACCCATAAAGGTTATGTAAACACAAGTGCATCAGCTGAAGATATTGCTAGCAATATTGATGAGATCAGAACAATTGTTGATGGCACATACCCTTTAAGCAACGAAGATGAATTAGTTATAATTCAAAAAGCAATTCAAGGAAATTAGTTTTCTAATTATTCTGATGTATAATTTTTTATGACAAAAATCGATACCAAACCCTCAGATGCAGAAGAACTGGTTAAAAATAAGCTGCAAGAACTCATTGACTTTAGAAAAGAGAATGATGATATAAAAGAATTTTGGGGAAAACAATTTGACTTGGGTCTAGCTTGGGTACAGTTTCCTGAAGGTGCAGGAGGACTTGGTATAAATCCTAAATATCAACTTTTGGTAATTGAAACTCTTAGAAATGAAGGCATTTCTCAACAAAATAGAGTAGCAAATATTCTTGGAGTTGGAATGGGGGCACCAACAATTATTGAATATGGCACAGAAGACCAAATATCTAAATATTTAAGGCCAATGTTTACCACAGAAGAAATCTGGTGCCAGTTATTTTCAGAACCAGGTTCTGGATCTGATTTGGCAAGTCTATCAACAAAAGCTGTGGATGATGGAGATGGATATATAGTTAATGGTCAAAAGGTATGGACAACATTAGGTCATTTAGCAAAATGGGGATTAATAGTCACAAGAACAGATCCTAATGTTCCCAAACATAGAGGTCTAACATTTTTTATAGTTGATATGGAATCTGATGGTGTCGACGTAAGACCACTAAGACAAATTACTGGTGAAGCTGAATTTAATGAAGTTTACTTTACTGATGTAAAGATACCTAAAGAAAATATATTGGGATCTTTAGGAGAGGGGTGGAGAGTTTCCCTTACAATTTTAATGAATGAAAGAGTTGCAATTGGAGGTAATGTTAGGGAAAGAGGTAGTGGCGCCCCAGGACATCTTGTCCAACTTTGGAAAGAAAAAAATTTAAATGATCCAGTTACAAGAGATAAGCTTATAAAACTCTGGATAGAACAAGAAGCTGTCAGATTAACAAATATGAGAGCAGTTGAAAATAGAGAAAAGGGGACTCCTGGACCAGAAGGGTCAACAAGTAAATTATATGAAGCTGAAATTAATAAAGCTTCATATGAATTTGGTATGGATATGTTGGGTAACGATGGGCTTTTGTTTCCAAGAGGTTACGCATTAACCCAACCTGAATTAAATTTTGAAAATGAGACTTTTGGATTTACTGATACACAAAGTTTGTTTCTAAGATCAAGAGCTAATTCAATTGAAGGTGGTACGTCTGAGATTATGAGAAATATTATTGCTGAAAGAGTTCTTGGACTCCCCAGTGAACCAAAACTTGATAAAGATAAAGCTTGGAAAGATATTCCTAGATCTTAATAAATAAAAGCGAAGATACCTTTATCGCTGTAAATATTTATCTCATCTTCAACTGCAACATTTCTTAAAGTTAAACTTTGTCCAAATTTAATATTTTTATTTTCTAGATTCCATTCAGCTCCATCTATTGATAGATTAGATAAATCTGATAGTGGAATTAGGCTAAATTTGGTTGATTTTTTTAAATTTAAATTAAGTTCTTTTCTAAATATAATTTTTTTATCACCATAAAGCCACGTAATTTTTTCATAAAATGACTTAGATGGAATTAATAAAAAAATTGAAATTAAATGATCAATCTCTCCTGATTCTCCACCAATAATAAATATTTGAGATTTATCTGGTTCTTGGAGATAATCTATTGCAAGTTCAAAGTCTGTTTGGTCTTTTTTAGTATTAAAAGAGACAATTTTTATACCTTTTTCTTTAACTTTATCTAAAGAACTTTTTGATATTGAATCTAAATCTCCTATTAAAGTACTTGGATTAAGTGAAAGTTCAAATAAATGATCTATTCCTGAATCAACAGCTATTATTTCATCGAAATTATTTTCAATGTCCAGCACATTGCTTGTAGAACCTCCACCAATTGAAATTAAGTATTTTTTCATATTTCTTACTTATAACTTAGTTTAATGTTAAAAAATTTCTCACATATCTCAAATCATGTAACATTATATATATGAGTAAAGATTTCAATTTTCATATAGGCGATGAAGCAGTCAAAACTATTATTGAATTGAGGGACCAAGAGCCTGGAGATAAAGAATATGCGCTTTTTCTTCAAATTGACGGGGTTCATGGAAATCAATTTACATATGATTTAAGTTTTCTAGACATTGATCAAGCTAGGTCAGATGATAAAAGATTAGATTTCGGAGATTTACCAGTTGTAATTGCCTCAAAAGATATTGAAAAATTCGATGGTGCAAGTTTAGATATGTCAGAAGATGATCAAGCACCAGGATTAACTATGGACAATCCAAATACACCTAGTCCTGCAATGATCGGTAATCCTGAAGATTTACCAGAGTTGAAAGGTGAACTAGCTGAAAAAGTACAAGCTGTTTTGGAAAATCAAATAAATCCAGCAATTGCATCTCATGGAGGAGCTGCACAACTAATAGGCGTCGAAGGTAATGATATTTATCTAAAATTAGGTGGTGGATGTCAAGGATGTGGTATGGCTCAGGTAACTCTCACACAAGGAATTGAAGCTTCCTTGAGAGAAGCAGTTCCAGAAATAGAAAATATCATTGATGCTACAGATCATGCTGCTGGTGAGAATCCGTATTTTGCTTCTCACTAAATTTTAATTACAGATTTACCTATATTTTTTCTTTTTAAAAAATTTTCAAGAGCTGTAGGGGCTTCCTCGATTCTGTAAATATTTTTTGGAACAATTTTTAATTTATTATCATTAATAAAAGAAATTAATTCGGTAAAATCTTCAGCTGTCTCATTAGGAGATGTGTTAGTCCACCTTCCCCACCAAACACCAACGATTGAAATACCTTTTACAAGTGTCAGATTAAGTGATATTTTTGGAATTTCACCATTGCAAAG
>AACY020297927.1_pt1 | contig 10698 bp, 10 predicted proteins | sample 267378 | NCBI WGS metagenome assembly AACY02 (sample SAMN02954345, study PRJNA13694) | marine metagenome | biome: aquatic; feature: ocean; material: water; isolation source: isolated as part of a large dataset composed predominantly from surface... | reverse complement strand
GACTCAGCAGAGTGGCGGCTTGGCTCGGCACGAACCGCGGCATGATCCGGTGGAGTGGGCGCATGTGTGGCGTCGGCAAAGGAAGCGTCTTTCTCGGGCCCGTAGGGGGCGGAGAGGAATACTGAACCTGTCGCTCACACCACAACCCGAAATCCGCCGCTGCAGTGGCGGCCCCGGCGGTTTTTTTGACGTGCTGGCCGTTCCTGGCCTGACGCCGTTTTCCAGGGTTTCCCAAAGTGCCGAAATCCTTGACCGTGCCGGAAAGCGTGGGGTAGGTTCCACAACAGATGGCTGCAAGGTGTTGCCATTCCCCACTGCCCTCTGGGCAGAGCAGCCCCCCAGGGCCATGCAGCCAGGCGTGTCTGATGCCCCCCACGATCATCGATCTGAGCAAGACCGACGATCCGCGGGATGTGGTGCATCTGGCGGTGCAGGCCCTTGCTGAATCTCGGGCTGTGATCTTTCCCACGGAAACCGACTACGTCGTGGCGGCCGCCGCGCGGCGGGATGGGGTGGAGCGGATTGCCGATCTCGCCCTGCGGCGCGCCGGGGAGCCGCTGCTGTCGCTGGCCGTGAAGAGTGCGGATGAAGCCCTTGACTGGGCTCCACGGCTCACCGGTGTCGGCCAGCGAATCGCTCGCCGCTGCTGGCCAGGCCCTGTGAGTCTGATCGTGGACGATGACCACCCGGAGAGTCTGGTGCATCGGCTGCCGGAGTCTGCCAGGCGGGCAGTGGTGGGCGACGGGCGCCTGCGACTGCGGGTGCCCGGTCATCCCTTGCTCGGCGACTGTCTGCGGATGCTCGATGGTCCAGTGGTGATCGCGGAGCCTGATCCGGCAGGCCAGGGCATTCCTGTGACCGCTCGCGAGTGCCTTGAGCGGTGTGGCGACACGATCACGCTGGTGCTCGACGACGGCCGCACCCGCTATGCCCAGCCGCCGTCGACCGTTGCGGTCGATGCGTCGAGTTTTCAGGTGGTGCGGCCGGGAGTGATTGCGGAGGAGTCGATTCGCAGGCTGGCCAGCCTGATGGTGCTCTTCGTCTGCACGGGCAACACCTGCCGCAGCCCGATGGCGGAGGCGCTCTTTCGCGACATGGTCGCCAAACAGCTGGGATGCCGCCCTGATGAGATCGATTCGCAGGGTGTGGTCGTGGCCAGCGCGGGAATTGCCGCCTGGGCGGGCGGCCGGGCGAGTGGCAATGCGGTGGAGGCGATGGAGGAACGAGGCATCGACCTTACCTCCCACTCCAGCCAGCCGCTCAGCGATGAACTCGTGCAGCAGGCTGACCTGATCTGGACGATGACCAACTCCCATCGCGCCGCGATCACCTCGCAGTTTCCCGAGGCGGCCGCACGGGTGGCCGTGCTCTCCCCCGATCGCCGTGATGTGCTCGATCCGATTGGGGGGCCGTTGCCGGTGTATCGCGAGTGTGCCCGCCAAATCCACGATCATCTCGCAGCCAGGCTAAAGACACTCGATCTGAGCCCGCAGCGGGGGTAGATTCCACGGCCTGGAACTGCGGCAAACGGTCGCGGACGGTCGCATCTCGGAAGGGGATCGCATGCGGATCGCAATTGGGAGTGATCATCGAGGGGTCGAGGCCCGTCTCCGTCTCATTGGGCTGCTCGAGCGGCTCGGCAACGAAGTCATCGACTGCGGCACCGACGGCACGAATCCGGTCGATTACCCCGATGTGGCGGCCAGCGTGGCCAATCGTGTCAGCGACCACCGGGTCGACCGCGGTATTTTGCTCTGCTGCACCGGAGTGGGGATGGCGATCGCGGCCAATAAGGTCGCTGGCGTGCGGGCCGCCACGTGCCACGACGAGGTCACCGCCGAAATGAGCCGTCGGCATAACGACCTCAATGTGCTCTGCCTGTCGGCTGAAATGATCGGCCCGGAAGTCCAGGACAAGATGATCCAGACCTGGCTCACGACCCCCTTCGAGGGCGGCCGCCATGCCCGCCGGGTAGAGAAAATCGCTGCCTTGGAAGCGGCTTGCGGTGAGAAAGTTCGAGAAAAGGCAGGCTGACAAGGCGCCCCAGGAGCCCTGGGGCGGCCGCATAAAGTCGTCGCATCGTACCGATCGTGCCGCTGGCCTCTCCTCGGAAGCGACACAATTCGGTGGCAGATTGATTGAACCGGCAAACGCCGTTGCTATCGTCGGAAATAGGTGGCATGAGCCGCCGAGATCTTTCCGAGGAAAGCAGCCCGATGCCGATTGCCCGTCACCCCAGTCCTGAAGATGTGGACTGCCTGCTCCGCAACGCCGAACTACGGGATCAGATCGAACCGTTTCTCGACGAGTCGATCCACGAGATCGACTTTTCGTCGATGCCCACGGCTGTCGAGAATCGTTTCCTGGAGTCGATGCTGGCCTGGGAGCAGGCCCCAATGGCACCCATCGCCCGCTGGTTCACGCCAGCCCTGACGCTGCCCCCGGCGAGCCTGCTGGAAGACCACGAAGTTCGCGAGCGTCTCTGGGAGACCATCGAACAGCTCTTCTCGAAGCGGGTCGTTCTCGACTACGCCGATCACCTCAGCGACCGCGAGCTCTACTGCCTGATTCGGCGAGATATCCTCCCGGCAGCCATCAAACAGGTCGATCTGCCCGACAACTACTTCCACTGGGACTGCAGCGCCTGCTGTGGTGAGGACGCCACGATCTGGCTGACCTACTACGCCTCGGAAATCGAACGGGAGCAGTGGGCGGCGGAAACGGGCGACGAACTGCCGCCGCGGGCGGTGCCCCCCTATCCTCGCGCCCTGCCGGCGGCACCTGTCTGAAGAGTGGCGGCCCTGCCCGAAGACCGGCGAAGGTTTCATCGCGCGGGGAAAGGCTGGCCGCGCGTCAGCCGCTGTGCGGGGCGGCAGGTGCCCTCGTGCCGCGGCAAACCGATATCTTTCCTTCGGCACAGCGTCTGCAGTGGCATGATGCACTGACTCGACCGGTTGCCCAGACTGGTTGTCTCGTTTCTCTCTCTGAGGTGCCTGCCATGCGACCGTTCTCGTTGCTCCCAACTGCTCTGCTTGTTGCTGGGCTGCTCCTCTGGTCATCATCCGGGCAGGCAGATGAGGCCTTGCTTGAGCAGACCGTTCGTGCGGGCTCGCGGTATCTCACCGAGATCGGCCAGGCGGAGGATGGGAGTTTCTCGGCAGAGTCTGGACCGGCGGTGACGGCCTTGGCGGTGACCGGATTGCTGCGAACCGGCACGCCTGCGGATGCCCCGGTGGTGCGACGCGGGATCGACTACCTGCTCTCGTTTTGTCAGCCGACCGGTGGCATCCATCCTGCCGACTCGCGGTATGCCAACTACGAGACAGCGATTGCGGTGATGGCCCTGGCAGCCAGCAATGCAGACGGACGCTACGAAGAGGTGATTGCGAAGGCCGAGGCGTTTCTCAAGGGGCTGCAGTGGGACGGCGGTGAGTCGATCGAGCCCTCCGACCCGGCCTATGGCGGCGCGGGCTACGGCAGCAAGGCCCGCCCCGATCTCTCCAACACCGCCTTCCTGATCGAAGCGCTGCGGGCCGCGGGCGTTGCGGAAGACGACCCGGCGATTCAGAGAGCCTTGGTCTTTGTGTCGCGGACGCAAAACCTGGAAGGTCCGGCCAACACGATGCCCTTCGCCGCCAAGAATCCTGATGGAGGCTTCTACTACACACCAGCCAACGGTGGCGAGAGCCAGGCAGGTGAGACGCCCGGCGGTGGCCTGCGGAGTTATGCCTCAATGACGTATGCGGGCCTCAAGAGCATGATCTTCGCAGGCCTTGGGCGGGACGACTCCCGCGTCCAGGCGGCGATCGAGTGGCTGCGGAAGCACTATACATTCAAAGAGAATCCCGGCATGGGGGATGCGGGGCTCTACTACTTCTACCAGACGGCGGCCAAGGCCCTGGATGTGCTCGGCGACGAGGTCTTCATCGATGCGGCGGGCGGCGAGCATCGCTGGCGGGAAGAACTCGTCGCGGAACTCGCCAGCCGCCAGCAGGACGACGGCTCGTGGATCAACGAAAACTCCCGCTGGCTTGAGGGCGACCCCAACCTGGTGACTGCGTATGCCCTCCTCGCCCTGGCGGCCTGCCAGGAGTGAGGAGGCGGGCGGCTCACCACTGATAGTGCACGAGCGGGCGGAGCATCTCGTCGTAGATCTCCCGCACGGCGGCCATCTTCTCGGCGGCCAGTGGGGCCAGGTTGGCGGCCTCCGCATTCGCCACCACCTGCTCCGCCTTCCGGGCCCCGGGAATGACCGTGGAGATGCCTTCGTGCGACAGAATCCAGGCCAAGGCAAACTGAGCGAGCGTCGCTCCCTCGGGCACCAGCGGCCGCAGCCGTTCCACCGCGGCAAGGCCGGTTTGGTAGTCGACGCCTGAGAAGGTTTCGCCCTTGTCGAAGACCTCGCCTTGGCGGTTGAAGCTGCGGTGGTCGTCGGTGGGGAAGGTCGTCTCGGGGGTGAAGCGGCCGGAGAGCATACCGCTGGCCAGCGGCACGCGGGCGATCACCGCCACGTTGCGGCGGGCGGCCTCGGCGAGAAACCGCTCGGCAGGCTTCAGCCGGAAGCAGTTGAAGATGATCTGCACGCTCGCCACGCCTGGATACTCGATGGCCGCCAGCGCCTCGTCAACCTTCTCCACGCTCACGCCGTAGTGGGCGATCTTGCCGGCGGCCGTGAGATCATCGAGTGCGGCAAACACCTCAGGTCGGCGGTAGACCTCGCTCGGCGGGCAGTGCAGTTGCACGAGTTCGAGGCGTTCGACTTGGAGATTCTGCAGACTGCGGTCAACGAAGGCGGTGAGGTTTTCCAGGTTGTAGCCGTCGGCAGTGTGGGGCGAGAGTCGCCGCCCCGCTTTGGTGATCACGTGGAAGGGTTCGCTCCGCTCTTTCCGCAGGCGGGCGATCAGCCGCTCGGAGAGGCCGTCTCCGTAGACGTCTGCGGTGTCAAAGAGGGAGATGCCCTGATCAACGGCGGCATGCAGGGCCGCCATTGACTCGTTGTCGTCAGCCCCGCCCCACTGCCCGCCACCGATGCCCCAGGCCCCGAATCCGATCTCGGAAACCTGCCAGCCAGTCTTGCCAAATGTGCGTTGTTTCATGGTGTTCCCTCATGTCGCCGGCTAGTCTACTAGCAGCCGTTGGAGAAGCGGAGAGGCCCGCGGCAGCATCCAGCACACAAGAGAGGTCGGAATGGGTTCGCAGCCCGAGCGGGGGGCAGGCCGTTGGTGGCAGGAGCCACGAGCCTGGCCATTGGCAGCGGTCGGTCTGCTGCTGCTGGCGAGCGGCGGCGTGCATCTGGTGGTGTGGGCGGTCGATGGCGGTCCATGGGAAGGGCCGGTCACCTGGCGCAAGCCGATCCTGTTTGGCATCTCGGGAGGGCTGACGGCGCTCTCGGCGGGCTGGGCGTTTTCCAAGCTTCCGCAGCGATGCTGGGATCGGCTGCTGTCTTGGATGACAGCGGTGGCGCTGGCCGTGGAGGTGGGGCTGATCGACCTGCAGCGCTGGCGAGGGGTTGCGAGCCACTTCAACCGAGATACGCTCCTCGACTCCATTCTCTACGACGCGATGGGCGTGCTGATCCTGTGGGTCACGGTGGTGTCGGCAGATCTGACGCTGCGGTTTTTCCGCAGCCACGTCGGCCTGCCTGCCGACATGCTGCTCGCCGCTCGCGGTGGGCTGGTCGCGTTGGTGTGGAGCTGCGTGCTGGGCATCTGGGTCAGCGTGCACGGGGAAATGCAGATCACGGCGGGGCTGTCACCAGAGCAGTTTGGGCCTGCGGGTGTGCCCAAGTTTGCCCATGGCGCCGTGATTCATGCCCTGCAATGGCTGCCCATGCTCGCCTGGGCCGGGAGGCGGCTGGGCCTGGATGAGGCTCTGCGGCTGCGGCTGGTGGCCTTGGCGACAGGCGGCACCTTGCTATTGGCGGTCTACGCGTTTCTGCAGACGCTGGCGGGACGGCCCCGGTTTGATGGCTCGCTGCCCTTGGCTGTGCTGTTGGCTGTGGCAGTGGTGCTGATGGTGGGGCCAGTCGTGCTCATGCCCCTGTTTCGTCGGCTACCGCCTCACACGCCAGCTGCTGCCTGAGGCTGCCCCGCGCGATCAGGTGCAGCAGGAAGCCCACCGGGCCGGCGAGAAAGGTCAGCAGCAAGGCGACCGACCGCAGCGGCCAGGGGATGCCCAGCCGCACCGCGTCGCGGGCGACCCAGGCGCCCACCACCATGTCAAAGGCCAGGTAGTGGGTCCACGCGGCGGCAAAGGCCCAGTCGTCGCGGAAGAGCTGCTGGAGACCGTCGATCGTGGCGAGGTCTTCTGGTGGTGGTCCGCCGGAGGCGAGCTGCCAGCCGATCACGCCGGCGTAGCCACAGGCCAAGAGTCCGGGCACGACCGTCGCGCACAGGATGTTGGAAATCAGCCGTTTCCCTGGTGCCAGAATCAATGCGATCCACGCCAGAAGGGCGACGGTGTTGGTGACTTGGAAGAAGGTTTGCGGCATGTGAGCAGTCTTTCCGGGGCCGTGAGGGGAGTCGTGTGAAGGGCAGGGATGAGTACACTCTAGTGGTTTGTGGGCTCGCCGGCGGAGAGCTGCGCCGGGTGGCGGAAGAGGGATCACAGGGGGCGGGAGGCGAAAGCGATGAAGAATCTGATGCCGTGGGGGCCTCAGGTGGTGGTGTGCGTGATGCTGTTGGCCGTGGCTGCCGTTTCAGCATCTGCGGCAGAAACCGAGACATGGGTTGATGCCACCGGCAAGTTCAGAATCGAAGCGAGCTTTGTCAAAGTGGTCGATGGCATCGTGACCCTCGAGCGAGCCAATGGTGATGCGGTGGAGGTGCCGCTCGACAAACTCAGCAAAGAAAGCCAGGCACGTGTCAAAGAGCTGCTGGAGTCGATGGCTGAGAACCCGTTCAAGCCAGCCGATCCTGAGGAAATGAATCCGTTTGAGACGAAGCCGCGATCCAGCTCGCCAGGCCGCTCGCGTCGGGATCGCGACGCAGAGCCAATGGACGACGATGGCCCCGCTGGTCCGCCACGGCAGCTTCGAGTGGATTGGTCGCGGGCCGATCTGATTGGCAACGTGGGCGTGGGGAGTTGGGAGGTCACACTCGGCGAACCACAAAGCCAGGTCAAGGAGCCCCGCGCGACCCCGTTTCCCGGCAAGTCCAACTTCTTTGAGAAGATGCTCGAGATCGCGGTCAGCGGTGATGGCCGGCATGCCCTCGTGGTGACAACGCTCGATGAGCCAAAGCCAGAGGGCACGCTGCGGCTCTCGGTCTGCGATCTCGAACGAGGAAAAGCCACGACGGCAGCGAGCACCGGGCGGATGGCGCCGCTGGCGCTGCACAACGATGGCGAGCACGTGATCATGCGGCGGGCTGAGTTTGGCTTTGGGAAAGCCGACCGATTGGAGCTGTGGCGGATCAGCGGACGGTCGGTGCGAAAGCTGGTTTCTTTTGTCCCGCACGACGACGCCCGCGGTGGCAGCCGCGACGTGCAATGGGCCCGCTTCCTTGGCGAAGACCGCTTTGCCACGTCTGGCGACGGAACGATCGGCATCTGGTCGTTTCCAGAGTGTGAGCCGATTGCCAAGCTGTCGGCTGGGGGGCGACCGGCATTGAGCCCCGACGGCAGGCTGATTGCCTGGTGCGACGGTCAGAACCTGGGGATCCTCGACGTCGAGAACCTGGAGGTGATCGCCCAGCGGCCCTCGCCTGACCGGCTGCACGATCCAAAGCTCGCCTTCAGCCCCAGCGGCAAGCGGCTCGCCTGCATCGCGCAGGATCGGCTGATTGTTTGGAACACAGAGAATGGCGATGTGATTCAAGACATGAAGGTACCCAGCCTGCACATCTTCACGGGAATCGATTTTCCCGACGAAGACTATGTGCTCGGCGGCAACCAGTTTTTGATCGGCGTGGAGAACCAGGTCTTGCTCTGGACCTACTCCGGCCAGCAGCAGGTGACGAGCGTGGGACCGTGGACCTTTTTCGGCACCTTTGAAGATCGCGGTGGGGCGGTGCTGCCGATGAAGATTCCCCATCCGGGGGCACTCAACATCCTCGCCAAGGCTTCCAGCGATCCCAACCTGTTTGTGCTCAAGGAAGGCACGCGGGTGCGGCTCGACGTCAGCGGCCTGCCAAATGTCGCCGAGCAGAATCGGGCGATTCAGGGGCTCGTCAAGCGGGTGGCCGCGAGTGGGAGCGTGGCGGAGCCGGACGGCAAGATCGTGCTCGTCGCCAAGGTCGAAGGGCCAACGCAGGAGACACTGTCGCTCCGCAACTCCGGCGACTACACGGTGCAGAAGTATGTGACGAGCCTGAAGTATGTCTACGAGGGGCAGGTGCTCTGGCAGACATCCACCTCCAATGTGCCCGGCGGTCCGGTGATCTTCTTCAATCTGGAAGATGGCGAAAATATCGGTGATTGGCTGAAGAAGCGGGAGAAGCCCGACTATGAACTCTTCCAGCGGGTAGAACTCCCGCGATTTCTGCAGCGGCCGTCGGGCCAGGGAGGACGGCCCTCACAATCGATGACGCTCGGGACTTCGAAGGTGACCAGCGCTGGCCTGCGATAGCGGCGATCTTCAGCCAGCACCATGCCGCGCCGGCGTCCCGGCGCGGCATGGACGATCAGCACAAGGTCAACGTCCGAAGAACACGCTTCGCAGCCACTCGTTCTTGCGTCGCTCCAGTTCGATCAGCCGGGCAATCGGGCCCATCCGCCGAGCAGCCACGGCCCGCCCTCGGGGGGAGTATTGGGCGGCGGAGGCCGTTTCGGCAGACGCGACGACCATCGTGGTGAGCAAAGCGGCGATCAAAACCCAGCGACGCATGAAACTTCTCCTCTGAAGGTGACCTTGGCGATCAGGTGGTTTCTCTGATCTGGGGAAAGGTATCGGCCGGGCGCAGCTTGCCTCACCAGCCGCCGCTCGCCGGCCTTTGCGACCGCCTTAATCGGCAGAGGCGGTCCCGTCGTGGGCAGCTGCCAGCTGGTCGTCGGTGCTGCCGCCTCGCCGTGCAGTGTTTGCCGGCAACGCTACACTCAGAGGCTCGAGGGGGGGTGAGCAGAGGCTGTCGCAGGCTCCGCATCACCGCAGAGAGTTTTGTCATCAGGAGCGATGCGATGACCAATGAGCCCGTGGAATCACCGCACGAGCCGCCGACACGTCGGCCGGAGCAGCCGCGAGTCAGCCGGCTGGGTTTGGTGCTCTTCTTCGCCTACGTGGCACTGTATGCGGGCTTCATGGGCCTCGTGCTGGCCTCGCCGGAGACGCTCTCGTGGCGACCGGTTGCTGGAGTCAACCTCGCGATTCTCTCGGGCCTTGGGCTGATCCTGGCTGCGATCGTGTTGTCGGTGGTCTTCATGCTGGCGGGCACCACGGAGGACAATCATGCTGCATGAAGCCTCGGTCACGGCCGTGATCATCTTTGCGGCCTTCGTGGCCAGCGTGGTGGGTTTCTCGTTCTGGCTGGGCCGTCGTGGGCAGTCTGCCACCGGCTACTACGCCGCCCACGGGCAGGTGCCTTGGTTTGTCAACGGGATCGCTTTTGCTGGCGACTACCTCTCAGCGGCCTCGTTTCTCGGGATCTGCGGCCTGATCGCCTTCAACGGCTACGACGGCTTTCTCTACTCGATCGGCTTTCTGGCTGGCTGGATCGTGGCCCTGTTTGTGATTGCTGAGCCGATCAAGTCACTGGGCCGGTTTACCTTTGCCGACGCCCTGGATGCTCGCTTCAACAGCCGCGGCATCAAACTCGTGGTGGCGATCTCGACGCTGGTGGTGAGCATCTTCTATCTGATTCCCCAGATGGTCGGTGCCGGTGACCTGATCACGCCTCTGCTGGGCCTGCCGCATGCCTGGGGTGTGATTCTTGTGGGCGCCACGGTGACGTGGATCGTGGTCACCGCCGGCATGGTGTCCACCACCTGGGTGCAGTTCATCAAGGGCTCGCTGCTGGTTGTTGTCTGCGGTGTGTTGGTGGTGATGATCCTCGGCCGCGGCCTGGCGGTGAACACCGAAGACCTGACGGAGCAGGTGCGGACGGTGACGCCGGAGGGAGCGGTGCTCATTGACGGTCAGCCACAGTCTGCGGACCACGACCTGCGGTCGGTGGGCAGTGTGCTCTCCCTGCCCGACGGCAAGACGACGACCGGCCCGCTCGGCCCCTTGTCATATCTCTCGACGCTCGAAGACTCGACAGTGGTCACCTGGAGCAAACGCGTTGACACCGACGAGGCCGGCACCCACACCACCTACTACCCCGTGGAGCGACGGGGAGGCGACCTGCTTGTCCCAGGCGGCTACTTCAAGGGCCTCGGCGACGGCACCCTCGCCGGCAAGCTCAACTTCGCCAGCCTGATGCTGGCCCTCTTCTGCGGCACCGCGTCGTTGCCGCACATCCTGATCCGCTACTACACCGTCAAAGACCGGGCGAGTGCTCGCAAGAGCACGGTCGTGGGCATCGCTGCGATTGGCGGATTCTATGTGCTCACGCTCTACCTGGGCCTAGCGGCCATGACGAGCAACTGCCTCGATCCCACCACCTCAAATATGGCCGCCCCGCTGCTGGCGAAGAGCTTCAACGAAACGCTGTTTGCCGTGATCTCGGCAATCGCCTTCACCACTGTGCTCGGCACCGTGAGCGGGCTGATCATGGCCGGCAGCGGCGCGGTGGCTCACGACCTGCTGGAAAACGTGTGCGGCTG
>AACY020556459.1_pt1 | contig 10701 bp, 11 predicted proteins | sample 267378 | NCBI WGS metagenome assembly AACY02 (sample SAMN02954345, study PRJNA13694) | marine metagenome | biome: aquatic; feature: ocean; material: water; isolation source: isolated as part of a large dataset composed predominantly from surface... | reverse complement strand
ATGGTTGTTGCATTTACCTCTAGTATTAATTGGCTTTAGTTTTTTTACATTTAGTTGCACTTCATGAAGTCGGAGCTGGAAATCCTGAAGGTGTAGATATTGAGGAATACTTAGACGACGATGGAGTTCCACTGGATAGTGTGCCATTTTTTCCATATAAGGTTTTGAACGCATTAGTTGCAATTGGCGTCTTTATGACAGTTTTTTCAATAATTATGTTCTTTTTTCCAGAAGGAGGTGGTTACTTTATTGAAATGGCTAACTTCCAAGAAGCCAATCCTCTTGTAACTCCTGAACACATTGCTCCAGTTTGGTACTATGCTCCTTTTTATACAATGCTAAGGGCTATTCCAGATCCACTAGGTGGACTAATAGTTATGGCTGCAGCGGTGGCTATATTTTTTGTTGTGCCCTGGCTTGATAGAAGTAAAGTTGCTTCAATTAGATACAAAGGCATATATAGTAAAATTGCTTTGACTATGTTTGGCGTTAGTTTTCTCACGCTTGGATATTTAGGAACGGTTGGAGTAACAGAAATAAGAAAAACCATGAGTGTAGTCTGCACCATTATGTATTTTGCATACTTTTTACTAATGCCTATATATACAAAGTATGAATCGACAATGGAAGTCCCAAAAAGGCTATGAAAAAAACTCCAACGAATTTTAGGAATTTCTTATTTATATTTTTTGCTGTCGCGTCAGTTTTTTTTGTAAGTAATTCTAGAGCTGCCGAGGGTGGACCATGTAAAGATTATGGAGAGTGTGATAAGTTTAAGTATTCGTTAAATGACATAGAATCTCTTCAAAGAGGTGCTTCAACCTACATAAATTATTGCTATGGATGTCATTCGTTACAATATTCTAGGTGGGGCAGAGTTGCAACAGATCTTCAAATCCCGGAAGACATTTTTTTTGAAAATTTAGTTTTTGATAAGAGAATAAAACCAGGCGACCTAATGACTGGATCAATGCCAGCTGAAGAATCAGCAAAATGGTTTGGAGTTGCTCCACCAGATTTAACGCTTGTATCAAGATATAAGGGCGATGATTGGATTTATTCTTATCTGAGAGCTTACTACGAAGATGCTTCAAAACAATACGGAGTAAATAATTTAGTTTATCCAGGTACAGCAATGCCCAATGTTTTAGTGGCTCTTCAAGGTAATCAAAGACTCATTTGTAAAGATATGCCTGTGATTGCTGCAAATGGCGGTGAAAAAAGAGATGATCTTGGTAATCCCATTACTACTGAGAAATGTGGTTATTTAGAAGTAGAAGAGGGCACAGGTCAATTAAGCAAGCAGGAGTTTGATTCTTTGATATATGATCTTACAAATTTTTTAGTTTATGTCGGCGAACCAAGCAAAGCGACTAGAGAAAGAATAGGCTGGTATGTAGTTTTCTACTTTTTAATTTTTACAGCGTTATCATCTCTGCTTTATAGAGAGTTCCATAAAGATTACAATCATTGATTAGGGGAAAAATATGATTTTATATTCAGATAGAGATGACCATTATAGCCAAAGAGTAAGAATAGTGCTTGCTGAGAAAGATATATCTGCAGAGATTAAAGAAGCTAAACCTGAAGAAACACCAGATGAGATTTTATCAATAAGTCCATATCACAAATTACCAATACTTGTTGATAGAGACCTAGCTGTGCATGATCCATCTGTGATGATGGAATATCTTGATGAAAGATTTCCTCATCCTCCTTTATTGCCAGTTTATCCAGTAGCTAGAGCAAACAGTAGAACATTAATGTTGAGAATTGATAGAGAGTGGTGTCCGATGGTTGATGCTCTTATTGAAGCCAATAAGACTGAAAAAGAACTAATGAAAATTAGAGAAGAACTACTGCATGAAATTTCTTCAATTGCACCAACGTTCAAAGAGTTTAAGTTTTTTATGAGCGATGAGTTTACTCTTGTAGATTGTTGTTTTGCTCCAATATTATGGAGACTGCCCTCAATAGGTATAAAACTTCCGGTCAATAGACATTTAAAACCTTTAATAGATTATCAGAAAGCCGTCTTTGAAAGGCCTGGTTTTCTTGATAGCCTTTCTTCTTTAGAAAGAGATCTTAAGACTGATCAGCAATAGAATTTATATCTATATTCCAAAAACTTAGATTTCTATTTACACAGGCACCTCTATTAATTTGGGTTAATCCAGTATTTAGAATTATTTTAGAGTTAAATACATTATTCTGATGAGCTTTTTCAATGTTTATGTAGTCATCCAATAGTAAACTTTCGAATTTCTCTTTAAGATTATCAAAGTCATTATTTCCTGCTTTAGAAATAAAGTTTTTTGAAACAGGAATTGATATGTTTTCAAAATCTGCCAAATCATTTAGATTATCTGCTTCATGAAAAATAACTGTTGATGAAAAAAGTTGAAGATCTGTTGAAAAACTTTTTACAAACGGAACTACTGACTTTCCCTCATTGTAACCAACTAAAAAATATATTTTCTTTAAATCTTGTCTCAATCTAGGAGCATGTTCAATTTTTAAATTTCTATCAAAGCTAGATATCAATTCTGCCTTATTAGAGCTATCGAAAATTTCAAGTGTATTCTGAATTTTATTCTCATAATTTTTATCACTAATTTCTAAAAATATATGATCAGAATTATTTAATTTAAGTGCATTTGCATCTTCTTCATAGTCAGAAGAATAAACTATCAAAATTTTTTCTTTTCCAAGAAGCTTATCTGCAAGTTTATTATTTTGTTCTTCTATAAAGCTTTTACAATAGAACTTTAAATTTGATTTAAATACATCATCGTTTATTTCAAAAAAATCATTTTCACTAAATGATATGTTAAATAAAATATTTTCTTGAAGGAGAGACTGAACAAGCATTTCTTTATTTTTTTCAGATGTACGAATACTGAGTTTAAGACCTGATGAATATATTTTTTGTGAATGCTTAAAAAGCTTTTCTATTTCATTGGAATAAGATTTTTTAATATCGCCATTTTTTAAACTCACAACTAGCAAATCTTTTTCAGATGCATTTAGTTTTTCTAATTTATATAGCTTAGATATAATATTAATAATTCCTTCGTTTGAAGATCTATTGATTTGATTAAGAATAAAGTCTTTTGATTTTTCATCATCCTCAAAATTTTTTTTGTCTAAAGCTGTAGTGGCGCATGATGAAACAAAGATTATTAATACACATAAAATAAATGTTAAGCTGAGTTTCATATAATTATTATGCACAAATGTTAAATTTAATTTCAACACCAATTGGTAACTTAGATGATATCTCAATAAGAGCAATAGATGTAATTACATCATCGGATTATATATATGCCGAAGATACTAGAAGCTTTAAGAAAATACTTGAATCAATAAAAGTTAAGAAACCATGCAGAAGCTTTCACGAACACAATGAAGATAAGGTTTTAAATGAGATAATTAAGCATGTAACTAATAACAAAAGTATTGTTTTGGCATGCGAAGCAGGTACTCCTTGTATTTCTGATCCTGGTTTTAAGTTGATAAGAAAATTTGTTGAGCTAAACCTTGAATATACATTAATTCCTGGACCATCATCTGTAACAAATGCTCTTGTGCTATCTGGGTTGCCAACTGATCAGTTTTCTTTCTATGGTTTTGTTCCAAGGAAACAAAATGCTCAAAATAAATCCTTTGAGAATATTATGACTGAAAGTAAGACTGCTATTTTTTTTGAGTCAATAAAGAGGCTAAGAGCAACTATAGAAAATTTATCAAATTACATAGGAAACAATAGAAAGATTTCTGTATGCAGAGAGATGACAAAATTACATGAACAGATTATCACAGATACTTGTCTAAATATTTTGAGAGAAATTGATAATGGAAACATACCTCTTAAGGGTGAGGTTGTGCTTGTGATTGAGGGAACAAAAAAAATAATGAAAGGTGTAAGCATTGATAAGAAAATCAAGGATGAATTCTTATCAAAAATGTCAGCATCTGATGCTGCTAAACTGATTGCTTTATTAACTGAACAAAATAAAAGAGATATATATAAAATTCTAAATAAATCGTAAAAACATTTATAATGTTGATCGAGTTGGTTGGATGATCGCTAAGTAATTAGAGGAAAGTCCGGACTTCATAGAGCAGGGCGCCAGGTAACGCCTGGGAGGTGTGAGCCTACGGATAGTGCAACAGAAAATATACCGCCATTTTATGGTAAGGGTGAAAAGGTAAGGTAAGAGCTTACCGCTTAAATGGTAACATTTTAAGGCATTGTAAACCCCAGCCTGAAGCAAAACCAAATAGAAATCCATTAAAGTTGCTCGCTTTGGATTTGGGTAGGTTGCTAGAATATTATGGCAACATAATATCAAGATAGATGATCATCTTTGACAGAATCCGGCTTATAGACCAACTCACGCCTTTCTATAGGAAATAAAAGCTTTTTTCAAAGTGTGAAAAAGTGTGTAAAAGTGTTGCAATGTGTGCAAAAAGTCTTTATATTTTGTAAATGTTTGGATTTAATACACCATCTATAGACAGTAAGGGCAGAATTGCTATTCCAGCAAGGTACAGAAATGATTTTAGAACTAAAAATCAGTGCACAATTGTACTAACAAAAGATCCCCAATATCCTTCCTTAAAAATATATCCTGAACTGGAATGGAATAATATTTCAAATAAGCTTCAGTCTTTACAGGGTCTTGATCCAATAGTAAGAAATTTGCAATGGACCATTCTTGGAAATGCCTATCAAACAGACATTGATATTGAAGGAAGAATGCTATTGAGGATTCCAGCAGATCTTCAAAATTATGCTGAAATTAATAATCAAAAACAAGTTGCGTTAGTTGGAATGGGAAAAAAATTTGAAATTTGGAACATTCAAAATTGGGAAATGCGTCAAACTGGAGGATCTCTATCAACAGAAATATTAGATGTAGTTCTTCCAGAGAGTATTAAAGAAATGTCATTTTAAGTAGGGGAATTTAATGAATTTTGAAGTAATAGAGCAAGAAGTAGAAAATGCAAAGATTAAGGTCGTAGGTGTTGGCGGCGGAGGAGGCAATGCGGTACTTCACATGATCAACCATAGTATCAAAGGTGTTGATTTTATTTGTGCAAATACGGATACACAAGCACTTAGTGCCACAAAAGATGCAATAACTTTAAAATTAGGTAATGGACTTACTAAAGGTCTTGGTGCAGGAGCAGATCCTGATATTGGAAGAAGAGCTGCTGAAAGTGACAGAATGGCAATTGAGGAATTGCTAACAGGGGCAGATATGGTCTTCATAACAGCAGGTATGGGAGGCGGAACTGGAACAGGAGCTGCGCCAGTAATTGCATCAATAGCGAAAGAATTAGGAGCGCTCACTGTAGCAGTAGTTACAAAACCATTTAAATTTGAAGGTAAGAAAAGAATTGGAGCAGCTGAAAAAGGACTTGCTGGATTAGTTGAAGAGGTGGATAGTCTCGTAACTATTCCTAATGAAAAACTTCTTGAAATTCTAGGCCCCGATACTCCGATTGCAGACGCATTTGCTAAATCAGATGATGTTTTAAAAGGAGCTGTTCAAGGTATATCAGATATTATTATGCAAAGAGGACATGTTAATGTTGATTTTGCAGATGTTAGAGCAGTTATGTCAGAGAAAGGTACTGCAATGATGGGAACTGGAATAGCAACTGGTAAAAACAGAGCTGAAGTAGCAGCTACTATGGCAGTAAAAAGCGAGTTACTTGATGATATCAACCTTAAAAACGCTAGAGGCGTATTAGTAAATATAACTGGTAAAAGTCCAACACTTGGAGATCAAACGGAAGTAACCAATATTGTTGAAGAAATTGTTAGTGAAGACGCGCTGGTTATTTATGGCCTTGTATTTGACGATACTTATAAAGATGATCTCAAAGTAACTATTGTAGCTACAGGAGTTGATCAAAGAGCTCCTGCACTAGTAATTGACAATGAACCTACAATGACGCTGAATCCAGTAGGCTTAAACAGAAACCAAACTAATCAAGAAGTTGGCACGTCGTCTGCAGAGGAAATTGATTTCCTTGATGTGCCGACTTTTATGAGAAAGCAAGTAGACTAAAAATGCTTCATGTTCCAGTTTTACTGGAAGATTCTATTGAATATTTAGTTCAAGATATTAATGGTTGCTATGTCGATTGCACTTTTGGAAGAGGCGGCCATACAAAATTAATCTTAGAAAAGATTTCGATCAATGCTTCACTTTCATCCTTTGATAAAGATCCAGAGGCAGTCGAATATGCTAAAAAAAATACTAAAAAAAATTTTAGAATTATTCATGATTCATTTTGCAATATTGATAAATACTTTGAACAAAGTTCGGTAGATGGAATTATTTATGATTTAGGAACTTGCTCAACTCACTTGGATAATCCTGATAGAGGATTTAGTTTTAAAAAAGATGGCCCACTTGATATGAGATTTGATAATACAAAGGGTCAAATGTTGTCCGAATGGATAAACACTGCTCCTAAAGAAGATATTATGAATATTTTATATAATTTTGGTGATGAAAAGCACGCCAAGCTAATATCTAGAGCAATCGATACTGCTAGAAAAGAAAACCTGATTCTCAGAACATCTCAGCTTGGAGAGTTAATTAAAAAGATATATCCTGAAAAAAATACTAAGAACCATCCAGCAACAAAATCATTCCAGGCTTTTAGAATATATATTAATAACGAGTTGAGAGAATTTGAGGAGTCACTTTTAGCAGCTGCTAAAATAATTAAGTCAAAAGGAATTATTGTCACAATAGCATTTCATTCACTAGAGGATAATATTATTAAAAATTTTTTCAGACCATCTATCAAGTCTTTCCCTAAAGATATACCCATTAATAATGAAAAAACAGAGGAGTTTAAATGTCTTGCAAAGAAAATTAGGCCTGAAAAAGAAGAAATTTATGAAAACCCAAGATCTAGAAGTGCAATTATGAGAGTTTTTCAGAAAAAATGACTATACCAAAAGAATTTATTTATATTTGCTTAATATGTTTTGTAATAGTTTTTCTAAGCTTTGAAAAGATTAAGCTTTCATGGGAAATCTCAACACTACATAATAATTTCGAAAATCTACAAATTGAATACGATAATTTGAAAGATCTTAACTTGAAACTCATTACACAATTTAATATAGAAAACTCTCCTGCAAGTATTGAAAAAATTGCTAAGGAAAAGCTTGGTATGGAAAAGAAAAGACCAAAAAAGATAATAAAAAATGAAAAATAATATAAAAGTTATGAATTGGAGATTTGCTTTGATATCTTTTTGTATTATGGCTTCAATTTTAATGATCATATATAAAATTTTTTCAATACAAATTAGTGAAAGTAATTTTTTACAAAACGAAGGGAATAAAAGATATATAAAATATAAAAATATTACGCCTGTTAGGGGCACGATATTTGATAGAAATAACTTTCCTCTTGCAATCTCATCAGTTAATTACGATCTTTATGCTCTTAAAGGTTTTAAAAAGTCTCAACTTTTAAAATTAGCAGAAAATTTTGATATAGATTATGAAGTCACTAGAGACCATTATCAAAAAAAGACACTTCTTAAAAAGAACATATCTAATGAAGAGATTAATCTGATTAAAAAATTAAAATTAACGAACTTTGAAATCGAAGTTAGGCATAGCAGGCACTATCCACTTGGAGATCAAATTGCTCCATTAATTGGTTTCTATGGGAAAGATGGAGCTCAAGAGGGACTAGAAAAAAGCTATGACAGAATGCTTTCTGGTGTCATCGGTAAAAAACAATATTTTAAAAACGCAAAACAAGAAATTTTTTCTCAACCAATAGAAATTAAAAAACCTATTCAGGGTAAAGACATCCAGCTTACTATAGATGCCACACTACAATTCTATGCATACAAATATTTAGTTGAAGGAATTAAAAATAATAATGCAAATGCAGGAACAGTCATTATTCTTGATAACGAAAAGGGTGAAGTTCTTGCTATGGCAAGTTATCCCTCATATAACCCTAATAATCCTAATAGAAAGATTCAAAAGAATAGGGCCCTTGTAGATGCATATGAACTAGGATCAGTTATCAAACCAATAGTCCTATCTAAAGCTATCGATAACCAATCCATAATGCCCAATGAATACATTGATATTCCAAGAAGATTAACTCTGGATGAAAAAGTGATAGTAGATTCAAAGAATTATGAGAAATTAACACCTCAAGAAATAATATCTGTATCAAGTCAGATTGGCGCTTCTAAAATTGCTCTAGAATTAGGCTACGAAAATTTAAAAAGAAATTATTTTGAATTTGGTTTTACAAAACCTGTATCAATTAATTTCCCATCATCGGCATTTGGGTTCATGAATATTAAAGATAAAGTTTCAGATAAAGAACTTGCAAGTTTGGGATATGGATATGGAATTACAATTAGCCCTTTTCAAATAGCTTCTGCATATTCAGTTTTCGCAAATGATGGGATATTTAAAGATTTTAAAATACTTAAAAATCAAGATGATCTATCTAGAAGGATAATTTCATCAGAATCTGCAAGTTATATTTTAGAAGCTTTAAGAAAAGTTGTTATAGAAGGTACGGGGAAAGCTGCAGATATCAAGGGCTTCTCTGAGGGAGGAAAAACAGGGACAGTTCATCAAATTAGAAGAGGCACTGGATATGCAGATGATGTTTATAGAGCATCCTTTGTTGGTATAGCGCCGTTGAGTAACAAATCATTAACAATATTTGTTTCTATTGATAACCCTGGCCTTAATTCATACTCTGGAGGAGTGGTGGCTGCTCCAGTTTTTTCTAAGATTGCTGAAAGCTCATTAAATCATTTAGGATATTTTGAAGATGAATGAGCTTGAGGATATTTTAGGCATAAAATTTCCAGATAATTGTGAGGTTTCGCACGTTACCAACACTTCCAAAAAAGTTAAAAAAGATTCTATATTTTTTGGACTTCAAGGAATAAATGAGCATGGCAGTAAGTATGCGCATGAGGCAATAAATCATGGAGCCTCTCTAGTCGTTCACAATGACAAAAACATAAAAATAAGTAACAAAAAAATTTTCTACGTCAAAGATTTAGAGAACCTTCTTATTAAATTTCTTAACTCATTTTACGGTATCGATATCAATGTTAATAACTTCTTTGCCTTTACTGGAACTAATGGAAAAACATCATCTGCTTTTCTTTGTCATCAATTGCTAACAAATATGGGGTATGAATCAATTTATATTGGAACAATTGGTATTCAGCATAACAAAAAAGAATTAAAAACATCATTCAGTTCAAAGACTACTCCAGATATCTTTGAGTTGTTTGAAATAATACATTCTTGCAATTGGGCAATGGACTCGTTAAACATTTGTATTGAAATATCATCTCATGCCCTTGACCAAAAAAGACTTAGAGGCATTAATAATTTTTACTCCGCATCTTTACTTAATATTGAACATGACCATCTCGATTACCATAAAAATATTACTTCATATATTGATGCAAAATTTAAAATCTTCAAGACCAATTCAACAGCAAGGCTGATACAAGAAAACCTTTTGAAATTTAAAAAAGAGTTTGAGTTTCTTGAAGACCCAAATAAAAATCTTACTTCGATCAGCAGCACCAACCATTTTGCTGATATCTTTTTTGGGATCACTGCCATATCCTTAAAAAAATCTGAGTTTTATATCCAAATAAATAAGCCACCAAAAAATCAAGAGCATGAAAAAGGTAAAAAATATCGTTTTGAATGTAACTTATTTCCAGAGTTTAATATTAGCAATCTAATTTATTCAATTTGTTCAATTGGTTTTGACGAATTTTCAGAGGATACTGTTAATGATTTATCTTTTTTAAAACTTCCAACTGGAAGGTCAGAATTTATAAAAAATATATCCGCAAATGTTATTGTTGACTATGCGCATAACGAGAATGGAATAAAGTTTTTTCTTAACTCTATTGAAAAATACTTTGATAATTTAATCACTATATTTGGTTGTGGCGGCGATAGAGATATAGAAAAGAGATCAAAGATGTTGAAAAGTGCAATTGAGAACTCTTCAAAAGTAATTTTTACAAGTGATAATGTTAGAAATGAAACTTTCGAAAAAATTTTTAATGATGCAAAAAAAGGTAATAATTTGGAATCTGTAATTGCTATTAAAAATAGAAAAGAAGCTATTCTCCAAGGAACTAAAATGATTAAGGGAAAAGATTGTTTAGTTATCTTGGGTAAAGGTCATGAACAATTTCAAGAAGTGGATGGCAGACAGATAAAATATAGTGATTTTGAGGTTATAGATGAAATTTATAGCTAGCTCATTAGATGTTGAAAAATATTTAAATATTAATATTAATGAATATTTCTTAATTAAAAATATATCGACTGACACAAGATCTATGGATAGGGACTCTTTTTTTATTGCTATAAAAGGAGATCGTTTTAATGGAAATGATTATGTTGAAGAGGCCTTTGATAAGGGTGCAGCGCTTGCTTTGGTTGATGATCCAAGGTTTGCTAATGTAAAAAATAATAGAATTATTTATGTTAAGAATACTATTAAAGCTTTAGCAACAATGTCTAAAAATATAATTAATAATTATGACGGAAAAGTTATTGCTATTACTGGTAGTAATGGCAAAACAACTACAACTAACATTATTGCTTCGACACTTGAAAGTTCGTCTTCAACACTC
>AACY020307535.1_pt1 | contig 10702 bp, 10 predicted proteins | sample 267378 | NCBI WGS metagenome assembly AACY02 (sample SAMN02954345, study PRJNA13694) | marine metagenome | biome: aquatic; feature: ocean; material: water; isolation source: isolated as part of a large dataset composed predominantly from surface... | reverse complement strand
GGCCGCGCCACGCGAACAGCAGGCCGAACAGCGCGGCGGCGGCGTAGCCGAGCGGCGCGAACAGCGTCGCGTCGGCGCGGAGGGCGCCCATGGGCGACAGCGACAGCAGCGCGAAACCGCCATAGACCACCGCGATGGCCGTCGCCGCCTGCGCCAATGAGGCCGCCGCGGCCAGCGCCGCGAGGCCCAGCGGCCGCTCCGCCCCGGCGACAGCGGCGGCCCCGAGCAGCGCCTTGCCGTGGCCCGGCCCCGCTGCATGGGCCGCGCCGTAGAGCGCGGACAGCCCGACGAGCGACCACACCGCTGCGGCGTCTCCTTGCGCCAGCGCGCGGGCGGCGCGCGCCAGCCCGTTCTGGAGATCGCGCTGCAGGGCCAGCGCCGCCTCGGTCGCCGCAGCGAGAACCCCGAAGCGCCAGAGCAGGACCGCCGCGACCAGCGCCGCCACGACGCCCAGAGCCGCGCGCGCCCTTAACGGCATGACAGCCGCGCCTCCGCCGCGAACAGGCGCCCGACGGTGGGGTCATCGGGCGTGGCGTCCGCCGGGATGTCCGAGAGGTCGGCCTGCAGGGCCAGCAGGACGGCGGAAAGCGCCTGATCCATCGGGTCCGCGGCGCAGTCGGCGCCGCCTTCGACGGTGACGGCCCCGGTCAGGTCGAAGGCGATGAAATAGACCGGATCGTAGATCGCCAGCCGGGCGTCGAGCCCGTCCAGCCCGACCGGCTGCGTCAGCGGCAGCGTGAAGTCGACGCGCATGCGGCCGTCCTCCACCGCGGCGACGACGGCCTCGGCCGGGGCGGTCTCCAGATCGTCCACGCCGACTGAGATGGCGGCGAACCCGTCCGACGCGTCGAGCAACAGACGCTGTTCCGCTGCAAGCCGCTCGGCCTCGGGCGCGGACAAGGGCGCGAAGGGATCGAAGCCGAGATCCTGCAGCACGAACAGCGAGACCAGCGGGTCGTAGAGATGGGTCAGGCGGACGCCCGTCAGACGCCCGGCGTCGTCCAGCAGAAACCGCGCCGCGGCGTCGACGAAGACATGCGGGTGCGCCGCGGCGCCCGTGGGCGCCAGCGCCGCCGCGCAGAGCATCGCCGCCGCCAGCATTCTCACGACAGCGCGCCCACCGTGAAGACGAGGCCCGCCGCGGCGATCGCGCCGCCCACGCCGCGCACGGCCATCCGCCCCGCCTGCGAGCCGACCAGCAGGCCGAGCGCGATGCCGCCCAGATGCAGCAGGCCCGTGCCGATCACGAAGCCGACGGCGTAGGCCATCGGGTTCGCCGCGGCGGGCATCTCGGCGCCATGGGCGTGGCCGTGGAACAGCGCGAAGAAGCCGACGATCAGCGCGGCGGTCCAGAGCGGCGGCTTCTGCGCGAGAGCCACCATCAGGCCGATCACCACCGCCGAGAGCGCGATGCCGAGTTCGACCGCCGGGAACGGCATGCCCGCCACCGCCAGCGCGCCGCCGACCGCCATCACCAGCGGAAACGCCACCGGCAGCACCCAGATCGCGGGCGCGCCGAGGAAGGCGCCCCAGAGACCCACGGCGACCATCGCCGCCACATGGTCCCAGCCGAGGATCGGGTGGAGAAAGCCGGTGACGAAACCGGCCCCCGCCGTGTCGACCTCATGGGCGGAGACTCCGCTGGCGAGAAGGGCCGCAAGGGCCGCGAGCGTGATTGCGGCTCGGTTCGTCATTGGATCGCTTCCTCCTTGAGCGCCGCCGTGGAAGCGGCCCGCCGCGCGCGGCTGGCATGGAGCGCCGCGGCCATCAGTTCCGGTTCGCTGAGATCGAAGCTGCTTTCTCGCGCGGCGTCCAGCATCGCCCGCTCGATCGCCTCGGCCTGCGAGAAGTCGCCCAGCGCGCCGAGCGCCGCCGCCACCGACCCCCCGACATCCGGGCGGCGCGCCGGCAGCGCGCGGAGCGCAGCGAGGATCGCGGGGCGCAGCGCCGGGTCGCCCTCGCGCCCGTGGACCGAGAGCGCGGTGATCACGGCGCGGAGGTCGTCCGCCGACCGGCCCGGTGTCTCGAACCAGTCCGCGGCGAGGCGCTCGACGGCGTCCGCGCCGTCGATCTCGATGAAGGCCGTCGCCCAGGCGTCGAGGTCGCGCCCGCCGCCGACGCGGGCCGCCGAGGCCGCGTGGTCGCGCACTAGCGCATGATCCTCGGGCCGGTCGCTCAGCCCGAGCATGAGGATATGGAAGCCCGCCCAGGGCAGGAGTGTCTTGTCGGCGAGCGCCGCGCGCGCAGCACTGCCGTCGAGCGGTCGGTCCATGCCGCGGAGGAGGCCGTAGGGCGCGCGGCTCAGCTCATCGATGGCGAGAATGCGCAGGGCGCGGTCTTCGTGATGCAGCAGCGGCGCGAAGAAATCGAAGCGCGCCTCGGGCGTGTCGCGCCAAGCCGGGCCGTTCTCAAGGATGGCTTCGGCGGTTTCCCGCCACGCCGCATCGGCGTAGCCCGCGCGGCGCCACCCCTCACGGTCGAACGCCATCAGCACGCCGTCCTGCGGCGCCGCCGCGAGCCGCCGCCGCGTGGCGCTGTCGAGCAGCAGCGGGATCGGTTGCCCGACGGCCTCACCCTTCAGAAACGCGACCGGGGCGAAGCGGAAGGGCAGCGCCGGGTCCTCCCGCGCGATCGCCACCGCCTCGGCCTGCAACAGCCGGTCGGCGAGCGTCGCCTCGGGCTTGTCGAAGCAAACCGCACAGGCCGCCGCCGGGCCGCCGACCGCCGCCAGCGCCGTCGCAAGAAGCGTCGGCCAGACGCGTCCCGCCCTCATCCCGGCGTGTACCAGATCGGCGAGGTGTAGGCGCGCTCCTGCCCGGTGAGCGTCGCCTCCTCGGGGATCTCGGCGCCGAGGCGCACCTTGTCGTAGAGCACCCAGCGCGGCGTCGGGATCTCGATCATGCGGGCGTAGTAGAAGGCCTGCTCCGCCGGGTCGAAATCCGGGTCGGTCCAGACCGTCGCCAGCTCCGCGGCGCCGATGGTGTTGGTCCAGTTCGCCGCTTCCAGATCGACCGTGTTCCCGACCGGCGGCAGCTTGCCGTCCGCGCCCGGCTCGCGGCCGTCCGACCACGCGACGTCATAGACGCGTTCGCGCAGTTCGCCCTCCGCGGTGCGCCAGCCCTTCACGATCTGGATGCGGTCGAGATTGGCCCCGACCGCGTCGCGCAGCGCATAGACCATGAAGGTCGGCGTCTCGGCGCCGGCGGGCGCGGGGCGCAGGTCGCCGCCCATCGGCACGCCCTTCTCGTAGCCGGCGAAGGCGGGCGCGCGGGAGCGCAAATCGTTCTCGTCGAAATCCCAGCCGCCGAAGAAGCGCACCATCATGCGCGGGCCGGTGGTGGCGTAGACCTCCTTGCGCTCCATGGCGTCCCAGATCGCCTCGCGCGTGTTCTCTGTCGCCCAGACGCCGGTGTAGCCGGAGGCGACCAGCGACCAGCCCGGATATTCGAGGTCGCCGCTCCTGGCGAAGGGGTGCAGCGCGCGGTCGATCGAGGGCTCCGCCGAGACCGCCTTTCCGAAATAGTTCTCCTCCTCGGCGGTTGAGAGCGAGGTGTGGCTGTCGGTCGAGCCGACCATGCCGAACTTATAGGGGTTGGTCCCGTGCGCCGCCTCGAGGCCGAGGCCCTGCTTCAGCGCCTCGCGCGCGTATTCGCCGCGCAGCATCTCCGGGGTCTTGGCCTCGGAGAGGTCGAGATTACCGACGTCCCAGGTCTCGTAATCGGCGAACTCGTCGTCGGGCGAGAGATAGGCGTGGGTCTCGCCGTCGCCCTTGATCTGGGTGACCTCGTAGAGTGGCTCCCATTTCGCGCGCTGCTCCACGTAGAAGGCGTCGAGCGCCCGCCCGGTATACTGCGCATCGACCGGAAACATCAGGCCGTTGGAGAGATTGCCGTTATGCGCGAGCGCCAGCGCCTGCCCGCCAGTCTCGGCCTCGTAGGTCTCCATCCATTTGTAGAGGTCGAGCGGGTCGGTCGAGCCGAAGGGCGGCTGCGTGACCGCCGGCATCATCTGCTCGGCCCGGCGCGCGCCGTCGCGCAGGATGACGTTGCGGTGCAGGTTGTTGCCGGCCACCAGCGACGTCCACTCGTAGGCGATGAAGGCGGTGAAGCGCCCCGGCTCGTTGTGGCGCTCGGCTGCGTCGATCACCTGCTGCCACACCGAGCCTTAGACCGGCGAGCCGGGCGCATAGGCTTCGAGCAGAGCGGGGTCGATCGTGCCTTGGGCGAAGTTTGTGATCAGGTTGAGCGTGGCCTGCGCCGCCGCGTCTCCGCCCTGCTGGACGGCCTCGTACCAGCGCGCGCCCTGCTCGGTGCGGGTGATCGCGGGGTTGCCCGCGATCAGGTCGGTGGCGAAGCCCATCAGGTCGGAATGGTCGGCCACCGCAAGCCAGTCGAGCGGTCGGCCGAGCTTCGCGGGGAGGCCGGTCGAGGAGGTCAGTTCCTCGCCCTTGGCGAAGCGATACGCCTCGTCGGGGCCGAGGGAGTTGCCGAACATGCCCGCGTCGAGCGACAGCGACGTATGGAGATGCGTGTCGCCCCAATAGACCTGGCTCGGGAAATCACGTCTTGCGTAAGGCGAATACGCCGCCCCGGGATAGAGTCCTTCGAGCGACTCCTCCGAGGGGATGAACTGCGCCATGGCCGGCGCGGCGAAAGCGCAGGCGGCGCCGAGCAAAGCGAAACGTGTCCAGATCATTTCCAACTTCCCCTCATTATCCCCGCGGCGCGTACCAGATCGGCGAGGTGTAGGCCCGCTCCTGATGGGTCGGCGACACGGAGTCCGGCAGGTCGATCCCGAAGAAGGCGGCGTCGTAGGTCGTCCAGCGCGGCGTCGGGATCTCGAGGACGCGCACGTAGTAGAAGGCGCGCTGCGACGGGTCGAACTCCGGATCCCGCCAATAGGTCTCGAGGAACGGGTCTCCGATCGCGTTGGTGAAGCTTGCGCTGGCCACGTCCACCGTATTGCCTACGGGGCCGTCGCAGGCGCCCTCGACGATCGCGCGGCCATCGGCGCAGGCGACGTCATAGACCCGCTCCTGCGTTTCCCCTTCGGCGTCGACCCAGCCCTTGATCACCTGCACCCGGTCGAGATTGGCGCCGTCGGGGTCGCGCAGCGCGCGGATCAGGAGGCCGGGCGCGTCGTCGCCGCCGAGGCCCGTCAGGTCCCCGCCCATCGGGACGCCGTTTGCGTAGCCATAGGCGGCGAAATCCGACCGTGCGAGGTCGTCCTCCGAGAACGACGCCCCGGCGAAGACGCGGACGCGCAGGCGGGTCCCGGTCGTGGCGTAGACCTCCTTGCGGGCCAGCGCATCCCAGATCGCCTCGCGGGTGTTCTCTTTCGCCCACACGGCGGCGAGGCCGGAGGCGAGCACCCGCGCGTGGGGGATGTCGTCGCTCGGATCGTCTGGCGTCGCCCGGCCGGTGATGAGTTCCTCGAAGCGGATCGGATCATCCGTCGGCTCCACGATCGTGACCTTGCCGAAGAAGTTGTCCTCGGTCGTGGTGGCGAGGCCGGTATGCGAATCCGTCGAGCCGACCATGCCGAACTTGAACGGGTTGGCGCCCAGCTCCGCGTCATAGGCGAGGCCGCGCTTGAAGGCCTCGCGCGCGTATTCCCGCGGCAGCATCTCGGGCGTCTTGAGCTCGGCGCCGAAGCTGCCCACGTCCCACGTCCCGTAGTCGGCGAAGGCGTCGTCGGGCGAGAGCATCGGATGCGCCTCGCCGTCGCCCTTCATCTGGGTGACCTCATAGACCGGCTCCCAGCGCATGCGGCGCGCGGCGTAGTCCGCCGAGAGGGGCTCGCCCGCCATGGTCACGTCGTCGAACATCAGGCCGTTCGAGAGATTGCCGTTATGCGGGATCGCCAGCACCCGGCCGCCGGTCTCGGCCTCGTAGCGCTCCATCCAATCCCAGAGATCCTCCGGGTCCTCGCTGTCATAGGCGGAGAACGGCGTGACCTGATCGGCCAGATCCTTGCCGTCTCGGAAGATCACGTTGCGGTGCAGGTTGTTTCCGCCCGGGCCGGCCGACCATTCGTAGCCGATGAACGCGGTGAAGGCGCCCGGCGCGTTGTGGCGGTCGGCCGCCTCGGTGATGCGCGCCCACATCGTCGTGTCGAGCCCGGTGCCGGCGAGCGGGTCGCCGTCCGGGCCCTCCTCACTAAATCCGCCGGTCCAGTAGAGATAGGCTTGGCCCATCGCGGCGGCGGTGCGCGGCGCGAAGATCTCGGAGAGGCCGGCGAACCACTCGTTTCCTTCCAGAAAGGCGCTCTTTTCATCGAGCGCGATCACGAGCCCGAGGTTCTCGGCGTGGTCGGCGACGACGAGCCAGTCGAGCGGCCGGGCCAGCCGCGCAGCGACTCCGTGTGAGGAGGTCACCGCTTCGCCCTTGGCGAAGCGGTAGGCGTCATCCGGCGTCGTGATCGCGCCCATGAGCCCCGCATCGGCGGAATAGGCGGTGTGCAGATGCGTGTCGCCGAAGAGCACCTGATCCGGATAGTCGTGCTGCAGGTAGGGCGAGTACTCGGCGTCCGGGTCGGGCGCCATGCCGACAAGCTCCTGCGCGCGGGATGACCCGGAACAGGCGAGCCCGCAGGCCGCAACGCCGGCCAGGACGCGAGCTGTCGTTGCTCCGAGACCGTGAGCGGTGAAGTTTGTCATGGCGATCCTCCCGGAAGAAGTTATTCGCTGACAGGGTTCAGCCCGCTGGCGCGTACCAGATCGGCGAGGTGTAGGCGCGCTCCTGCTGGGCCATTACCGCGTCCTCGGGCAGGTCGAGCGGGCCGTAGAAGGCTTCGTCATGGGCGAGCCAGCTCGGCGTCGGGATCTCAAGGACGCGGACGTAGTAATAGGCGCGCTGCGCGGGATCGAACTCCGGGTCGACCCAGTAACCGCCGAGCGCCGCCGCGCCGATGGTGTTGGTGTACTCCGCGCCGTTCACCGTGCTGCCCACGGGCGGCAGCTTGCCGTCAGGACCCGGTTCGCGGTCGCCCGACCACGCCACGTCGAACACCTTTGTCCGCGGTTCGCCGTCGTCCCCGAGCCAGCCCTTCACGATCTGAATGCGGTCGAGATTGGCGCCGTCGGGATCGCGCAGCGCGCGCACCATGAAAGTCGGCGCGGCGCCCTCGGGGCCGGGGAACAGGTCGGCGCCCATTGGCACGCCGCGGTCGTAGCCTTCGGCGGCGAAGTCGGGGCGGTGCACCTCGTCTGCCTCGAAATCCCAGCCGGCGAAGACGCGCACCAGCATCCGCGAGCCGGTGGTGGCGTAGACCTCGCGGCGCTTGAACGCGTCCCAGATCGCCTCGCGCGTGTTCTCCCGCGACCAGACGGCGGCGAGGCCCGCGGCCAGCGTCTCGTAGTGCCGGACGGCGATGTCCTCGCCCATGACGACGGGCTGCACGATGAAGTCCTCGTAGCGCCCCGCGCCCGTCCCCGGCTCGACGATGCTGGCCTTGCCGAAATAGTTGTCCTCTCGCGCGGTCGCGAGCGAGGTGTGGCTGTCGGTCGAGCCGATCATGCCGAACTTGAACGGGTTGGCGCCAAGCTCCTCCTCGTATTTGAGGCCGCGGGCCAGCGCGTCGCGGGCGTATTCGCGCGGCAGCATGTCGGGCGTCTTGAACTCGGTGCCGAAATTGCCGCGGTCCCAGGTGTAATAATCGGCGAACTCGTCATTGGGCGAGAGCGCCGGGTGGGCCTCGCCGTCGCCCTTGATCTGCGTGACCTCGTAGACCGGCTCCCACCGCGTGCGGCGCTCGGCATAGGCGCGGTCGAGCGGGTCGCCGTTCATCCGCCGGTCGTCGAACATCAGTCCGTTGGAGAGATTGCCGTTATGGGCGAAAGCCATGACCTGCCCGCCGGTGTCGCGCTCATAGGCTTCCAGCCAGTCCCAGAGGTCCTCCGGGTCGTCGCTGTCATAGGTCGAGAAGGGGACCAGGTCCTCCACCTTGTCGGCGTCGTCGCGGAACATCACCACGCGATGCAGGTTGTTCGCATTCGGCCCGGAGGACCACTCGAAGCCGTGGATGGCGGAGAATACGCCCGGCTCGTTGAAGCGCTCGGCGCTGTCGACGATGCGGTTCCACATCGTGCGCTGGAGATTGTCGTCGTCGATCTCGTCCACGGCCTCGTTCAGCGCCGCGCCCCATTGGACGTAAGCCGCGATGGGGTCGCCATCCTTGACGAGGTCGTGCAGGCGCCGGCCCCAGGCGTTGGCCAGCAGGCCGGGATTGGATTCGGCGATCATCGGGGCGAGGCCAAGATTCTCGGCGTGATCGGCCACCACGAGGAAATCGAGCGGACGGACGAGCTGCGCCCACGCCCCAGCCGAGGCGCGCACCTTCTCGCCGCGCGCGAAACGGAACGCCTCGTCGGGGCCGAGCGTGTTGCCGATCATGCCGGCATCGGTGGAATAGGACGTGTGCAGATGCGTGTCGCCCCAGAGCACCCGGTTGGGATAGGAATCGTCTAGGAAGGGTGAGTAATGAGGGCGGCCGAGCCGCACGTCCTCTTCCTGAATCGCGATGTCCTGCCCGTAATTCTGGGCGCTGGCGGGCAGGGCCGCGGCCGAGAGCGCCAGCGCCATTGCGAGCGCGCGCGCGATGCAGTCGATCATCATCATGGCTCCCTGTATTGTCGGCGCGCGCGAGCGCGTCCGCCGCCGCGCGCAGGCGCGTCGCTCAGCCGCCCGACCGCCCCGCGGCGACGCCGCGCTGATAGGCGGCCTCCTTGTCCTTCTGGACCTTGTCGACGACGAGCCCGCCGACGAGGCCCGCGCCGGCCCCGATGGCGGCGCCCATCGCCGTGTTGCCCGCAATGGCGCCGACGACCGCGCCGCCGGCGGCGCCCGCCGCCGTGCCGGTGAGGGCGCGCTGCTCGGTGTCGGACATGCCCGCGCAGCCGGCGACGGCGAGGCAGAGGGCGGCGAGGGTTACGCGTTTCAGCATGGCTTCGCTCCTCATCAGTTGGAGGCCGGGCAGGGATAGGCGGCGGCGGCCCAGTTCAGCAGGCCGTCGAGCGCCTCACGGCTGCGGATGTCGGGGTTGGCCGCCACCCAATCGACGAAGGCGCCGGTGATCTCGTTGCGGCTCTGCGCCTGTGCTGCGGGCGGCGGGCAGTAGATGTCGTCGCCCAGTTCCGCCGCGAGCGCGGTGTGGAAATGGTGGACCCCCATCAGGTAGCCCTGACACATGTGGATCGCTGCCGTGTAGAGCGGGCTTTCGGGCGCGGTCGCGCAGAGATCGGCGAGGTCGCCCGTGGTGTCGAGCACGAAGTCGCTCTCCTCGGTCGCGCTCGCCCCGATGGCGGGCGCCGCCAGGAGGGCGGCGATCAGAAGGTGGCGCATGTTTGGTCTCCCCCATGATGTGCTGCGCCGCTAACGCGGCAGCAGCACCGTGATTGCAAGGCGGGCGCGCAGGCCCTCCGGCCCCGCTGCGGGCGCCTCCATCCAGTAGCCGAGCCCAGCCTGAAGACTGACGGGGACGGCGCCGATGCGGGTGAGCTTGCTGACGGCGGCGTTGACGGGAACCGACCACGCCTCCGCCTGCCAGTCATAGGCGGTCTCCGACTGCAGCGAGAACGTCCAAGCCGTCGGCGTCGTGTAGGAGGCGAAGGGCTGGACGAAGCTGCGGTTGACATCCGCGCGGTCGCCATCGCCCGCGAAGGACCAGACATGGTTGGCGAGCGCGCCCACGGTCCACGGCCCGCGCTGGACCAGCGCGACGCCGGTCGGGCCTGCGCCCCATTTCTCGCCGCCGAGCTTCGAACTCGTAGCTATGGGAAGAACGACCACAGGTCCCACGCCCCAGGTGACGCCGCTCGCTGTCGGCCGCGACGGCGACAGGAACAGGCTCTGCGTGACGTCGCCGAGGCCGAACTGCGAGCCGGCGCCGGGAAAGATGTCCTCCTGCCCGATGATCGGCAGGATGGTGCGGGAGATGAGGTTCCAGTCCTCGTTCAGGTTGAACGGGATCACCGGCTGCACATTGGTCGTGATCCGCCAGCCGTCGTCGTCGGGCCCGTAGCCGCCGTCGTAATTCACCTGCACCGGGACGGAGACGAGGTCCGCGATCGGATTGGACAGCTCCTTGGCCAGTTCGGCGTCGCCGCTCCGGCCTCCGCCGGCTTCGGCCTGCGCCGGCTGCGCCGCGGCCTCGGCTGCGCCATGCAGGATCAGCCCGAGGGCGATCAGAGCAAGGGTTTTCGATCCTGCTTCTCGAAAATCAGGAAATCGGCCCTTCGCCGTCTCAGAAACCGCATCGTCAAGCTTGGCGATCACCTCAGAAATTCCATGCGCCGGTGAGCGTGAAATAGTCGGACTCGAAGCGGTTGTCGGCGTAGACATCGCGCATCCACTTGCCGAGGACCGAGAGACGCCCGTCGCCGACCGGCGGGGTCCACAGGAAACCGGCTCCGAGGCCGGCCGACTCGGACTTGAAGTCGCCGAGGACCGCGCCGGCGCCGCTGTCGCCGGTGAGCTGCTTGTACCAGTAGCCGCGCAGGCCGACCGCGAAGCTCTCGCTCAGGAACTGGGTTGCGGTGGCGTCGAGGTGGAACTCGGTCCCGGTGCGGTAGTCGGTGTCGGGGTTCTCGGTGTTGACCATGATCCCCGGGGCGAGGGAGACCTCGCGACCGCCCTCCGGGTCGAACCAGGTCACCGCGGCGGCCGTGTCGAAGCTCCAGTAGTTGCGGCCGAGATTGACCGCC
>AACY020534014.1_pt1 | contig 10703 bp, 9 predicted proteins | sample 267378 | NCBI WGS metagenome assembly AACY02 (sample SAMN02954345, study PRJNA13694) | marine metagenome | biome: aquatic; feature: ocean; material: water; isolation source: isolated as part of a large dataset composed predominantly from surface... | reverse complement strand
CCACAGTGCTAACCCAACTCACGGGGCTAGCCAAGGTCACGTGGACAACCGGATGAGGCCATAGGCGTAGCCACGACGGCGATACACCACGGCCGGCGCATCGGTGGCGGCATCGAGGAACATGTAGAAGTCGTGGTCGACTGCCTCCATGGCGTCGAGGGCCTCTTCGACGGTCATCGGGCCGGCAGCGTGGGTCTTCTCACGCACCACGATCGGGCCATCGGCGTACACGACATCGGGATCGGTCGGCGTCACCGGCGCCTGCGCTTCCGGTTCCGCCGGGGTGTCCGCTTCGAGAGGGGGCACCGGAATCTCACGGCTCGCTCGGCGATAGCGGGCCTGCTTGCGATCGGCCTCGCGGCGCAGTCGCTGCTCGATGCGGTCGACGGCGCGATCGAGGGCGGTCAGGTCGCGATCGGCAGCAGCTTCGGCACGCACGATGTGCCCATTGCCGCGGCAGGTGAACTCGACCTTGAAGGCCCGATCGGCATTGCGTGGATTGTGCTCATGGGTGATCTCCACATCGACCCGCTGCAGGGGAATCCCGAATCGGTCGAGTTTGCCGGCCGCTTCAGCGGCGTGTTCCCGGAATCGATCGGTGAGGTCGGTGTGGCGTCCATGCACGACGACTTCGGTCGCGGACCCGCCCATCGTGGACATCGTGTACTCCCTTCGCCGAGATAACCCCCGCTTGAGGTGACCCCACGCTAGCCGACCCGACGGCCGACTAGAAGGGACGTTCGTCCACCGTCACAGCCCACGGGTGGCCGCGATGACGGCTGCACCGACGATGCGACCGGGCGTATCGGACCCCTCCGGATCGGCCTCGGCGAGGGCCCGGATCGCTTCCCGAAGCGTGGCGCCGGTCGTCAGCACGTCATCGACGATGATGACCGGCTCGAGCGATCTCCTCGCGTGTGATCCGATCCCCGGCGACACCCGCAGGTAACCCTCGACGTTGAAGCGGCGGCTGCGTGCCCCCAGCCCTCGCTGGTCGCGCACCAGCCTCGCCGGCTCCAGCCAACGGGCCCGCTCGACCGGGATACCCCGCCGGCGCAGTGTCGCCACGGCCAGGTCCACGACACGCCCGAGGACATCATCACCCCGGGTCCAGCGAGCCCGCAGTGACGGTGGGATCGCCACGAGCCGATAGGCGCCAGATCGAGGGGCGCCGGAATGCGCTGTGGCGACGGTGATCGCTTCCTCACCGCGCACGAGGTGCTCGACCGCCGCCGCGAGAACCTGCGAGAGCGGGCGCGCCAGGCCGCGTCCGGCCCCGGCCTTGTAACCGCGCACCGTGGCGCCGAGGACGCCTTCGAGCCACCCGCCTGCCACCGCGGCGCGACCGACCCTGCGGTGGTCGAGCACCGGCCCTGATGCCTGCAGCACCGCGAGGCACTGCGCGCACAGCGTGCGACCAGGGGTCACGCAGGATACGCAATCACGTGGGGCGACGACGTCGAGCAGGTCGGCGGCAACCTGCGTGCTGAAGGGGGCCAGAAGTCGGTTCATGCCCCGGCATCATCATCATGATGCGGCTCACCCGCCGGTCTGACCGCGACGAATGTGGAAGACGGCGCTAGTCTTCTACCTCAGTACGACCCGCCGTCGGGCCATCGAAGCCTCGTGACGTTCGCCGAGTGGGGCTTGTCGGCATCCTGGCCGACACACCGCCACCCGAAACCGACGTTCGGTGCGATCACCATCGCCCCGAATCACGAGAGCACCGGAGAACATCCAGATGAGTGACTACAGCCTGAAGACCGACTACAAGGTCGCCGACCTGTCCCTAGCCGACCTCGGCCGTGACGAGATCCGTCTCGCTGAGCATGAGATGCCCGGCCTGATGGCGATGCGCGAGGAATTCGGCGCCACACAGCCACTGCGCGGCGCGCGCATCACCGGTTCCCTGCACATGACCGTGCAGACTGCGGTGCTCATCGAAACCCTCGTCGCGCTCGGCGCCCAAGTGCGTTGGGCGTCGTGCAACATCTTCTCCACCCAGGACGCTGCGGCCGCCGCGGTCGTCGTCGGCCCTGACGGCACCCCCGATGACCCCCGGGGCATTCCGGTCTACGCCTGGAAGGGCGAGACGCTCGAGGAGTACTGGTGGTGCACCGAGCAGGTGCTGACCTGGCCCGACGGTGCCGGCCCCAACATGATCCTCGACGATGGCGGTGACGCGACGCTGCTCGTTCACAAGGGCGTGCAGTTCGAGGCTGCGGGCGCTGTGCCGTCGGCGGACGAGAACGACTCCGAGGAATACCGGGTCATCCTGCACACCCTGCGCGAGTCGTTGGCCAATGACCCGACCCGCTTCACCCGCATCGCCGCCGACATCAAGGGCGTGACGGAGGAGACGACGACCGGCGTGCACCGGCTGTACGAGATGATGCGCGACGGCAGCCTGCTGTTCCCGGCGATCAACGTCAACGATGCGGTCACCAAGAGCAAGTTCGACAACAAGTACGGCTGCCGCCACTCCCTCGTCGACGGCATCAACCGCGCCACCGACACCCTCATCGGCGGCAAGGTCGCCGTCGTGTGCGGCTACGGAGATGTCGGCAAGGGCAGCGCCGATTCGCTGCGCGGCCAGGGTGCGCGAGTGATCGTGACCGAGGTCGATCCGATCTGTGCACTCCAGGCCGCGATGGACGGCTACCAGGTCGCGCGCATCGAGGATGTCCTCGACTCCGCCGATATCTTCATCACCGCCACTGGCTGCTACGACGTCATCACCGCCGAGCACATGGCGGCCATGAAGCATCAGGCGATCGTGGGCAACATCGGTCACTTCGACAACGAGATCGATATGGCCGGCCTCGAAGCCACCCCCGGTGTGCAGCGCAAGACGATCAAGCCCCAGGTCGACGAGTGGACCTTCCCCGATGGCCACTCGATCATCGTGCTGTCCGAGGGACGCCTGCTCAATCTCGGCAATGCGACCGGTCATCCTTCGTTCGTGATGAGCAACTCCTTCACCAACCAGGTGCTGGCACAGATCGAGTTGTTCACCCGCACCGAGGACTACCCGCTCGGTGTCTATGTGCTGCCCAAGCACCTCGATGAGAAGGTCGCGCGCCTGCACCTCGATGCACTAGGGGTCCGGCTGACCGAACTGCGCAAGGACCAGGCCGAATACCTCGGCGTCGACGTCGCCGGCCCGTACAAGCCCGACCACTACCGCTACTGAGTTCTAGCCCTTCTTCGGGTAGAAAACGCCCAAATCGGGCCTGATCTACCCGGAGAAGGGCTACTCACGTAGCGTGATCGGGTGAGCATGCTGACATCGACGAACCCGGCCGCCTATCCCGGCTGTCCGATCACCGTCGAGCAGGCCCTGGCGCGGGGCCGGGTTCTGACACCTCCGCGCTGGGGACTCCCCGATATCGCCTACACCTTCGTCGGCGCATTCGCGCTGTCCATCGTCGGTGTCATCATTGCCATCGTCGCCCAGGAGACACTCGGTCTCTCACTGGCGTGGGTGCTCCTCATCGGCCTGGTCACCCCGTGGCTGGCCCTGGCCGGTTGGCCCCTGCTCGTCACCACGTTGCGCGGCAATGGTCCGCGCATCGATCTGGGCCTGCGGCTGAGCTGGTCCGATGTCGGATGGGGTGTCCTCGGCGGGTTCGTGGCACTCATGGCCTCCGGCCTCGTAGCGGTAGCCCTCACCGCGATCGTCGGTGATTTCGATTCCGCCGCCGGCGAAGTGGCCGTCGACATCGCCGAATCAGGTCCGCTCCTGGCCCTGATCATCTTCGCACTGCTCGTCGCGGTGGGTGCTCCGATCGTCGAGGAGATCGCCTTCCGCGGGATGGCCTACAACGCGCTGGCGAAGAAGGGTCTGCACCCGGCGTGGGTGATCGCGATCACCGCGATCATCTTCGCTGCCTTCCATCTCGAACCCACGCGCCTGCCGATTCTGCTCGTCAGCGGGACGGTGTTCGGTGTGCTGCGCTGGTTCACCAAGGGATTGGGAGCACCGATCGTGGCCCATGCTGTGAACAACGCACCCGGAGCGGTGTTCCTGCTCTTCGCCGACGCCCTCCCCACGCTGCCGTAAAGGCCGACTTGACGCCGGATAACCCATCGGGAGCCCAGGGATGACACCATAAGCAGCGTGAGAGGACGCGTGCTGGTCATCGACGATGACCTCGCCCTGGCCGAGATGCTGGGCATCGTGCTTCGAGGCGAGGGCTTCGAACCGGTTTTCTGCGCCGATGGCTCCCTGGCCCTCCAGGCGTTTCGGGACTCCCATCCTGACGTGGTGCTCCTCGACCTGATGCTGCCCGGGTTGGACGGTGTCGATGTGTGCCGACTCATCCGAGGTGAGTCCGGGGTGCCCATCGTGATGCTGACGGCGAAGAACGACACCATCGATGTCGTGCTGGGCCTGGAGTCCGGCGCCGACGACTACATCGTCAAGCCATTCAAACCCAAGGAACTCGTTGCTCGGCTACGTGCGCGGATGCGCCGCCTGGACGAACCCGCTGCCGAATTGCTCGCAATCGGTGATCTGAGTATCGATGTCGCGGGTCATTCGGTGAAGCGCGGTGATCAGATCATCAATCTGACCCCGTTGGAGTTCGACCTTCTGGTGTGCCTGGCTCGCAAGCCTTGGCAGGTATTCAGCCGCGAGGCCCTGCTCCAGGACGTATGGGGCTATCGCCACGCGGCCGACACCCGTTTGGTCAACGTGCACGTGCAGCGACTGCGCGCCAAGATCGAACTCGATCCGGAGAAGCCCGAGATCGTGCTCACCGTCCGCGGCGTGGGATACAAGGCCGGACCGCCGTGAACCCGGTCCGCGCAGCGGCGCGATCACTGCGGTCGCGATGGCGCGGATCACTGCTCACCCGCGTCACCGTCACCACCTTGGCGCTTTCGCTCATCGTGATGAGCGCGCTCGGTCTGATCCTGCTCAGCCGCATCACCACAGGACTGCTGGAAACAGCAGAACGCAACGCCCTGACGGAGGCGACGGCCGGCATGACCGACGCGCAACGGTTGTCCTCAGCAGTGGAGACGGGCACGGCGGGCACCTCTCCGACGCGCCTGGTCGACACGATCGTGGCATCCCTGGCCACACGGGCCGGCACCCCGCCGCAATTCGAGGTGCTGCTCCTAGCCGATCAGACAGGCGAGTCGTCGACCCCCGAACGCGGCACGAATCTCGTGTCCGTAGCCAGCGTTCCCAATGACCTGCGCGACGCCATCGCCTCGAGCGGGCGTCAATCGTGGACCTTCACCGAGATCCGCTATCTCGACGGGCGCACCGCACCCGGTATCGCCGTCGGTGCACCACTGACGATTCCCAGTGTCGGGACGTACCAGCTGTACTACCTGTTCCCGCTATCGCAGGAGGCCAGCACACTCGATCTGGTGAACAACGGTGTTATCGCGACCGCCGCACTCCTGGTGGTGCTGCTCGCCGTCATCGCATGGCTGGTGACCCGGCAGGTCGTCGATCCGGTGCGTTCAGCAGCCCGCGTCGCCGAACAGTTCTCCCACGGCCACCTCGACCAACGCGTCGAAGTCCGTGGCGAGGACGATCTAGCCCGACTGGCGACCTCGTTCAACGACATGGCAGCCAGCCTGGAAAGCCAGATCCATCGACTTGAGGAGCTCTCAGCCCTCCAGCAGCGCTTCGTCGCCGATGTGTCACATGAGCTGCGCACCCCGCTCACGACAATCCGAATGGCCGCCGATGTGCTGTTCGCAGGCCGGGAGAACTATGACGCGGCTACCGCAAGGTCCGCCGAACTCCTGCAGACCCAACTCGATCGATTCGAGAGCCTGCTGGTGGATCTGCTCGAGATCTCTCGACATGACGCCGGTGTCGCAGTGCTCGAGGTCGATGCCGTCGATCTGGTCAGACTGACCGAAAGTGTCGTCGAGGCGACACGGCCGCTGGCCGATCGATATGGCTCCGCCGTGCTGATCACCGTCGAACCCGATGATGCTGACTTCACAGTCTTCGCCGATGCCCGGCGCATCGATCGAGTGATACGCAACCTGCTGGACAACGCAATCGAGCATGGTGAGGGCGCTCCCATCGACATCCGAATCGGGGCGGGCCCTGCGGCCGTCGCGATCACCGTGCGCGATCACGGTATCGGGATGAGTGCGGAAAATGCCGCACGAGTATTCGACCGCTTCTGGCGGGCGGACCCCGCGCGCACGCGCACTACCGGCGGGACAGGTCTGGGCCTAGCGATCGCGGCCGAGGACGTCCGCCTGCACGGCGGCTGGCTCGAAGCCTGGGGCGAACACGGTGCGGGCGCGAACTTCCGCCTGACCCTGCCGCGCGATGCCGATCAGGAACTCGATGCGTCTCCGCTACCCCTGATTCCCGAGCCCACGGTGGTGCGGTCATGATGCGCTTCGGGCAGACCGTCGCCATCGCCGTCGCTGCCGCGCTCATCACCAGCGCATGCGCGACGATCCCTACCTCGGGTCCGGTCATCGAAGGTCCCGAACTCGATGGCGGCTCCACGGATCAGGTGATTCGAGTCATCGCTCGGCCGCCCGAGCGGGGTATGAGCCCAGCCCAGATCGTCAGTGGGTTCGTGCAAGCCTCGGCGTCCTTCGAAGACGATCATGCGATCGCGCGGCGATACCTGACCCCTGAGGCTGCGGCTACCTGGCGCCCCGAATTCGGCACGACGGTCTATGACGGAACTCCCGTGCTCTCGGTGGAAGGCGCAGCCGACCCGGATGTCGCAGCGAGTTCTACCATCGAACTCAGCGCCACCGAAGCCGGTCGCATCAGCGCTGACGGCCGGTATCAGGTATCGAGCGCAACCCGGAAGGTGAATGCGTCGTTCACGGTGACGACCGTCGATGGTCAGTGGCGCATTTCGAACCTGCCCGCGGGACTGCTGCTGTCTCGAGCAGATGTCGATCGCGCCTTCCGTTCGTTCAACATCTATTTCTTCAATCCCGATTTCACGTCCCTGGTTCCCGATCCGCGACTGTTCGCGACCGGGGGCGCACCCGCGGCGACGACCCTCGCACGCGCACTACTCGATGGACCCAGCGAATGGCTCGCCCCAGGAGTGCGCACCGCGTTTCCCGACGGCAGTTCACTTGCGATCGATGCGGTCCCGGTATCCGACGGCATCGCAAGCATCGACCTCGACCCACTCACGCGCTTGACCGACGATGTCACCCGTCAAGCGATGAGCGCGCAACTGGCCTGGACCCTCCGTCAGATTCCCAGCATCCGAGCACTCGACATCAACGCGGGAGGGCAGCTGCTGCAGGTTCCCGGTGTCGCCACACCGCAACCGATCGATGCGTGGCCGCTGGTGAACCCCAACCTCATGCCACCCGACACCCGCGCGTTCGTCATCGCTGCCACGGGCGTGCGGGCCATCAGTGACGCTGGATCCTTCCCCGTGCCCGGGGCAGCCGGAGATAACGAACCGCCGTTGACCGCCATCGCGATCGATATGGACCAATCCCGCATCGCCGGCTTGACCAACCGCGCTTCCGTCGTCACGCTGTCATTGAGTGAAGGCGCCCAAGCTGTTGCGGCAGAAGCAGATCCCGGTCAGTCACGACCGACATTCGGTGGTGATGTCCAGCCCTGGTTCGTCGACTCCGACGGTGTCGTGCGCCGGCTCAGCGATGATGGTGTCGCGACAGCAGTTCCCGTCGAGGGGCTTGCCCCGCGCACCATCATCCAATCCATCGCACTGAGCCGCGATGGCACCAAGGCCGCGCTGGTGACGCGACGAGGCGCGCGCGCCACGTTGCTGCTCGCGGTGGTCACTCCGCGCGAAGCCGGAATCAGCCTGTCATCTCCGGTGCGCGTCGAATCCCGGTTGAGCGAATTCGTCGATGTCGCCTGGTCCGACGCCGATCGGCTTGTCACCATCGCCGCAGAAGGTGCCGAAGACCGCGAGATCTATGAGATCGACCTCAAGCGGTCCAGTGTGCGTGGGCTGGGCGCACCCACGGCACCGATCCTCCTCGCTGCCGCTCCCGGACTGCCCATCCTGGTGGGTACCGAGGAGGGCGTCGTGGTGTCCGGATCCGGATCGAACTGGCAGGTCATCTCGACCGGATCGAATCCGGCCTATCCGGGCAGTTGATCAGCTCGTGCGGACACGACGACCGCACGCCCGACGCTGGAGATGACCGCGGCCGATTCGGTGGGTGAGATGACACCCGCCGTACCTTCGGCTACTTCGACGCCGTCCACCAATGCGTCATCGTCGAGTGCGACGACGATGCGAGCGGTGCCCGAGGCTGCTACCAGCGACGCGTCGGCATCGATGAACTCGATCGTGAACGGCATTCCCGGCGGGTCGATCACCTTCGAAGCGTCAAGCAGGAGGGGCTCTCGATCGAGTCGGATCGCCGCCAGCGCCTCATCGATCGCGATCGTCTTCGGGGTGAGCCCCAACCGCAGCACGTTGTCCGATGACGTCATCACCTCGACGGCGAGGCCCTCGATATAGGAGTGCACTACCCCGGCCGGAACCGCCAGGGCCTGGCCGGGAGCGAGGCGATGATGCGCCAGCAGCACCGTGACCAGCACCCCGGGATCCCCGGGAAATGCGGTGGCAACCCGATCGAGGGCGCCGATCTCATCGGGTCTCCAGTGGGCATCGATCGCCGCGGGAATGATCCCCTCCAGCATCTGCAAACGCGTGGTTTCGTCGAGTTCGAGCAAAGAGCGCATCGCCGCCACCCGATCCGTTCCTGCCACGGTGTCAGCGAGCGCATCGGGAAGTCCAGCCTCGATGAGCACCTGCGCAGCGCGGCGACGGTCCCGCCAGCCGGCATGGGTGGCGAAGTCGGTGAGCGCAATGACGACCTCGGATTTCTCCGCAGCATCGGAATACAGCACCGGGAGCGTGGGATCGCCCACCTGGGCGGCAAAACCCGCTGCGGCACAGCGCTCATCAGGGTGGACCTGGATCGATAGGGGGTGTCCCGCAGCGAGCAGTTTCACCAGCGGCAGGTCCTCGAGCCCGGCGGTGTCGACGATGTCAGCGAGGGTGCGATCGGGCTCGTCCAGCAGCCGAGCGGGCCCCCCATCGTGGGTGCCGAACCACAGTTCCGCCTGCGGACCACCGGTCGCAGGGTGCCAGGGCACCAAACCATCCTGTTTACCCCAGGCGTATTCCTTGAGCACACCTTCGACCCGGTGCATTGCGTGGTCAGACCGCTTCGTCCAGCAGCATCACCGGGATTCCTTCTCTCACGGGGAAGCCACGCCCACACTCGGTACACACCAGCAGTTGACGGTCGACATCGACGCGCAGCGGCGCATGTGCCGGGCATGGACAGGCCAGGATCTCCAGCAGCAGCGGATCCAACCCCAGGCTGTTGTCGCTGGCGGTGTCGCGGGTTTCGTCGCGGGTCTCGTTATCGCTCACGCGCCACAGCCTAGGGCCATGCCTCCCGAGCATCTCGGGCCCTGACCGGTCTGGCTCATCGGCGCAAGAGTGCGAGAACGTCGTCGCGGATGCGCTGCATGGTGATGTCGTCATTCGCTTCGACGTTCAACCGCAGCAGCGGTTCGGTGTTGCTCGGCCGCAGGTTGAACCACCAGGTGGGAGTGGTCACGGTGAGCCCGTCGAGGTCATCGCACACAGCGTCTGCTCCGGTGCAGTATCGAGCGCGCACCATCTCCACGGCAGCGGGCACATCGGCGACCTTGGAGTTGATCTCACCACTGGCGCAATACCGGTCGTAGGCGGCCAACAGGTCCGACACCGTGGTGCCCGCCGCCGTATGACCCAGCGCGGCCAGCACGTGGAGGGCTGCGAGCATGCCCGAGTCGGCACGCCAGAAATCAGCGAAATAGAAATGCCCCGAATGCTCTCCACCGAAGACAGCGCCGGTGTCGGCCATCTGCGCCTTGATGAACGAGTGTCCTACCCGAGTGCGTACCGCGGTGCCGCCATGCTCGGCGATGACCTCGGGCACCGTTCGCGAGGTGATGAGGTTATGGATGATCGTCGCGCCCGGGTGGCGGCGCAGTTCGCGAGCACTGATCAACGCGGTCACCGCCGATGGGCTCACCGGACGACCCAGCTCATCGACGACGAAGCATCGATCCGCATCGCCGTCGAAGGCCAATCCGAGGTCCGCGCCCGTTTCGCGCACGTGCGCGGACAGATCGACGAGGTTCGCCGGATCGAGTGGATTGGCCTCATGGTGGGGGAACGTGCCGTCGAGGTCGAAGTACATCTCGTCGACGTCCAGCGGTAGCGCGGGCAGTCCGGCGGCAGTGCCCACTACCGCGGGAACGGTATGCCCGGCCATGCCGCTACCGGCATCGACCACCATCCGCAGGGGACGGATACCGCTCAGATCGACCAGGCTGCGCAGGTGGGCGGCATAGTCGGCGAGTAGGTCTCGGTGGTGTACCGAGCCACTGCGACCGTCGAAGCGCGGTACCCCGTACTGCACCATCGCGCGGATCTCAGCCAGACCGGATTCCTGCCCGATGGGTGCCGCCCCCGCCTTGCACAGTTTGATGCCGTTATCCCCGGCGGGGTTGTGCGAAGCGGTCACCATCGCCCCGGGCAGCTCGAGCAGCCCCGAGGCGAAATACAAGCCGTCGGTGCTGGCCAGGCCGATGAGGATCGCATCCGCCCCCTGACCGGTGACCCCCCGAGCGATCGCATCGACGAGTTCAGGGCTGCTCGCACGCATGTCGTGACCGATCACGACAGCACCGG
>AACY020304065.1_pt1 | contig 10704 bp, 4 predicted proteins | sample 267378 | NCBI WGS metagenome assembly AACY02 (sample SAMN02954345, study PRJNA13694) | marine metagenome | biome: aquatic; feature: ocean; material: water; isolation source: isolated as part of a large dataset composed predominantly from surface... | reverse complement strand
TGCGCATGCGTCCTGGCGCACTCGCGGGTGGGCGGCGCGGCTTTGGCTATTGGGTTTTGGGGTTGCGGTTTTGGGGTGAGCGGGGGCGATGGCCGCGGCGGTTTTCAGACCGGCGCCATGCGCGGGAGCCGCTCGAGCAGCAGGCGCATGAGGGGGGCTGCGGGACAGGCGCTCGGCAGGTGCAGGGTGATGCGGGTCTTCATCTCGACGACGCGGGCGGCGATCTTCACGACGCGCAGGCGCAAGGTGTCGAACTGGGCGCGCCGCCAGGGCGAGCGCTTCGGCAGGGCGGCACGCAGGGTCCACATCAGCCAGTAGGCCCCGGCGTGCAGGAACAGCCTGAGCTGGTTGGCGGTGGCGCTGGTGCAGGAGGTGCGGTCGGCGGCGAGGTGGGTCTTGAAGGCCTTGATGTGGTTCTCGGCCTGGCCCCGGGCGCAATAGACGCCTTCGTAGAGCGTCTTGCCGGTGCCTTTGGTCAGGCTGGTGACGATGAAGCGGGTGTCGCAACCGCGGGGACCGGCCTCGACGCGGGCGATTATCCGCTCCACGCGGCTCCAGGAGCCTGCGCCGTCGTAGAACTCCTTGAAGCGGCGGATCGTGGCGCCTTCGGCCGCCTCGGCGCGGGCGGTGGTCGAGGCCTCCAGCGTCGTCACATGGGCGCGCAGGACGCTGGTGGTCGGCAGGCCAAGGATGAAGTCCACGCCGCGCGCGCGGCACAGGTCGAGCACCTCCGGCGCGCAGTAGTGCCCGTCGCCGCGGATCACGATCTCTACGCGCGGCCAATGGCTTCGGATTTCGCGGAACAGCCGCCGCAGCTGCGCGGCGATCTCGCGCCCGCTGGGCCGCTTGGCCGGGCGCAGCACCGCGGTCACGAAGCGCCCGGCGCCGTCGAACACCACGATCGGCTGGAAGCCGTACTCGTCGTAGTGGGCGTTGAACAGCCGAAGCTGCTGGCCGCCATGGACGGCGTCGAAGGTATCGTCGATGTCGAGCGTGATCTGCCGGGGCACCTGCGCGAAGCTGGAACAATACAACTCCACCATCGCCCGCCCCATCCGCAGCAGCGTGCGCCGGTCGGGCAGGTTCTCCAGCCGACTGATGGTGGACTGCGAGCAGAGGTCGCGCGTGCCGGGCAATCGCTCCAGCGCCATCTTGAACACCGGATCGGCGCGCAGGGTGTTGGCGTCGATGCCGTCCTCGTAGCCCGCCGCGATCATCAGCATCCGGAAGCGCAGGATCTCCTGCATGCTGTGCAGGGTGCGGGCCGGATCGCGGGGATCGTCGATGCAGGCCGCCAGCCTGTCGGCCACGCCCAGCCGGTGTTCCACCTCGCGCAGCGCCAGCAGCCCCGCGTCCGACGACAGCGAGCCGCCGTCAAAGCGGGCCGTCAGCGTCTTGCCGTTCACAGGTGACAGGCCCGGCAAAGGCGGCGTAGTCTCAATGGTGGCGGGCATGGTCCTTCCGATCCCGAGTTTCCGGCCTAGACAACCGAAACTCTACGTCGGATCAAAGGCTTGGGCTAGGCCCGCCAACCCTCATGCATAATCCGGGTTAGGAGGCCCGTGACCGTCTCCACCCGCGCCCTCGGGAATGCCTTGGCCAGCGCCTCTCCAAGATGCGTTGCGGTCGCGATGTAGCGGCAGAAGACGACCGGCGCGGCGCCGTCGCGCATGAGAGGCTTGAGCGCCTTTACGAGATGATCGACCTTCGGATCGGGCGCTGCGACGAGGCGCTGCGCCATCTCGAGCAGGTCGGCCAGATCGCCGTCGATCGCCGCGAGCGCTTCCGGCTCGACATCCACCGCGTCTTCATCGTCGCCATCGGCGTCGTAGAGATGTTCCTCGAGCTTCTCAGCCTCGCCTACGGCCCTGGTTCTGAGCGCCGAGAGCGCAGCGGCCGGTGACGACCCCACGCACCGCATCAGGGCCAGCGTGCCCCAGAACGCGAGACGGCGCTCGCGCTGTCCTCCTGAAACCCGCGAAACAACGCCGAAGCAGTAGTCGAGAACAGCGTTATGGAAGGCACGATGAGACGCGTCCAGGGCGTACGGCGCCTCCTGCGTCAGGTGCGTCGGGAAGGCGCTCTGCTCCGCCCATTCACCTTCGAGATCGATCCTCCGGCGCTGGACGAAGTGACGGGCGAGCCGGCGGCGATAGGCGTCGTCGTCGAAGCGGACGACACCGAACTCTGCATCAATCAAGGACAAAAGGCGCGAGAAAGCTTCCTCGTCTCCGCTATGCGGCGTGGCCGTGAGCATGATGATCCTACGCTCTGGATCTCGGGCAAGCCCCCTCAACAGCTCGAAGCGCTGTTGGCGCCCTTTGTGCGTCCCGACGCACGCATGCGCCTCGTCGACGATCACGAAATCCGGGCACGCCCGGGCGAAACCGTCTCTGCGGCGCTCGGCCTTGATGTAATCGAGGCTGACGACTGTGTGCGGATACGCGTCGAACAAGGATTGCGCCACCGGTAGACGGCGTTCGAGGCGTGCTGCCGATGCCGCGGTTATGGCCGTTGCATCGATCCCGAAGCGCTCCTTAAGCTCGCCGGTCCACTGCTCCACCAGATGCGGCGGGCAAAGCACGGCAAAGGCGTCGGCCTCGCCCCTGTCCATGAACTCGCGAAGGATCAGTCCCGCCTCGATCGTCTTTCCGATGCCGACATCGTCCGCAATGAGCAACCGCGGAGAGGCGAGGCGAAGCGCCATCAGAAGCGGAACGAGTTGATAGCCACGCGGCTCGACATTGAGTTGTGCAGCCGAACGAAATGGGCCCGCGCCGCGCCGCAAAGAGAGCCGCATAGCGTCGGCGAGAAGGGCGGCCGTCGCCTGCGTCGCTCGTGCCGCGTCCGGCGGCAGATCGAACGTGGCCGGAATGACGGGATCTGGCTCGAGATCGGGAAGGATAAGAGCCGTATCCTGCTCGCTCCCCGACAGCGGTCGCAGGTACAGACAGTCTCTCCGCTGCGAGGGAAGCGTGACCCATTCCCGCCCGCGCGCCCGCACAAGATCGCCTGGTGTGAACTCTCCCATCACGTCGCCTCCGCCAGCAACGCCTCTAGGCGATCAAGGGTGCCCGCCTCCGGGTCGACCGGCAGCGCGACGATCTTCCAATAATCGTCCCGCGCCGCCATCTCGACGTCCTGAGGGATGGGCCCTGGTCCTGCGGCGACCATCTTTTCTCTCCAAACGTACGAGAACAAATGCCCACTAATCTCGGCGCCGCGAGGATCCGGAAGCGGGATGCCTCTCGCCTCGAACGCCGTTCTCCATGGATCGCCCTCTGCGACTTCGCCCCGCGATCGCTGAATCGTGCCGCCGGCGAGGCGGATAAGAAGGTCGAGCGCTTGTTCATTGCGGCGGTCGATCGCCTCATGGTCCGGCTGATTGAAGTACGAAAGAAGGCAACGATAACATCCATGCACGCACGGGGCGTCTTTCACTTCCTGGAGTTGCCCGCGGTCCATGTTGTCGATCGCCGGGGCGATGCCGTCAAAATGCATGACGTCGAGAGCCGCGGCGACGGAGCGACGCAAGGCGTCCGGGTCCCGGATTAGTCTTCCAAGGACGCCGGCGCCGCCTTCTGTGGCCTCGTAGAACAGAATGGCGCGGCGGTTATCTCGCGTCGGCAGCGGATCGCAGAGAAGTTCGCCCTCCTCTAGTTGAAATGCGATCTGGATGCCTCGAAGCAGAGCATGCTGTACTGTCGCGATCGCTTCCTGGGCGTAACCGTCAGGGTCCGAAAGGCGCAAAAGAAGCGCGTTCTTGTTGTCCTGGACGACCGGGACGATCCGAACAGGCGCGGCGTCTTCCGGGCCATCGCCTTCGGTTTCCTCATCGTCGAGCTTCGTCCACCGTCCCGTCACCGGATCGATCCCGAAGCCTATCAAGGCCTGATCGCGCCTGCGGCGCAGGCCTAGGTTCAGCCGGCTGATCTCGGCGCCTTCGGCGTACTGCAGCGTCCCGACGAGCCCGCTGTCGCAAGCGAGCGTCGCTTCGGTCATGTCGAGACGGCCATCCCGTCGTGGCCACGCGAACACGGTCAGGATGTCGAACCCCTGACGTTGGCGCTCCTCGTCATTGGCCGTGATCCGTTCCGCCGGGGTGGTCTCGACATTGTCGATCCGGAGCGCTCTCCGGATGGGCGTGGCCCCGGCCATCAGCGTCGCACATGCGTGGCACCTCTCGACCTCGGTCCGGTGCGAGGCGCCGCAAGCCGGGCAGGCGTGGAACTCCTGGGTCGCCAGCGTGCGACCGTCTTCGTGCATCGCGTCAGCGCCGAGCTTGGCGCGATAGACGCGGAAGGCGCGGCCCTCGTGATAGATCAGACTCCGGGGCCCGAACTCCGAGATCGCCAGGAACCGCGCGCGCTGGAGGAAGGCGCCATGCCGATCGCTTCCGCTACCAGGCACGAAAGCGTAAAGTGGCAGACGTGGAAAGTTGTAGCCCGGCAGAAAACCTTCCGTCGCCAAGTAACGATAGGTGTAAAAGTCGGAGCCATTCGTGGCGCGGCCCTGTTCAAGGATGCCGATCTGTTCATTGGCGTGGGCCTGGGCGGCCTTGACGCGCCGTCTCTCTTGAGCAGACAAGCCTGCCTGCTGCGACCTCACGTTCGCCTCGCGAAGCTGCTTTTGCGCCGACGCATAGAGACCGCGCCAGCGATCGAACGCCTGATCAAGCCGCCGCGGCGCGTCACTGCCGACGGCTTGTACGAACGAAATCGGGTCGCCTAGCGCTTCCGGTATCGGTTCATCGAGGTGCGGGAGGACCGCGTCCATCAGCCTGCGCATTGCAGGTTCTGCGCGCCGCGCAAGATCAGGGTCTCGGAGCACTTCCATGATTTCCGCCCGGATCGGCGCACCATCGGCTTCGAGATCGAGGACTTCAGGGATATCCGCCGCGAGATGCTGACCTGACTCGGCAAGCCAGACGGCATGAAGGTGAGATCTCACAAGGTCCTCGTTCGCGAGATCGAGGGCTGGCGGCTTAACCACTCCGGCGACCATCTGATCGCGGCGACGGAAAAAGTATTGGTCGTGCGGACTTTGGGCAGCGCAGTAAGTCGTGATCACGGCAGCCTGCCCGGAACGACCGGCACGACCCGCACGCTGCGCGTAGTTCGCAGGCGTGGGTGGCACGTTCCGCAGGAAGACCGTGTTCAGCGCGGAAATGTCAACGCCGAGTTCCATGGTTGGAGAGCAGAACAGAGCCGGCAGAAATGTTGTGTTTTCCCCGCTCAGTCGCATCTCGGAGCGGGCTTCGCTAATCCGCCTATTGTCGTCGTCCCCGGCCCGAAAACGCCATTCCCGCCATTGGCGACGGCGCTGATCGACCTGTGCGGTGTGCTCGCGCGACTCGAATCCGGCGACTGAAGGAAGGCCGGAGGCAAGGGCCTCGGCGATCTCGGTGTATAGTTGATGAAAGAACGTGTTGGACGCTGCATCGGGATTGCCGACGGCAGCACCCGGGATCAATCTTACTGACGAAGGCACGATGCGCCACCCATTGAGATCCTGGGCCGTCGTGACCGAGCGGATGATGCCGAACGCCTCGATACCTTTCAGAACCTCGGCCATCAGCGCCTCGAACTCATCCGTCTTGAGGCGACTGCCGAGCAGGCTCGGCCTGTTAATGGATCGGGCAAGACCACTCCTGCCACCCGCACGGAGAATGGCCCGGTCATCCTGCAATCGTTGAGCCCGGCGCGGCGGCGCGTGGATCACAAGAGTTGAGCCGCCACGCGTCTCCTCACGGTCGTCGATAGCCCAAGGAGAGCGGAGCAAATCCCGCGACGTCGCGCCCAATGGTTCAAGGCGCTCGGGATCGAGTGCCTCAGCGTCGACCGCGAGCCCCTCGAGCATGGTGACCAGGATGGCGGCGAGCAACTCTTCACGCATTTCGCGAGGTACTGCCCGCAGCGCCTCCGACCCGTCGCCCCATGCCGCGTCATCCTGGATCAAGTCCTCGAGTCCGTCGAACACCGGCCTGACAAGTGAGAGACCCGTCAGATTGGGATACGTGTAGCGCCAGCCGCGGCGCTGATCGGCCCAAACGCGGTGCGCCAGAACCCGGGCGAGAGTCTGGCCCGCCTTCGTCCGACCGGCGCCCTTAACTTCCGGATCGAGCATCCAGAGCGGCCGAAGGCTCTCGTTCTCCGGTCGAAATGCCAGCGCCTTCTGGACTGCGCGCCCGAAATCCTCTTCGCCGAGACCTTCTTCTCCTGCGTCGATCACCGCACGCAGGATCGCACCTCGCAGCAGCGAGACGAAGATTGAGTCGTTGAAATGCCCCGCCTGCAATGCGGCGTCCTGCCGGTTGTCGGTAAAGGCCAAGGTCTTCCGTTTGCGGGATGGGACGCCGCTGTCGGGGGCATTCAACGCCTCGAGCATCGCCGTTACGAGAGTCGTGGTAGCGGAGCTTCGCCCCTCCGCCGATAAGCCACCGAGCTTGTTACGCTCCCGTGCCTGCGTATTCGGACCATGATGACAGGCGAGACAGAATCCGAACTTGCCCGGTACGAACCAGAAGGCACCCCCACCTTCGCCGACCCGACCATCAATGTGGAGCTCGACGAGTCGGGGCTGTGATTTGCGGCGGTTCGCCCGAAGCTTGGGGCTTCCGTTATGGTAGTCGAGCCAGTCCTCGGGATAGCCATCGAGATCGCCAGTGAATCTGAAGGCCTCGTCGGGGGGGGCGTAGGGGGTCAAATAGCCGGCGCTCTTTCCTTCGGCGGGCTCCTTCAGCGGCACGTCGTCGATGTTGCGGGGCAGAGCGTATCGGCCATCCCCGCGCTCCTCGATGGTAACCACGTGGTATTCTTGGCCGCACTCGCGGCAGAAGCGCGTCGGGTAGAGACGAGCTTTCTCGTCCTCTGGGTCGGTCTTCTGACCCTCGAAAAGCACGCGCCGCGGCGCTGGCCGGAGAGTCGTCAGGACATCGCCGGCGCCAGCGACGAACCGATGGAGCTTGAAGGCCATGAACGCTGCGTCGCCCAAGCCGCCGCGTTCGCTTTCCGGAAGAGCCATCATGGCGAGAAATTCTTCCAGGCGGTGCCGCGCCGTCTCCACGGATACGCCGGCCGCATGCGCCAACTTCTCCGCTGCGATGCTCATCGGAATTGGGTCCCGCCGACGCAGGCCCTTGTGGTCCTTGATGCCTATCTCGAGCTCGATCCAGACCGCGAGCGGATGGCGTCGGAGAGCCTCGCGGGCAAGCTTGCCGGACGGGCTGGCGATTGCTTCCTTCAATTGCGGCAAGATAGCGTCGAGCTTCAACGTCTGGTCGGTTGCGCGCATCAGGCTCTCGTCGATGATGCCGTCTGGCCCGATTTGGGCTCCAAACAACCGGGACGTCACCCGGGCAACGGCCGCCGAACGGTCTTCGTCGTTACCCTCCGATACCATGGTTGCCGAAGTACCGATGCAGACCGGATCGTGTTCGATGCGGCATCTGTCTTTAAGTCGACGCACAAGAACCGCCACGTCCGCGCCTTGACGACCCCTATACGTATGAAGTTCGTCGAGAACGATGAACTCCAGACCTTTTGCGTTGGCGATGACGGCAGAGTCGACCTCATCCTGTCGGGTCATCAATAATTCGAGCATCATGAAGTTGGTAAGGAGTACGTCCGGCGGGTTCGCGGCGACCTTGCGCCGCTCGTCGTCACGCTCCTGCCCGGTATAGCGGGCAACAGTAGGCTTCATCTCCTCTGGCAGGCCAGATTGATCGAGGAACTTTCCGATCTCGTCCAACTGGCTATTGGCGAGCGCATTCATCGGATAGACGATGATGGCGCGCGTCCGGCGCGCCTCGCCTGCCAACCGAGCCCGTATCGCCTTGTCGATGATCGGGACGAAGAAGCAGAGTGATTTGCCTGAGCCTGTTCCCGTCGTCACCGCGAAGCTCTCGCCCTTCGACGCTTTCGCGATCGCCTGTTCTTGGTGGCTGTGGAAGGTAAGCGGACGCCCATCTCTGCGGAAAACTCTAGCGGTTTCCTCGAGGATCAGGCCTTGGGAGGCGAGGGTCTCCGACGTTGCGCCTGGCAGATAGGATGGGTTTACGCTCAGCAGGGCGTCCGGCCAGAACGTCCCGGCTTCGTAGGCTTCATCTATGCGCTGGCGGAGATCTTCGGCGCGTATTCGGGTAAACGAGCGCGAGAAACTCTGGTAGGTCTCGATGACACGTCGGTCGAGATCGAACGCCCTCATCCGGAACGAGCCCTTTCCCATGACCCGGGCCACGTCTGGCTGGTCCAATTCATGCGACCGAGCCAGAAAAACGGACCGTTCACGTATTTGTTAAGCGTCCTCCGGACTGCGCATCAGGTCAAGTCGACTGAAGCGTCGCATCATGTCACAGCCATTGCGAACCAGAGTTTTGACGGCTTCGACGATCTGTCGCGTTGCGAGCCTGCACCTTCACGACTCGGCGTGGCGGCGCAGACGGTCGTGAGCATAGTTTCGCAGGAGCGCATGTTGATCTGACACATTGCGAGGCTGCCCAGTCACGATATCGTTACGGTGGCGCGCCGTATTCTTGCCGCGCCGAGCCAAGCTTGACTTCTGGTGGAGGCCCTCGCTGTGGCTTCAGAGTTGATCTTCACGCGCCCTTTCGAGAAGAGCTTCGACAAGCTCAACACGCAGGAGAGGCGTGAGGTCGACCACGCCGTGATGGAGCTGCGGCGCGGGTCCGAAAAGGCCGGACTTCGCCTTGAGAAGTTGCGCGGGCGCGCCTCCCACTTTCATTCCATCAGCCCGAACATGGACCTGAGAGTGATCGTCCAGGGCGATGGGGGGCGATGGGTGCTTCTCTATGTGGGCCATCACGACAAGGCCTATGAATGGGCATGCCGGTCCCGGCTGGAGCGCCACCCGGTCACGGGCTCCATGCAGATCGTCGACATCGTCGATGCGAGGACCCATCCGACGCCGCAGCCGCCCAAAGTCCGGCTCCCGAATGTCGATGAAGCCGAGACGGGACCGATCTTTGCCAGCGAGGACGATGAATACCTTGTGTCGCTCGGCGTGCCTCCGAGTTGGGTTCCAAGAGTAAAGACGATTGCGGACGAGGATGAGCTTGTCGCTCTCGGGGACCGACTACCGGAGGAAGCGTGGGAGAAGCTGGTTGACCTTGCTAATGGAGATCGTCCCACGCCACTGGCGCCGGCGCCGGCGCATGTCGACCCATACGCGACTCCGGATGCCCAGCGCCGCTTCCGAGTCGTCGCAGATGACGACGCGTTGGAACGAGCCCTCTCTCGGCCCTGGCCCGAGTGGGCGGTGTGGCTGCATCCCGCCCAGCGCGATGCCGTGGAGCGCGAATGGCGCGGCGCCGCGCGCGTCACCGGGCAGGCCGGGACCGGCAAGAGCGTCGTCGCGATGCACCGCGCCGCCCGCCTCGCGCGCAGCGGATCGCGGGTTCTTCTCACGACTTTCTCGAAGGTGCTGGCGCAACGTCTCGCGGCCGGCCTCGACCTGCTGCTCGACGATGATCCGAGGGCCAGGGAACGGATCACCGCCCGCCATCTGCACGCGCATGCGGTGGATGTTCTGCGGCGCGCCCGCCGCCGCGTGTCGATCATCGACGACAATGAGGTTCAGCAACTGATCGCGAACGCTCGGCGCGAGAGCGATCTTTCCGGCTGGACGGACGCCTTTCTCAACGCGGAATGGTCGGCGGTCATGGACTATTGGGGGGTGCGGACTGAACCCTCCTACAAGGCCGTCCCCCGGACTGGGCGTGGCACGCCATTGGCTGCGCGGGAGCGCAGCGACCTATGGCGCGTCTTTGGAACTGTCCGCGACCGGATCGATGCATCCGGAAAGATGACCTGGTCCGACGCATGCGAAGCCGCCTGCGACGCGGTTGCCCCCGACGATGCATTCGACGTCGTAATCGTAGACGAGGCGCAGGATTTCGGGCCGCGTGAACTCGCTCTCGCCGTTCATCTCTCGCGACAGGGGCCGGCCGGGCTGTTCTTTGCAGGCGATATCGGTCAGCGAATCTACAAGTATCCGTTTCCGTGGACCGCGGTCGGGATAGATGTGCGCGGCCGATCTCGACGGCTCAGGATCAACTATCGCACGAGCAGCGAGATCCGGACCTTCGCGGATCGGCTTCTCCCGCCATCGCTCGATGAGATCGGAGGCGGGGAGGAGCAGCGCATGGCCGCCTCGCTCTTCAACGGCCCGGCGCCTGATATGCGCGGCTGTCGCACGCAGATTGAGGAAGAACGCGCGCTGCGTGACTGGATCTCAAGCCTGATCGGTGACGGCCTCGCTGCCTCGGAGATCGCAGTGCTCGCTCGCCAACGCCGCCGCGCGAACGATGTCGCGGCGATGGCCGTCAAGGACCTCGGTCTGCGCCGTCAGCCCTTCTCGGAGTCGGACCCGGACGCTGTTTACGCAGGCACGCTGCATGGCGCGAAGGGGCTGGAGTTTCGTGCGGTCGCAATCGTCGGATGCGAAGACGACCAGATTCCGCTCGCCAAGGCCCTGTCGGCCGAAATCGAGGAAGAGGCGCGGCTCCTGGTGGAGGAGCGCGAACGCCATCTGCTGTACGTGGGCTGCACGCGGGCGCGCGACGCACTCCTTCTGACATATCGTGGCGTGCCATCCCGCTTTCTGGATAAGTCGAATAGCGTGGAGGCGTGATGGCGCTTGTTCAAGACTTTGGCGTTCAAGTCCGCGACCTTGTACTCGCGATCG
>AACY020562583.1_pt1 | contig 10706 bp, 10 predicted proteins | sample 267378 | NCBI WGS metagenome assembly AACY02 (sample SAMN02954345, study PRJNA13694) | marine metagenome | biome: aquatic; feature: ocean; material: water; isolation source: isolated as part of a large dataset composed predominantly from surface... | reverse complement strand
GTCATATTTGGCATATGACTACACCGCAGCTTAAAAAACCTCTTTTTATCACTGATGGCGCCTTAAATGTTTTACCAAGAGTTGATATAAAATTACAAATTCTTAAAAATGCTGTGCAGTTTTGTAATAAATTAAACATTAACAAACCAAAAGTTGCAATTTTATCAGGTACAGAAGATCCAATTGATAGTATGCCAAGTTCAGTTGATGCCAAAAAAGTTATGGAACTTGCGTTAGAAGAAAAAATTAATGCTTTTGTTCATGGGCCGCTTGCTTTTGATAATGCTGTTTCTGAGGAAGCAGCTAAAATAAAAGGGATTAAGAACGATGTTGCTGGTAATACTGATGTATTATTAGTTCCTAATTTAGAAACTGGAAATTCTTTATCCAAAATAATGGTTTATTTTATGAATGCTTGTGCAGCAGGAATAGTAATTGGTGGTAAAGTACCAGTTGTGGTTCCTAGTCGAGCAGATAGTAAAAATTCTAAACTTGCATCAATTATGGCAGCTGTAGTTGCTGCAAATAACTAACCAGTAAATAAATTTTAGCTCGAATGCTTTTAAGACATTATTTTTTAATTTTAATAATCACTTTTTTATTTGGAAGTGCCTACCCCGTTCAGAAAGTTATTTTTAATGAAAATGTACCCCCATTATTAATGGGAAGTTTAAGAATGTTAGTGGTTTTCATATGCCTTTTGCCTTTTTGGAGATTTAGAATTCCTGAAAAAAAATACTGGTTACCACTTCTCTTTTTTTCAATTTCTATGGGTTTTTTAGCAAATGTTTTTATGACATTGTCTTTAAATGAAGCAAACATAGTTTCTCCGATAATTATTGGTTCTCAATTGGCTGTACCATTTGCAATATTATTAAGCTCATTTTTTTTAAAAGAGAAAGTAAGTATTAAAAAATGGGTGCTTATATTTATTTCTTTTTTTGGAATTATTTTGTTAGGCTTTGATCCTTTAATAAGAAATGAAATTTTTGCATTAATCTTAATAACGTTAATGGCATTCTTTTATGCTAGTGCACAGGTATTTTCCAGATACCTTAAAGATTTAGAGGTCACTCTCACAAATGCAGTAATGGGATTAGTAGGATTTATGTTATTAATTATTTCATCATCAATATTTGAAGGACAAACAATAAACGAAATAAAAACTATTAGTTTTCAGTCATGGTTATTAATATTTCATTCAGGTATCTTTGTTTCAATTGCTGCACACATGTCGATGTTCTATTTATATAGGATGTATCCTGTAAATAGAGTATTTCCATTTTATGCTCTATTTCCTGTATTTGGTGTGTTGTTAACGTTTATAATTTTTTATGAAATACCAACTTTAATTACTTTTATTGGTGGTATAATTGTAATCGTAGCAACTTATTTTATTAATAAGGAAAATTAGCTACTTTAAAACATCTAATCCATCAGATAAATTGATATGTCCTGTTTGACGAGCTTTATTAAACTCTTTAATTCTGTCAAATATATTGATTCCAATTTGTCTATAAATATCAAGTAAATCAATTAAGACCCAATTTTCTCTAATCAAACCATTTTCTAGCCTCCAGAAATCAAGACTTCTCATTTCTAGTGCTTGATTTGATGGAGCAATACCCATCCAGCCATCATTGGTTATTGTTAATCTCATATTAGGCCAACCTGTTTCACACACATAATTTCCTTCATGTATCCAGTGTGTTTGCAAATCTTCCATGCCATCGGTGGCTAATTTTTCATTTGATGAACCACCTTTTCTATCTGGCATTGCTCTTAAAAATGGGATTTGATGCCAATGTCTGAAACCTGCTATACCTCTACCTGTTCCAATTCCGGCTGGTCCGTACCAATTAAGATTTGGGTGCCAATATTTTTCTAGATTCATAATTTTTGGATCTGGATTTTTAGGATGTAAGGATAAATCATTTAACATATCTATAACATGATCAAAATTTTCTTTCTTTTCTCCATTTATTGACAAGCCATCTCCAGTCATAGGAGCTGGGGTACACAGAAATGCACCAAGTTGAGGAGACATTGGCCATGCATTTGCTTGCATCATAATTTCAGGTAAGTCCCAAATAGATTGTACTTCAGTAATTTTATTTTCCTCTATTTTAAAAAACTCATGATAGCGCATATGAATTAAATTGCCTGTTGGTGGAATATCTAAGTATGGTTTTATAAAAGTTCCCATATAATTACCCATTGTACCTATCCATTTTTGCCCTTCAGGGGTTTTTCCCGCCATAATAATCATATCTCTTCTTTCTAGATCAGGGATACTATCCAATAATGGCAAAATACATTTAGAAAGAAAATTATTTAAACCTTTAAAAGTTCCAAAAGGATGGCAAAAATTAAATAAAGATTCTTTTGTAAAATAATTGCTTAATGATTTTTCAATTGTCTTTTTGTTAAATGTTTGAGTTGCAATCTGATAGTTGGCAAAAAAATTTTTTAATTCTCTAGAAATCATTATTTAGCAGTCCATCCTCCATCAATTACTAATGAAGAGCCAGTTATCATCGATGCAGCATCAGAAGCAAGATACACTACTGCACTAGCAATATCACTTTCTGTTGCTACTTTTCCTAAAGGTATATTTTCAATAACAGATTTTTTAAAATTTTTATCTTTGAAAAATTTTTTAACCATAGGAGTTTCAACAAATGTAGGGCAAACTGAATTAACTCTAATGTTGTGTTTAGCTAAATCGATAGCCATTCCTTTAGTTAGACCTTCAACGCCAAACTTGGTCATATTGTAAACACTTCTAAGAGGAGCTCCAACTTTACCTAACTGAGATGAAATATTTATAATTGATCCACCACTTTTTTTTCTATTTTTTGATTTTAGCATAATTTTTGTTGCTAATTGAGCAATATCAAATGATGCTTTAATATTTAGATCAACCACTTCACTCATATCTTTTCTTTTAATTTTGGTAAAATATTCTGGCCTATTTGTTCCAGCGTTATTTACTAATATGTCTAATTTTGTAATTTTAGAAAATATTTTTTTTATTTCTTTTAAATTTGTTACATCACAAACAAAGTAGTTGCATTTTCTTTTAATTTTTTTAATTTGGTTTTTAACAGCTATAAGATCTTTTTCTGTTCTACTTATAATTATTAAATTTGCTCCAGCTTCTGCCAGTGCGATTGCAGATGCTTTACCAATCCCTTTACCTGCACCTGTAACAAGCGCAGTCTTATCTTTTACTTCGAATTTTTTTAGAAACATTTATGCGTATAATTTACAATGAAAAAATGGTTTGATCTAATAAATTCATTTTTTTGATGCACATATCAAATTTATCTTCTTTGTGAAAATCACCTGGAAATGCAATACATTTAACACTTGCATTAACAGCGGCATTACTACTTTCCTCTGTATCTTCAATTGCAAGACATTCTTCAGGTTTTAAATTTAATTTTTCTAGTGTTACTTTATATATCTCTGGATGAGGTTTTTCATTGTTAACAAATGATCTATTTCCAATAAAATCAAAATCCGCTTTTGAAATTTGATTAGAAAGACTTTCAAATACAGCTTCTACATTATTTACAGTTGTAGAAGTTGAGAATGCAAGTTTAATATTATTATCTTTAGTATATCTAATCATTTCATAAACACTTTCTCTTAATTTTTGTTTGTTTTGAATAATGAATGAACTAAATAATTCTGTTTTTCTATCTCTAATTTGTGATGCATTAACATTGATATTATTTTTTTCTGCAAAATCTTCTACTCTCTTAGTGCCACCTGATTTTTTTAATAAAATTCTATAATCTTGCTCGTCCCAATACCAATCTAAACCAGCTTCTTTAAAGGCTTCGTTAAATGAATTACGTTGGATATTAGAAGATTCAATCAGTGTTCCAATTGATCCAAAAAGTAATGCTTTGTATTTCATCTTATAATTTTAATAAATAATTATCATATTATTGTTAACCCTTTACTGCACCTTGAGTTAAACCAGACACTATTTGTTTTTGGAAAAACATCACTAACAAAAACAATGGTGCGGTAATTGATGCAGCAGCAGCAATTGACTCAACTAAATCTGTCATTTTAGTTTCCATATTAAAATATTGCATAATTGCTGGAACCATAGTTTGTGATTGTCCATCTAATAATAATGCTGCAACAAGATAATCATTATAAGCTAACAAGAAAGAAAATAATCCTGTTGTAATTACACCTGGCCACATTAAAGGCATCACAACTTTCCAGAAAGCTTGAAAAGGATTACATCCATCAATTTGAGCAGCTTCATCTAAATCTTGAGGTATATTCATAAAAAATGATCTCAGCATCCATATTGTAAAAGGTTGGTTAATAGCTACTAACAAAACAATAACAGCAATTTTTTTTCCATATAATCCATAATTTATAAAAGGTTCTAAATAACCAGTAACCAAAACAGAATGAGGTAAGGCTCTAAAAATTAAAGCAAAAATTAAAAGCCAAAAGGCAATCATAGAATTACTTCTTGCTAATCCATAACCAGCTAGTGTTCCAACAGTTAATGAAATTGTAACAACCCCACCTGTTACAATCATAGTATTTAAGAATTGTTTATAAAATTCATTACCAACCCAAACAGACAAATAATGCTGAGGAGTAAAACCTATGATTGGGTAAGAAAAAATTTTTAAGAATTCTAAATTTGAAAATAATATATTTACAAATTCAGATAAATTATTTTGAATTAAAAAAAATAATATGAAGGAAATAGTTATATATAAAATGAATAAAATGAAAAAAGTAATTAAAGAAAATTTTAAAATAGGATTAATTAAATCAAATAAAATTTTTCTTATTTGGTATAATTTATAAAACAAATAAATTGATAGAAAAAGAAAAATAAAGTTAACAAAAGATAGACCTCCAACCTGTTCTTTTGTGCTTGGACCAATTATTACCTTTAAAGGATTGGAAGCAAAAGAATCAACAGGAAGTTTTATTGACATTACAACAATCCATAAGAGAGGGAATAAAGCAATTATACACCACGTAATTATTGTAATTGAAACAATAATTTTAAGAGGCGTGGTTAAGTTAAAAAGTTTACTTTCCATTATAATCTTTTTTCTTTTTGCTCTTTAAAAGTTCTTCTTAAAACTGGAATTAATATTATTATAATTCCTATCATTGTAAGAACAGAAGTAGCTGATGCTCTTCCAATAGATCTTGTTCCAGAATCATCAATTCTCAAGAAATCATAAGTCATCCATTGTAATGAAATCCTAAATCCAGAAGCACTAAAACCAACAATTTCATCAAAAACTCGATATGAATCCATTAAATGAATTAAAGCAACAAATACTATTAATGGCATGATATGCGGAATTATAATAAATCTTAAACGCTGAAGTCTATTTGCCCCATCTACAAATGCTGCCTCAATTTTTTCTTTATCGACAGTTTGTAGTCCTGCATAAAAAATAACAAAGGCAAAAGGTATAGTGTGCCAAACTCTATAAAAAAGCATTAGAATCTCTATCGTCCAGCCTTGAGAAAATAGGGCAATATCTTTATCTAAAATATTTTCTAAAAATAAAGTTAATATACCATCTCCTATAAATAACCATTTTATTGATAAAGCACCTATTACAGGTGTAATTATAAATGGGAGCAAGGTTATAAAAATTATTGGACCTTTCAATCTATTAATTAAAACATTAACGCATAGAGCTAATATTAAACCTAAGATTATTACAAATGGTAAAGTAATAAATGTAAATGTTAGTGTAAACCTTAGAGCTTTATAAAAATCAATAGATCTTATTTTACTCCATTCAAAACCATCATTTGAAATAACAGATGATAATTGTTCAAATTTCAAAATATTTTTATAATTTTGAAAGCCTACCCAAATATTATTTTTTATTTTATTTCCATTTTCATCTAATACAGGAACGGTAATTGTTTCTGTTTTACATCCAAAAGGATCGCAATTTTCTCTTTCAATCGTTTCTAATACATCTTGGTTGAATTGAAAACTTTGAATTAAAACTATTAGAAGAGGTAAGGCAATAAATAATGTCATCATTATAAATGATGGCATTGTAAAAACTAAAAAAGTAGATTTTTTCATTTACTAATATTACCCCCCTTAAGATTTTAAAAGGGGAGTAATATACAATTATATAAAATTATAAGAGACCTTTTTCTGTTGCTGCAGTAATATAATCAGCCTCAATTTTTTCTAGAGTAGCTTTTGCAGTAGCTGCGCCAGTCAAATAATCACCAATAGCAGCACCTAAGACTCCATGGAGTGTGCTCATTTTTGCTGATGCAGGATAAGGAGCTGCTCCAGATTTTGCAGTTAAAATTGCACCAATATTTGATGGAGCTGGATCAAACGCATTAGACAGCCAAGGAGCAGCTTCAGGGTTCGCTCCCAAGTTTGCTGGATCTAATCCAACCATAGCTAGTTTAAATGCTGCTTCTGCTTCTTCATCAGTAACATTTTTAGCTATAACAACCCCATCCCACCATAATGTAGATGCTGGTTTACCATTCTTTTTTGCTTTAGGCGCTGATGCAAACTTTACTAATCCAACAACTGTTGACTCCTCTGCATTGTCCATAGCACCAGCTCGAGACGCCCAAAGGTTTGCAAGAGCAATCTTACCCTGTTGGAATTGTTGTTGAACATATGTAGAATCTGAAGTTAAATACTCAGGATCCATATATTCTGTTAGTTTTTTCATCATCTTAAGTGTTTCATAGCCATCGTTATTATTAACTGCTGGCATATTTCCATCAAAAAAAGAATCAGCAAAACCCAAATACATATTTACAAATTCTTCTCCTAAATTCCAACCTGACTTGAATGTTCCACCAAGTGGATAATCTACAACTCCAGCATCTTTAATAACTTTAGCAGCTTTCAAAAGCTCGTCATAAGTTGTTGGAATATCTATACCAAGATCACTCAAAATATCTTCTCTGTAAAATAAATGTTGAGCATTTGTCATCATTGCAATTGCCATAATTTTTCCATCAATTACAATTTTTTGATTATCTTGTAGAGAGTCTCCATATTTAGCAACTAGATCGTCAAGTGGTCTAGTTACACCAGCATCAAGAACCGATACATTTGTAGAAGCTGAAACACCTGCCATTGTAAATTGAGATGGGTTGCTTTCTAATGATGCAACAAGCTTATCTCTGTATTCTTGATCAAGTGTAGGTGTAAAATTTCCACACTCTTCCATAGCAGAAGTAACAACTTTCCAGGCATCAAATCCCGCAGATAAAGAAGTTACTGGTACAGAATTGTTTAGCTCGCAAGCTTTTGCATTAGTACCGGCTAAGAAAAAAAATGATGTGAAAATCGCAAATAATACTAGTATTTTTTTCATTTGTTTCCCCTATAATTTATTAATATATTAATTTATAATATTTTATTAATGCAACAGTTTGAATAATTATTCAAGCATTTGCATACATAAAAAAGGAAAAATGATGAATAAAAATGCCACATCCCAAGATGTCGCAAAATTAGCAGGAGTATCTCAATCAGCTGTTTCAAGATGTTTTACTAAAGGTGCAAGCATCTCAAGCAGGACAAAACTAAGGGTTCTTGAAGCTGCCAAAAAACTAAAATATAAACCTCAAACTTTTTTGCAAGATTCTCAAAATATTGAAGATAGTGGACTAGTGGGAGTTATTTTACCTTATATAACCAATCGATTTTATCCAGAGGTATTAACTGAATTGCATGAAGCGCTACGTTTATCGGGTTTTAGAATTTTATTGATAACAACTGATGATGGTGAAGAATTAGACGATAAGCTCATTCAGCCATATTTGAAAGAAAGATTAGTTGCAATAATTTCAGCAACTAAACCAACAGATCAATTTGTTGAAAATTGCTTAAATAAAAAGATTCAAATTATAGCCTATAATAGAGCTTGGGATATCCCTACTATAAGTTCAGTTGCATGTAATCATAGATTTGGTGGTGAATTAATTGCAGATCAAATAATCAAAAATAACCATCAGGAAGTTGGTTTAATTGAAGGTCCCACAGGGTCTTATGTAAGTAATGAAAGATGTAAAGGATTTAAAAATAAATTAAAAAAATCAAAAAAATTGAAATTATACTCTCAAAAAGGAAATTTTACATATGAAGGTGGATATGCTGCAACAGCAAAAATCTTAACGAATAAAAAAGTCTCAGCTATTTTTTGTGCAGATGATACGATGGCATTTGGATGTTTAGATTACATTAAAAAAAATACAAAAATTGAAATACCTAACGATATTGAAATATTTGGATATGACGATATCTCAATGGCAAACTGGTCATCTTACAATTTAAGTACTGTAAAACAGCCCTTGAGACAAATGTCAAAATTAGTAACTCAACTTATTAATGATAATATTAAAGATCCAGATTATGAGGCCGTTAGTCATTTAATCCAAGGAACGTTAATAAAAAGAAAAACATCTAGATAAATTATATAACTTTGTTTGCTAATTTAGTTCCTTCAACTAAAGAATGAAGTTTTTCATAACAAATATTTTCATCAATTTTGCCAAATCCTGCAAAAGTACTAAATCCGCAATCAGTTCCAGCCATTAGTTGGTCTTTTGGAATTACCGTTGAAAACTGAATTAATCTATCTGCTACAACCTCAGGGTGCTCAACAAAATTTGATGTTGAATCGATAACACCAGGAACTAAAACTTTATCTTTTGGTAATTTAATATCTTGAAAAACTTTCCACTCATGTGCGTGTCTGGGATTTGATGACTCAATTAAAAAATATTTAATTTTAGATTTTAAAATTATTGGTAATATTTTTTCTAGTGGGATATCATGTGTATGAGGTCCTTCATAGTTTCCCCAACAAATATGCATTCTAGTCATATTAACATCTACATTAGTTAAAGCTTCATTCAAACACTCAATTTGAATTTCCGCACGTTTTAAAAATTCTTGTTCGGATAATTCCTTAAAATTCATATGTCTAGCTAATGCAAGATCAGGACAATCTAATTGCACTTGTATATTTGATTTAGTAATTGTCTCATACTCAATAGCCATAATTTCTGAAAGTTTATGTAAATATTCATCATCTGTTTTATAAAACCTATTTGGCATAAATACATTTATGACACCTGGTGATGCAGCATTCATAAATGCTTTTTGATGATTGTTTTTATCTAATGAATTTTTAAAATTCTCTAAGTCTTTATTTAATGAATCTTTATCTTTGATTTTTAATGCATTAGTACAACACGGTCTGCTATACGTTGGTGTACCCCCACTTTTAGCTATTTTTTCTTTATACTCTGGAAAATCATCTAAATCAGCTGGTGCTCTTCTTTCACTTTCTCCAGAAAAACCATCTATCCTATCTTTTATATAAGTGGCATAACTTATTTTACTCATTTCACCGTCACTTATATAATCAATACCAACTTCGATCTGTTTTTTAACAATTGTCTCAACATTTTTTTTCAATATATTATTGAAATCTTCTTTAATAAATTTTTCACCCCGATCTTTAGAAAATAAAATTTCTGAAAGTCCTTTTGATCTAGGCAAGCTGCCTACATGTGTAGTTAATATTTTAGACATTTTTTAATTAACCTGTTTTTATCAAGATTTGTTTCCAAATTGCAGTTTCATCAAATAAAACCCATTCGTTCTTTATACCTCTTGGTCCTATTTCGGCATGATTAATTCCCATAATATAAATCTCAGAATTAGAAGCTTGCCCAAATATACCATTCCCACTGTGCTTCCCAACTAAAGACCAGCGTATAGCAACTTTTTTTGGTTGATTTTCTTCTACAGTAAAACTTTTATGTTCTATTCTAAAAAGAGCATCTGGGAAAGATTGTCTTAAATTTAGCCAGAAATTTGTTACATCATCGATACCATAACAAACAAAACCTCCTGGTTGAAATTGTTGAACTGATCTGTCATAATTTTTTTCAATTGTAGATTTAGAATTAATATTAAGAATGTTTTCTAAATTTTCTGCATATTGATCAGCTATATTATTTTTTGATAAAATTGGTGGTGCATAACTTGTTTCTTGAGATGAATTCTTATCAAATGGTTTAATGCAATTCTTTATTCCACCTTCTTGCTTTATTAAAATTGCTGCATATTTTTTTGGATCTATTTCTAGCTGTCTAACAATTGCTCCTTGATCTCTAACTAACCATTCATCATAAACTTGATTATTCTTACAAGCGCAGTCAGCAATGACTCTGTATACAAGTTTTTTATTTGTTGCTTTCCCATATAAACCATCTTTTACATGAGTGGCTTTACTAAGAATTCTATGAGAAGATAAAAACCCTTCATCTTCGTTACCAATCCAAATTACATCTTCACCTAATAATTGCCTATCTGGAAATTCGTCTAAAGTTGCATTAGTTGCATCAACTACTGTATTAGGTCCATAAATGATTCCCATAGGTGATCTAACAGGAATATTTTCAGCATAATATTCCATAATTGAGTTAACATCTTTTTCTTCCCATATCTGATGAGTTATTTTTAGAATATAATCTGGAAGATTTTCAAACTTGTTATTAAAACCTTTCATATAACTGAATTCTTAATTTGTTTGTCTTATAATAAATAAATTTCCATCCTCATCACTTATCTGCTTAATTGATCGTGATGAGTTTTTTGGTACTGAAAAAGTATCCTT
>AACY020529110.1_pt1 | contig 10714 bp, 12 predicted proteins | sample 267378 | NCBI WGS metagenome assembly AACY02 (sample SAMN02954345, study PRJNA13694) | marine metagenome | biome: aquatic; feature: ocean; material: water; isolation source: isolated as part of a large dataset composed predominantly from surface... | reverse complement strand
CCCACCTCCCTACCGACCTCCTGTCAGTGGAGTGCTTTGAACCGGCGCACAGCCCCCCTGCTCTGGCCCCTGGAACAGGCAGCCTGCTCCAGTCATCTGCGTCAGATCATCGATCGTCGCTGCAGCGATCTCCTTGATCAATCCGGACGTGACACCGGCGTTCTGCTCTGCGACAGCGGTGAAGGCGCCGTCGCCATCGCAGGCCTCGTCCGCCAGGAACTGGCGGATGGGTCATTCGGGATCGAGCTGTTGCGGGATGTGGCCTGGGATGGGCGGCTCCGGCAGGCGTTGCCGGCCCTGCTGCATCAGCTCCTGACCCAGCGACCAGGCGTCGCCCTTGTGACCGACCAGGCGGACTCGGCCCTGGCCCAGCTGCTGAACACGGGAGGCTGGCAACCCGTGAGAGAGGAACTGCTGCTCGGCCGCAGCCTCTGGCGCCAACACGGACGCAGCCGTGCCGTACCCCTCACCCACTCGCTCGACACCATGCTCGGACGTCTGCAGCCCCAGCATCCTCCCCTGCCCACCCCGAGTCTGGGGCGGCGTTGAGCCAGCCGATGGCCAACGCCAGACCACGCCCTCGCTCCAGCTTGAGCCTCGATGTGGGTCGTCGCCGCATCGGCCTGGCCGGCTGCGACCCCCTCGGCATCACCGTGCGGCCCCTGGCAGCCCTGCAGCGCCGCCGCTTCCCCGAGGATCTGGCCCACTTGCGCGATCTCTGCCGCCAGCGGCGCGTCGAACTGCTGGTGGTGGGACTTCCCCTGGATCGCAACGGAGAGCCCACCGAACAGGCGATGCACTGCCAACGCTATGGCCTGCGGCTGGCCCAAGCCCTGCAGTTGCCCCTGGCCTGGATCAACGAACACAGCAGCAGCTGGGCGGCCGGCGAAGCGCTCGGACTTCACGGCGATCGCAGTGGACAGCTCGACAGTGCGGTGGCGGCCCTGCTGCTCGAGCAATGGCTGCGGGAAGGCCCCGAACCGGTACCGGTGACCGCGGCGGCCTCGGAGCGTGGCAGAAGACCCGGCGATGCAGGATCCTGGAGGAACAGCGCAAGCCAGACATGAGCGCCAGCGGAACGGGGAACAGCGGTGAGGTCCCGACTGTTCTGGTCAAAGACAGTGGCGGACTGGATCTGCTCTGCTTCCTGGAGCAGCTGATTCCCCTCGATGGAGAGGATTACGCCCTGCTCACTCCGGTCGACACCCCGGTGTGCCTGTTCCGTCTCAAGGACGGCCAGGATCCGGAGCTGATCGATGCGATTGCCGACAGCGAGCCGATCCTTTCTGTGGCCGATGTGGTGCTTCAGGAGCACGACCTCACCCTGGTGCGCTCTGCGGTGACTCTCACGGTGAGCGGCGAACTCGACGAGCCCGACCCGGATGACCTCGACGATGAGGGCGAGGACGACGACGACTCGGAAACCTACGAGCTGCTGGTGAGCTTCCTGGTGGAAGAGCAGGAATATGGTCTTTACATCCCACTGGATCCCTTCTTCGTGGTGGCTCGCATGGTCGACGGGGCGGCGGAGCTGGTGGAAGGGGAAGCGTTCGATCGCATTCAGCCCCGGATCGAGGCCGAGCTCGAGGAACGGGAGCTGCCCAACTGATGAGCCGCCACTGGCTGCAACCCGACTGGGATCCAGGCGTCACCGTGGCGCAACTACCGCTGCAGCCCCTGATGCACCGTGGGATTCACGCGCTTTTACTCGATGTCGATCGCACCTTGTTGCCCGGCCATGACGTGACCCTGCCGGCGCCGGTGCTCACCTGGGCCACCGAAGCGCGCCGACATCTGAACCTGCATCTCTTCAGCAACAATCCCTCACGACAGCGAATCGGCGCCGTGGCCGATCAGCTCCAGGTTGAGTTCACCAGCGGCGCGGCGAAACCCAGGCGGGCAGCCCTCCGTCGTGTGCTGCACCAGCTCCAGCTCCAACCGGAGGAGATGGCGATCGTGGGCGATCGCCTCTTCACCGATGTGCTGGCCGGCAACCGGTTGGGGCTGTTCACCGTGCTGGTGCGTCCGCTCCGGGCCGATGGCACGCCCTGCCGCCATGACCGGGTGCAGCGGCTGGAGCGGCACGTCGCCCGTTGGCTGGGGGCAGGGCGTCGATGACGCTGCGGGTGGTGAAGGTGGGCACCAGCCTGCTCCGCGGCGACAACGGCTCTTCCACCTCAGCGGTGATCGGCTGGCTGGCGGATGCCCTCGCCGCGAGCCTGACCCAGGGCGATCGCACAGTGCTCGTGAGCAGTGGCGCCGTGGGCCTGGGCTGCCGGCGCCTGGGGTTGAGCCACCGCCCCGACAACGTGGTGGCCCTGCAGGCGGCCGCAGCCGTGGGCCAGGGTCACCTGATGGGCCTCTATGAAGAAGCGATGGCCCGCCATGGCCAGCCCGTGGCGCAGGTGCTGCTCACCCGCTCTGATCTCGCCGACCGCCGCAGCTACCGCACCGCTTCAGCCACCTTGCACCAGCTTCTCGACTGGGGGGTGCTGCCGGTGGTCAACGAGAACGACACCGTGTCCTCAGCGGAATTGCGTTTCGGCGACAACGACACCCTCTCAGCCCTGGTGGCGGCAGCGGTGGAAGCCGATGAGCTGATTCTGCTCACGGATGTGGATCGTCTCTACACCGCCGATCCCCGCACCGATGCCAATGCCCATCCGATCACGGATGTGCACCATCCCGCCGAGCTGGCCCGCCTGCAGGATGGGGCCGGTGATGGCGGCCGCTGGGGAACCGGAGGCATGACCACCAAACTGGCAGCAGCACGGATCGCCACAGCCAGCGGCATCACCGTGCACCTGGCCGATGGCCGGCACCCCGAGGTGCTCGAGAAGCTGCTCAGCGGTGGCCGGGGCGGCACTGTGTTTCATCCCCACCCCGAACCGCTGGGCAACCGCAAAAGCTGGCTTGCCCATGCCCTTCGGCCCCAGGGGGATCTCAGGCTCGACAACGGTGCCTGCAATGCCCTGGAACAACGCGGTGCCTCCCTGCTGCTGGTGGGAATCACCGCTGTGGAAGGGCACTTTGCCGCCAACCAACCGATCCGGCTGCTCGCAGCCGATGGTCGGGAAGTGGCACGGGGGTTGAGCTCATGGAGCAGCGAAGCGCTTCAGCGGGCCCTGACCCAGGCCCGAGCCACCGCCAGCGGATCGCCTGTTGTGGTGCATCGCGATGCCCTCGTGCTCACCACGCCTACGATCCGCCCGCAGGACACCTGAATCATGCGTTTCAGTCAGTTGGTTGCGGCGCTGCAGGAGGGCGAAGCCGGCCTTCTCCGCCACGGACTCGGGCGCGACCCTCAGTTGCACTCCGCCGCCTCCCTCGAGAAGGCCACGGCCGATCAGCTGAGTTTCCTGGAGCCTGGCAATGCTCTGGTGCAGGCGCTGGCCAGCAGTGCCGTGGGAGCCGTCTTGCTCCCGGATCAGGACGACCTGGTGCAGCAGGCGGAATCGCGCCAGCTGGCCTGGGCCGTGTGCAAAGACCCGCGCCTGGCCTTCGCGGAGTCGCTCGAGCAACTGCATCCAAGGCGGCTCCCCCAGGCGGGCATCCACCCCACGGCGGTGATCGGTGATCGCGTCGAACTCGGGGCCGGTGTCTCGATCGGCGCCCATGTCTGCATCCAGGACGGCAGCCGGATCGGCAGCCAGAGCGTGATCCACCCCGGTGTGGTGATCTACGACGACGTGGTGGTGGGGGAGCGCTGCGAAGTTCATGCCAATGCCGTGTTGCATCCCGGCTCTCGCCTCGGGAACCGTTGTGTCGTTCACTCGAACGCCGTGGTGGGATCGGAGGGGTTCGGCTTCGTGCCCACCGCCCGCGGCTGGCGCAAGATGCCCCAGACCGGCCTGGTGGTGCTGGATGAGGGCGTTGAGGTGGGCTGCGGCAGCACGATCGATCGCCCTGCCGTGGGCGAAACGCGCATCGGTGCCGGCACCAAGATCGACAATCTGGTGCAGATCGGCCACGGCGTGGAAACCGGTCGAGGTTGCGCCCTGGCCTCCCAGGTGGGCATCGCCGGTGGGGCCCGCCTCGGGGATGGCGTGATCCTTGCCGGCCAGGTGGGTGTGGCCAACCGGGCGGTGATCGGCGACCGGGCCATCGCCAGCTCCAAGAGCGGCATCCACGGCGAGATCGCTGCGGGGGAGGTGGTGAGCGGCTACCCGGCAATCCCGAACCGCCTCTGGCTGCGTTGCTCCGCCGCCTTCAGCAAATTGCCCGAACTGGCGAAACAGCTGCGGGAGCTCAAGCGTGCCCAGGAGACGGGGACCACCCCTCAGTAGTCTCGCCGCGTCAGGTCGTGGCTCTGGTCCCATGCGTCAGCATCGCGTTGTTCTGCTGCCCGGTGACGGGATCGGTCCGGAGATCACGGCGGTCGCTCGGATGCTGCTGGAGGCCGTGGCGGCACACCACGGTTTTGCGCTTCAGTTTGAGGAGCAGTTGATCGGGGGTGCCGCGATCGATGCCACGGGTGTCCCCCTGCCAGAGGCCAGCCTCGAGGCCTGCCGCGGCGCCGATGCGGTGTTGCTCGCGGCGATCGGCAGCCCCCGTTTCGATGCCCTGCCCCGAGAGCAGCGACCGGAGAGCGGTCTCCTGGCCCTGCGCTCCGGTCTGGGACTGTTCGCCAACCTCAGACCGGTGAAGATTGTTCCGGCCCTGAGCGCCGCCAGCAGCCTCAAAGCCGAGGTGATCGAAGGGGTGGATCTGCTCGTGGTGCGCGAACTCACCGGTGGCATCTATTTCGGTCAGCCCAAGGGACGGGTGACGGCCGATGGGGAGGAGCGGGGTTTCAACACCATGACCTACTCCGCCTCCGAGGTCGACCGGATCGCTCGGGTCGCTTTCGAGCTGGCGAAAGAGCGCCGCGGCCAGCTCTGCTCGGTGGACAAGGCGAATGTGCTGGATGTGAGTCAGCTCTGGCGCGACCGGGTCGAGGCCATGGCTGCCGCCCATCCGGAGGTGAGCGTGAGCCATCTGTATGTCGACAACGCCGCCATGCAGCTGGTGCGCGATCCGCGCCAGTTTGATGTGCTGCTCACGGGCAACCTGTTCGGCGACATCCTCAGCGATGAAGCGGCGATGCTCACCGGCTCGATCGGCATGCTGCCCTCCGCATCCCTCGGCAGTGAAGGGCCCGGCCTGTTCGAACCCGTGCACGGCTCGGCGCCCGACATCGCCGGTCAAGACAAAGCCAATCCGATGGCGATGGTGCTGTCTGCCGCCATGATGCTGCGCATCGGTCTGAAGGAGACGGAGGCTGCCGATGCGCTTGAAGCGGCGGTGGACCGGGTGCTCGCTGCCGGTTACCGCACCGGAGACCTGATGGCGGAGGGCTGCACACCCCTCGGCTGTCGTGCCATGGGTGAACAACTGCTGGCCCACTGCAACGGCTGAGGCCATTGGCATTCCCGGCCCAGTGGCCACGGTGCCGGTCCGCTGACCTGCCAAACTCTTGCAGCCTGCTCAGCCTGCGTCGATGTCGAAGCGTCACCCCGTTGTCGCCGTTACAGGGTCCTCCGGTGCCGGAACCAGCACTGTCAAAAGGGCCTTTGAACACATCTTCGCCCGGGAGAACATCACCCCGGCCGTGGTGGAGGGTGACAGCTACCACCGCTTCGAGCGCACAGCGATGAAGGAAGCCATGGCGGAGGCCATGGCCAAAGGCGAAAACTTCTCCCACTTCGGGCCGGAGGCCAATCTCTTCGACAAGCTCGAAGAACTGTTCCGTGTTTACGGCGAGAGCGGTGGTGGTCAGAAGCGCTACTACCTGCACAGCCCTGAGGAAGCGGCTGAGCACAACGCTCGCCTGGGCACCGACCTGGCTCCCGGTCAGTTCACCCCCTGGGAAAACATTCCTGCCGGCACCGACCTGCTCTTCTACGAAGGCCTGCACGGCGGTGTGCAGGGCGATGGCTACGACGTGGCGGCCCTCGCCGATCTTCTGGTGGGCGTGGTGCCGATCACAAACCTGGAATGGATCCAGAAGATCCACCGCGACAACGCCGAGCGTGGTTATTCGGCTGAAGCGATCGTTGACACGATCCTGCGCCGCATGCCCGACTACATCAATCACATCTGCCCACAGTTCAGCCGCACCGACATCAACTTCCAGCGTGTCCCCACCGTGGACACCTCGAACCCCTTCATCTGCCGGAACATCCCGACGCCGGATGAAAGCTTTGTGATCATCCACTTCCGCAAGGGAGCGCGGGAGAAGTGGGGGATCGACTTCCCCTACCTGCTGAGCATGATCCACGATTCCTTCATGTCCAGCCCCACCAGCATCGTGGTGAACGGCGGCAAGATGGGCTTCGCCATGGAGCTGATCCTCACCCCGATCATTCATCGCATGATCGAAGAGAAGCAGAAGCTGGCCTGATTCATTTCCAGGCGGGAGCTCTATCGTGGGTCCATCTGAGCAATCAGGTGGACCCATTTCCGTTTCGTCGCCATCCTTTCTGATCAGTGGAGCCGGTGCCCCCATCGGTTCCACGCCGCGATGGGATCGGGTCAACAGCCAAGCGCTGATCGCCCTCGCCCGACAGATTTATTTCCGTTACCTGAGCGAAGCAACGCGGAGCCAGGAGCCCAGTGGTGTGGTGGTGTGCCAGCGCAGCGGTGAAGGCCGGGTGGTCTTCGAACCACCAACCCTGTTGCCGGATGAGGAATTCCTCTCCACAGCGCTGCTGCGCAATCGCGCCCGACGCTCCGGTGGGCGCTGAAGCCTCCCCCCATGGCCGCCTTCGTTGCCCTGATGCCGCCCCTCGCCCCGGTGCTGATCCTTTTCGGGGTCTGCGTGGGCAGTTTTCTCAATGTGGTGGTCTGGCGGCTTCCCCGCCGCGAATCGCTGATCTGGCCTGGTAGCCACTGCCCCAACTGCGGCCACGCCGTGCGCTGGCACGACAACATCCCGTTGTTCGGATGGCTGCTGCTGCGGGGCCGCTGCCGCGACTGCGACTGGCCGATCCCTGCGCGCTACCCCGCCACCGAAGTGCTCTGCGGCGGGCTCTGGCTCACGGCGGCATGGGCCCACGGATCGGCCCTCCAGCTGATCGCCGGCCTCGTGCTGGTCAGCCTGCTCCTCACCCTGAGCCTGATCGATTGCGACCATCTCTGGTTGCCCGAACCGCTCTGCCGCAGCGGCGTGATCCTGGGGTTGCTGGCCACAGTTGCCCTCACAACGCCGGATCGCTGGCTCAATCACCTGGTGGCAGCAGCGGCCGCGCTGCTGGTGATGGAGGGACTGAGCGCCCTCGCGGAGCGACTTCTCGGTCAACCGGCGCTCGGGCTTGGGGATGCGAAGCTCGCTGCCCTCGGGGGTGCCTGGCTCGGCCTGGCCGGAATCACCGCCGCCATGGCCCTGGCGGTGTGCAGCGGCGCCATCATTGGCCTCCTCGGGCGGATGAGCGGGCGCCTCGGCCCCCGCCAACCCTTTCCCTTCGGTCCGTTCATCGCTCTGGGCATCTGGTTGGTGTGGCTCACCGGGCCCCTGTGGTGGTGGCACAGCTGGATGCGACTGATCGGGGGCAGCTGAGCCTTGCTGCGATGCGGTGGGTCTTAAATAGGGCCCAGCAGGAGCGATGGCGTGTCACTGTTCGACTGGTTTGCTGATCGCCGCAAGGGTCAATCGGTGAACAAGGTGGCCCAGGAACCAGAAGAGGGGGATGGCCTCTGGAGCAAGTGCCCGGAATGCTCCCAGGTGGTGTACCGCAAGGATCTGCTGGCGAATGCCAGCGTCTGCAGCAACTGCGGTCATCACCACCGCATCGACAGCAGTGAGCGGATCGCAGTGATCGTCGATCCCGGCAGTTTCGTTCCTCTTGACACCGACCTGGAACCCACCGATCCCCTGGGGTTCAAGGATCGTCGCGCCTACGCCGAACGCCTGCGGGAGATGCAGGCGAAAACAGGCCTGAAAGACGCCGTGGTGACCGGCCTCTGTCGGGTGGAGAACCACCGGATGGCCCTGGCGGTAATGGATTTCCGCTTCATGGGCGGCTCGATGGGCTCGGTGGTGGGCGAGAAGATCACCCGCCTGGTGGAACGGGCCACCGAGGAGCGCCTGCCACTGCTGATCGTGTGTGCCTCCGGGGGGGCGCGCATGCAGGAGGGGATGCTCAGCTTGATGCAGATGGCGAAGATCTCCGGGGCGCTGGAGCGCCATCGCGAGGCGGGCCTGCTCTACATGCCCCTGCTCACCCACCCCACCACCGGCGGGGTGACCGCCAGCTTCGCCATGCTTGGAGACCTGATTCTGGCGGAACCGAAAGCCTTGATCGGCTTCGCCGGACGGCGCGTGATCGAACAGACCCTGCGGGAGAAACTGCCCGACAATTTCCAGACTGCTGAGTATCTGCAGGAGCACGGATTCGTCGACACGATCGTGCCCCGCACCCAGCTGCGCTCCACCCTGGCCCGACTGCTGCGGCTGCACGGCAGCCGTCCGCTGGAGGCCGTGGGGTGATGGGGCGACTGCGCCAGTGGTGTCGAGTGGGTCTGCTCTGCGGCTTGGTCCTGCTGTTGAGCTGGTGCTGGAGCGGACCGGTCTGGGCAGGACCCGTCGACTGGCGTGAAGTTCCCGCCACCAGCGAAGGCCGCCAGTGGTGGGATGCGGGCAGCCTGCGCCGCGATCGAGACGGCAACCTCTCGGTGTTGAGCCGCTACACCGCGGAGACCGATCCCGACACCCCCAGCCTGGGGACCCTGGTGGTGATGAAGATCGACTGCGGACAGAAGCTGTATCGCGATCAGCAGGTGAATGGATTGCCGCGCTGGGGTGCCCAGTGGGAAGCTGCCGGCGATGACGCCCTGATCAGCAACGTGATCGAGGCGGTCTGCAGCTCTGCTCCGGCCTGAATGCCCCTCTCTGCCTCGACGTCTCCCTCGAATGCTCCAGCCCCGATCGGCGTCGCCATCGCCGGCCTCGGCTTCGGCGAAGCCGTGCATCTCCCAGCCCTGCGCAGCCTGGCGGATGCCCAACCTGTGGCGCTCTGGCATCCCCGCGCCGAACGGCTCGATCAGGCCTGCGCCCAGCATGGGCTGAAGGGGTACCACCACTGGGATGCCCTCCTGGCTGATCCAGCCGTTGAGGCCATCGTGATCGCCACCCCACCACAGCCACGCTTTGATCTCGCGCGCCGCGCCCTCGAGGCGGGCAAACACCTGCTGCTGGAGAAACCGGTCGCCCTCGAGGCTGACCAGGTGGCCGAACTGCAGCGACTCGCGATCCAGCAGGGCTGCAGCGTGGCGGTGGATTTTGAGTATCGGGCCGTGCCGCTGTTCATGCAGGCGGAACGCCTCCTGGCGGCGGGGGCGATCGGCACCCCCTGGCTGGTGAAGCTGGATTGGCTGATGAGCAGCCGCGCCAACCCCGAGCGGCCCTGGAGCTGGTATTCCTCAGCCGAGCAGGGCGGCGGTGTGATCGGCGCCCTGGGCACCCATGCCTTCGACATGCTCGCCTGGTTGGTGGGCGAGATCGATCAACTCCAGGCGTTGCACCACACGGCCATCACGACACGCCCCCTGCCCGGTGGCGGCCAGGCCTCAGTCGATGCGGAGGATGTGGCCCTGATCCAGGCCCGCCTGCTCAGCCATGGAGGCACCGGGCCTGTGCCCGCCCAGGTGAGCCTTGCCTCCGTGGCACGCAACGGGCGCGGCTGTTGGCTGGAGATCTACGGCTCCGAGGGAAGCCTGGTGCTGGGCAGCGACAACCAGAAGGATTACGTGCACGGCTTCGGGCTCTGGCTGGCCCAGAACGGGGAGGCGCCCCGCAGCCTTCAGGCGGATGCGGATCTGCGCTTCGCCACCACCTGGAGCGACGGGCGGGTGGCTCCGGTGGCGCGCATCCAGCAGTGGTGGATCGACAGCATCCGCTCCAGCCGCCCCATGCTGCCGGGGCTGAGCGAAGGACTACGCAGCCAGCAGGCCTGTGATCGCTGCAGACTGACGGCCTGGGACTAGCCCGGAACAACACGGAATCGGGCGGATGAGATCCGGTAGATTCGCCCGCATTCGTCCCCACGACGTACCACCACCGAGGATTTCACCATGGCGCTCGTTCCGCTTCGGCTTCTGCTCGACCATGCCGCTGAGAACGGCTACGGCATCCCTGCGTTCAACGTGAACAACCTGGAGCAGGTGCAGGCGATCATGGAAGCCGCTGCCGAAACCGACAGCCCCGTGATCCTGCAGGCCTCCCGCGGCGCCCGCAGCTACGCCGGTGAGATCTTTCTGCGCCACCTGATCCTGGCCGCCACCGAGACCTACCCGAACATCCCGGTGGTGATGCACCAGGACCATGGCAACGCCCCTTCCACCTGCTACTCCGCCGCCATCAACGGTTTCACCTCCGTGATGATGGATGGTTCCCTGGAAGCCGATGCCAAGACCCCGGCCAGCTACGACTACAACGTGGCTGTCACCAAGGAAGTGGTGGATTTCGCCCATTCCGTGGGTGTGAGCGTCGAGGGCGAACTGGGTTGCCTCGGTTCCCTGGAAACCGGCAAGGGTGAAGCCGAGGACGGCCACGGTTTCGAAGGCGAACTGTCGAAGGACATGCTCCTCACCGATCCGGCCGAGGCTGCTGATTTCGTTGCCAAAACCAAGGTGGACGCCCTGGCGATCGCCATCGGCACCAGCCATGGCGCCTACAAGTTCACCCGCAAACCCACCGGTGAAGTGCTGGCGATCAGCCGCATCGCCGAGATCCACA
>AACY020470655.1_pt1 | contig 10714 bp, 11 predicted proteins | sample 267378 | NCBI WGS metagenome assembly AACY02 (sample SAMN02954345, study PRJNA13694) | marine metagenome | biome: aquatic; feature: ocean; material: water; isolation source: isolated as part of a large dataset composed predominantly from surface... | reverse complement strand
CATCAACCCCATGGAGACATACCCATACGCCGCAAGTAAGGCAGGTCTGATTCATATGACGAAGCGCATGGCGCTACGACTTGCTAAGGACAACATCATTGTCAGCGCAATTGCGCCAGGAGCATTTGCCTCCGAAATGAACAAAGTTGCTCGAGATCATGGAGATGCGATTGCTGCAGCAATTCCTTCGGGCCGAATCGGAACACCTGAAGACATGGCTGGCGCTGCAATCTTTTTAGCCTCGCGCGCCGGTGACTACGTTGTTGGCTCAACCATCATTGTTGATGGTGGCGTTACGCACGCGAGGTAGCGTGTGTCAGTGCGTGTAGCGCGCTAACGCGTCTTGAATCTCTTTGGTTGCCGCGTCGCGACCTTCCCATCCCTTGACGGTGGTGTCTTTGTTTGGCTCAAGCAATTTGTAGACCTCGAAGAAGTTGCCCACTTCGTCCAGCAAATGCTCAGGCAGGTCTTCAATATCTTGGTAAGCCACGTAGCGCGGATCGTGTGAAGCAACACAGAACACTTTTGCGTCTGGGCCTTTTTCGTCCGACATCCAGAACACTGCAACAGGTCGTACCATTACATGGCACCCTGAAAATGTTGGCTGGCTGAGCCACACCAGCGCATCAAGAGGATCGCCGTCTTCACCAAGTGTGTTCGGGAAAAAGCCATAATCAAGCGGGTACTGGGTGGCCGTGAACAATGTTCGATCGAGCCAAATCTCACCTGTGTCGTGATTCATTTCGTACTTGTTTCGCGACCCCTGAGGGATCTCGACGATCATTTCAACTTCCATGGCCACATCCTACGGAGCGCTTTGCCGCCTACTTCAGCACGCGGTTGATAATTGAGCGAACCTTTTCAATTCCTTCATTGGTGCTCGCACTTGTCCAGACCACTTCCGTTGGATCCACTTCGCAATTCTTCGCCAAGTCCCGCTTTCGAGTGTCACGTTGCGAGGGTTTCACTTTGTCATGCTTCGTGGCGATGATCTGGAAGTCCACTTCACTTGCCCGCAATTGCTCCAGCATCATCAGGTCGAGATCAGTCGGCCCAATGACACCATCTACTAACACCAAAATGAGGTCGAGTTCTTCGCGCTCATTCAAATACCCAACAATCATTTTTTCCCAGCCGCGCTTCAACTTGCCAGCAACCGCGGCATACCCATACCCGGGAAGATCGACCACGGTTCCGCCGCTTACTGTCTGGAACAAGTTGATCAATTGAGTTCGCCCTGGCGTATTCGATACCCGTGCCAAATTTTTACGATTGCAGACCGCATTCAACAACGACGACTTCCCCACATTGGAACGACCAACGAGTGCGATTTCGGCTTTTGATTCGGGCAACTGATCAACTTTGGTTGCTGAAATTACAAACTCCATAGTGATGGGTTTAGTCACAGCGCAAGGCTACGAGCCAGCGCACCCTAAAGTGGCGACATGGTGTGACGCATCGGTGTAATTGGCACAGGAATGATGGGGTACGCCAAGCAATAGGTGCCGACAATTCTGTTGCGGAGATTAGAGATCACCGTAAATTGTTGAATTCTGGAGAAGTTGGCGCCAATCTCATCGCCCAGTCACCTCCCGTTCGCGTCTTGGCTAGTGGTGTACAAGATGTAAATCACTTGGATGAGTTTTATGACAGCGAACGCTCTGACATTTTGGACAACGCATACGTGATCGTCAAGTTTGTACACACGGTGACGACGCGTAGCAATCCTGAAGTTATGGTCAATGTCGGACTGTGGTCAGTGGTCATTGGTGTTGCAACACATCGCGCGATTGATGAACGAAGTATTGTTGAAATCAGCGAATTTAATCTTCAAACGTAACTTTTGCACCTGCGCTCGCCAATTGTGCATCTGTTGGCTTGCGGTAAATCAAAATCATCAAAATTCCAGCAATGATGTACAGCACACCATTGATGTTCCATGCCGTGTGATACGCGGAAAGATCTAACTTTGCGGTTTCATCAACCCACACCAACGGAGAACCTGATGCTGCGGCGTCTTGTGCTCGCTGCCCCAGTGAATACACCTGCTTAAACGCCGGAGCAGCAACTGTGAGTGCAATCGCCGACCCAAGCGCGGTGCCAATCTGGCGAGTTGTGGTATTGAGCGCAGAACCCATTGCAAACTTTGCAGGAGGAAGAAATGCCGTTGCCGCACTAGACAACGTAGAGATGCACAATCCAACGCCCATTCCCGTCACCAACATCCATGGCAAATAGTGCGTCACAAAGTTTGGTTCGGTCGTGATCAAGTTCGTCATCATCAGCGTGCCAAAACTCAACATCACTGAACCTGCAAAGAGCACTCGTGCATGACCCCACTTCATGGCATATTTACCTGCAAAAGGAGCAATAAACGCAGCAGTTGCTGGCCCCGCAAACGTGGCCAGGCCCGACCTCACCACGCTGTAGTCCCACACTTCTTGCAGCCACGTGGTGTTTAACAACCACATTCCAATGAAGCCAACACTGAACAACACACCCGACAAGTTTGAGGCAACGACAAATGGCAACTTAAATAATGACAAATCAAGCAACGGGCTTTCAGCTATATGGCATCTGCGGATGAAGCCGCCGATCAAGATAAGACCGATCGCCATCGCGATTCCTGAACGAATATCGACAAAGCCCCACTCTTCACTTTGTGAGATTGCTAGGACAACTAATGCAACACCCGAGAACCCAAGCACAACACTTGGGTAATCAACTTTTCGATGAGCGTTCTCATCTTTGCTTTCATGCAAAATTTTGCGACCAACTAAAACGGTGAACAGGCAGAACGGAATGTTCACAAAAAAGAGCGAGCGCCAACCCCACCACTCCACTAACACTCCACCGGCACTTGGTCCCAGCGCGGCAGCCAATCCGCCAACCGAACCCCAAATCGCAATTGCTTGGGTGCGCTTCTCCACAGGAAACTCGGGAAGAACAAGTGCAATTGATGCAGGGGTGAGTTGTGCTCCACCAATTGCCTGAACCACTCGGGCAAGCACAAGTGTGATCGCAGATGGAGCAAACCCACACATCACAGATCCAATGCTGAAAATGATGAGACCGCGCAAAAATGAACGCTTGCGACCAAACACGTCAGCGAAGCGTCCTGCTGTGAGCAACCCTGCCGCATACGCAATGGAATACGCCGAGAACACCCACGTCAAAATATTTGCTTGATCGCGACCGAATGTTTCTTCAATCTCTCCACGTGCAACGACCACGATGCTCACATCGAGCGAGACAAGAAACGTAGCAATCGCCGTAAGACTGAGTACCTGATATGGGCGAGATATTCTGACCACGCACCACAGTAACCCTTTGGCTATTGCGTAATCGTGCTGAAGTCTTCCGAGCGAGGCAGAGAAAGAATTGCCTTCATAAGGTTTTCGGGTGGCGCAATCATCTTGCGCGTCGCGAGATCAAAGAACGCAACCAGGCTCGAAATCTTGCATGCAAGTTTTCCATTGGCCTTAATGAACTGATTGCGAAGAATAAATCGAGTGTTGTCCTCGCTGATGCCAGCTAGTTCATTCGTCACCGTGAGATCTTCGGCCAGTCGCACTTCACGTTTGTATTCAATTTCATCTTTCAACACAACCGGCCCAAATCCGGCACCGAAAAACTCGGTGAGTGTGTAGCCATTGGCATTAAAAAATTCCATTCGCGAATTGGCAGAAATATCGAGAAACGCGACATTGCGCATGTGGCCGTTGGAGTCAATCTCGCCCCAACGCGATCGAATGTAAATTTCAGAGCGATTATCAGATGCCATGAACCCCAAGGTTAGATCAGCGGCGAACTAGCCCCGATCAGGAAGATCGTATTCTGCGATCACATATGGGTGGCGTGAGTCAAACTCGGTTAACGGACGAGGGTTTTCCACCCGACCAATTGGGCGTACTTGTGTTCCCACAGACCCCGTTCGGTCGTCGCCAAGTGTCTGGCGATAGTTATTCGCTGCTTTCGTGAGTGAAGCAACCACCTCCGGATATCGGTCATAGACGTTTACCGTTTCGGAAACATCGTGTGCAATGTCATACAACTCAAATACATCTTGATTGCCTCGGCCAAAATGCAGTTTGTACTGACGATCGCGAATCGCCTCCAACCCATTTGCTCGGTAATACACAAAGTGTTCATGCTGAGATTTTGCTTGCGCATCAAACCACACGGCCTGGGCATCTATGCCATCAATAATGCGATCTTGAGGAACTTTCGCTCCGCACAGATTGGCAAGCGTCGGGTAAAAATCCATCGCCGTTAGTAACTCATCGCACACTCTGCCGGCTTCAATCTTGCCTTTCCATCTCACAATTGCGGGGACTCGTTGACCGCCCTCCCAAGTAGTTCCTTTTGCTCCGCGCAAAGGCAGATTGCTTCCACCAATAAGTCCCTTACGATCGCCAAACGGTGGATGAACATTTCCGAGCGAGCCGTTGTCGCTGGTAAAGATGACGATGGTATTTTCATCAAGGCCAAGTGAATGCAATTCATTCATAATGACCGAAGTCGCCCAATCGATGGACTCCACTGCTGCGCCATATGAGCCATTTTCAGACTTATCAAGAAATTCCTGCTTTACATAAATTGGCAAATGCACATACATATGAGCGAGATATAAAAAGAATGGCTTAGGCGAATCAGTACGAATGAAATCAATTGCTTCTTGCACATAACGCTCAGTGAGTAATGACTGATCTGGTTGCTGTTCAATCACATCATCATCATGGAGCAATGGCAGCGGTGGAAGGACGAGCCATTCGGGACTATTGGATTGGCGACCCATGTCGTTGCTGTATGGCAATCCGAAATAATGATCGAAACCATGGTTCGTTGGCAGAAACCCTGGCTGATCACCACAGTGCCACTTACCAATCATTTGCGTTCGATATCCGGCTTCGGACAACACCTTGGCAATGCTGATCTCTGTTGGTGGAAGCCCCAATCCTTGCCCAGGAAACAGCACATGCCAGCCATCAAACTCACCGAAACTGATACGCGGTGGGTAGCAACCAGTAAGCAGTGCTGCGCGAGACGGAGAACACACTGGCGACCCCATATACAGCGACGTAAAGCGAATTCCTTCATTCGCTAATTGATCAAGTGCTGGTGTCTTGTTAAGTGATGATCCATAACAACCGAGGTCGCCATACCCGAGGTCATCACAATTAATGAACACGATGTTCGGTTGAGTCATAACTCGATTCTTTCAGGAACCTGAAATAAGGCAGACAGCGACTGAGAATCGCCAGAGAATTGTGCAACTTCGCAATTCCATGTTCCGCCTTCAACAAACCAACTGTGACTTTGCACATCGCGTGTTGCGAAACGCAGGAATGGAATTTCACATTCGACTTGTACGGTTTCACCTGCAGCAACGTTCACTCGTTTAAAGGCGACAAGCCTGCGCAGTGGTCGTTCAATTGCCGACTCGTTACGACCTGCGTACACCTGCACCACAGTGGCGCCATTATGCGCGCCAGTATTGCGCACTGCACAACGAACCTTTACTACTCTTTCAATTGCAACGCTTACGTCTGAATACGAAAAAGTGGTGTAACTGCAGCCGAACCCAAACGGAAACATCGCTTTATTTCCGTCGCGGTCGAGTTTCCATTGGCCATGCCAGTAGTCATACGTAATTGCTTTGGCATTGCGGTCAAAAAACGGAAGATGCGATTCGTCATGGGGGATGACGAACGGTAGGCGTCCAGAGGGATTCACTGCGCCAGACAACACATTGGCCAAGGCTCGCCCACCGTTGCTACCGCTGTACCAACCCATCAGTGCAACAGGAACTTCGTGGATCCATTCAGACATCACCACTGCACTTCCAGCAACGATGACCACAATGGTTCGTGGTTGCACCTGCGCAATAGAACGAATCAACTGAACATCGGCATCCATTAGTCGAAGGGACTCGCGGTCGCCACCAATCGAGAACGTGCCATTACGCGATTTGATACGCAATTCATCTGGTGCGTAATGATGATTCTCGTGCATGTACTTTTCGTATTCACGCGCCAACTCTGGGTCGTCCTGTTTCGGGATTGAACCAAGCATCGGTGCGGTATCTTCCGAATCACCAATGAATTCGCCTTCTTCTTCCTTCGTGTAGCCAACGATGATGATGGCTACATCGGATTGCTTTGCTTGAGCAATTTGGGCAGCGAGCGTCTCCTCCGAATTGTGAACCACATTGCAATCGGCAAAGTGCTCAGTAATCCCCTGCAGTGGAGTGACAACGTTTGGCGCCATCACATCACTACTTCCACCGTCGCCAATGTTGCGAACTCCCGCAAGTCTCCCGAACACACTAATGGTGGAACCAGCAGCGCAGTTGAGTGGAAGTAGCGCTGAACCATCAACCACTTCGTTTTTTAACAGCACCATTGACTTCTCTGCAACTTCTTGACTTAGTGCAAGGTGTTCCTCACATAACACCACCGAGCGATCGCTCACCGGTAATTGACCAACACCGAATTTCAACATGGTTGTTAACGTACGTGTGACTGCACCCGTAACAAGTTCTTCGGTGATCAGCCCTTCGGCAAGCGCAGATGTAATCGGCGCATTACGAATCATGCGATACGGCATTTCAACGTCAAGCCCTGCTTGCAAACTTTTCACACCATCACGCAGTCCAAAAATCCAGTCTGAAATGACAAAGCCCACAAAGCCCCATTCATCCCGCAAGATGTCAGAAATCAATGCAGTATTCTCTCCGCACCATTCGCCATTTACCGAGTTGTATGCGGTCATGACGCAAGCAACACCCTCATCAACAATCCGCTTAAAGTGCGGCAGATACACCTCATGCAATGCGCGTTCATCAATGCTTACGTCGACACCGAATCGGGCATTTTCCATCGAGTTCAGCGCAAAGTGTTTGAGCGTTGCCATGACATGGCGCTGAGCCCCACGAGTCAGGCTTGCACCCATTTCACCAACGTGGTGAGGGTCTTCGCCATAGGTTTCCTGAGCACGCCCCCACGCTGGGTGCCGCAGCAAGTTGACGCAAATTCCGCCATACAGATCTGCGCCAACTGCCCTCAGCTCTTTGCCGATGGCATCACCAACACGCGCTTCCAGTTCGGGATCAAACGTTGCTCCGCGAGCCATCGAAACAGGAAAAGCAGTTGCTTCGCCAACAACAACACCACGTGGTCCATCTGAAAAATGGAATCCTGGAATTCCTAGTCGCTCAACTCGAGCACCTCTAAACGGACGACTGTGATATCCACCGGTTGTAATGTCACCGACACCAATCCAAAACGGAACTCCGCCATCGAGACAGTGCACCTTTTCTTCAAGCGTCATCGCAGCGACGAGGCCAGCCGCGGCTACTTCCGGCGATACACCGCTTGTTATTTTGGCAAGGGCTTGCTCGTATGCAGAGGTCACGTGCTTAGCGTAGGCGAAATTAGTTACTTAACCCTTCGACATATAGCCACAGTGCTTGTCGGTTCTGTTCGGTATCAAGCTTTTTAGATTGCGGTGTTTTGTGCGTGGGCCGAACTTCGCGATCCGACCAAAACGTTCCACTTCGTTCCGGAAGAGGTTGTACACATGCGAGCCACACAATGGTGTCGGCGCCCTCGTCAAGCGTTCGCAGAATTGGTGCTGTGATTTTTCGGAACAACGGGATGGAGTCCTGCACACCAGGTGTGTCTGCCCAGCCGGGATGCATCGTTACAAACTCAATTTCGGGGCACCGCGTCGCCCACATTTCATTTAGCGTTACCTGAGCACGCTTGGCAATTGCATACTGCTTCGTACCGTTGTATTTATCAGTTGGCATTTGTAGCGACTCATGAGTTTCTGCCTGCGGAATTCCAACTGAGTACATGCCACCCGACGAAACCGTTACCACTCGTCCACCATGTAGCTGCGAAGCAAGAAGTGTGGTCATCAGAAATGGTCCAACAACATGGCACGCAATCGTTTGTTCAATTCCTTGTGGTGTTACTTCTCGTGACTTGAGCAGCGCACCCGCATTATGAATGAGCACATCAATTCGAGGGAATTGCGCGGCAATCACGCTGCATGCCGCGCGCACCTGGTCGAGATTGGCCATATCCGCTTGCACAAACACAGGCATATTCCCTCTACACAGTGGAGAAATTTCTTCAATCACACGCTGACACTTTTCGGCGTTACGCGCCACCAACACCAAATTTGCGCCAAGCGACGCCAATTGCTTGGCTGTCGCTAATCCAAGCCCCGACGTTGGGCCAGTGATAACCACTGTTTTTCCGGAAAGGTTAAACGTTGATAACTGTTGCCAGTTATTGAGACGAGACCTGAGTGCATATCCAATGCGCGAAAACCCAGGCACCACTGCCTTGTCAAGTGCTGCGCTCAAAATGGATGCCATAGTCGAACACTACGCGTCAAATCTCTTAGAAGCATTGGTGTAACAGTACGAATGGCGCATGCGCGCGCTTTTTAAGCCATCTGCAGCACCTGGACTGGAAATGATCGAGTGCGCAGAACCAACACCAGGGCCACATGACGTAAAAATTTGCGTTGAAAAGACTGGCATTTGTGGCACCGATCTACACATCGAGTCATGGGATGCATGGGCTGCATCGGCAGTGAACGCTCCGCTGATCATTGGACACGAATTCTCGGGTCGCATTGTGGAGCTGGGAGCTGATGTCACCACGCTTGAAGTTGGTGCACTGGTTTCTGGCGAGGGCCACATTATTTGTGGCACATGCCGCAACTGCCGCGCATGTCGTCGACACATGTGTTGCGGCGTTTGTTACCGCGCGCGAACTTGGCAATAACTAATCGCGTTTTGTTAGGCGCAAGCCTTCGCCAAGTTTTGCAACGTCGCTTCCATGTTCTTCCGGTAGTGCGTTGCGCGATCGGCAACGCCACTCACTACTTTGCCCAACTTCGCTGAAACCTTGCCACGATGATCGATCCAGCTGTGGGTAACACGACAACCTTCAGATGTTGGCTCTAGTTCGTACACCCAGTCACACCAGTTTTTGCCAAACACCATCAAACCAAATGAAAACTTGCGTTGGGCTTCGAGCGCATTAACTTTCACCGAAGTTGACCAACTCTTTTTTCCATTGCTGTTTTTGCCTTTGAACGAAGTGCCGACAGCAGCAGTCGTCGCACCCTTCATCCACTCTCCGCCCTTGTTTTCAGGCGACCACTCACCCATTCGAGGCAAATCAGTAATCATTGCCCACACTTTTTCTACTGGCGCTTTGATCTCTACGGATACTGAAACTGGTGTTGTCATCTCTTCATTGTGTCACGACTGTGAAGACATGCTTGACGAACGACGGGTTATTCGACGCCACAGTCGTTGCGCGGATGAGGAAGCCAGAAATGGCAAAGCAATTCGATACACCAAGCCGGGAACCACCACGATTTTCCCGCGACGAAGTGCCCGTGTCGTCGCACGAACCACATCGTCGGGTGTCAACCACAGCCAGCCTGGAACGCTCTGCGTTAAGTGATCAAGCCCTGCTCGGCGGTGCAAGTCTGTTCGCACATACCCCGGGCACACCGCAACAACTCGCACACCACGACTATTAACCTCGAGTGCAAGGCTGCGAGCGTATGACGTTGCAAAAGTCTTTGCGGCTGCATATGGCCCCGCTTTTCGCATCGGTGTAAATGCAGCAATGCTCGACACAATCACCACATCACCACTTCCGCGCTCCATCATGTGAGGCACCAGAATTTCACTCAGTCGAACAATGCCGGCCGACATGAGGTACGAAAGTTCGTCTAATTGATTCCGATCTGATGTGCCAATTTTCGCTGCATGTGTAACACCAGCATTCATCACCAACACATCAACCGCTCCACACTGAGCCCCCACACTTTCCACTCCATTTTTGTGAGAAAGATCGGCAACAATCACTTCCGCATGAACACCGAGCGAGCGCACCGCACTTGCAACACGATCTAATTCAAATTCATTGCGTCCCACAAGCACAAGTTCACTTGCACTGTCTGCATACCAATGAGCAAATGCCTCACCAATTCCTGATGATGCTCCAGTAATCAAAACGCGCTTGCTCACACATCTGAAACTAGTACCTCTTCACAAACTGCCACAGATCGAGTGCTACCGTAAATAAGGTGTCAACTGTTAGTCGCGATTCAAGCATCATTGCGCACAACCTTGTTAAGAAGTACGGCGATGTCACCGCATTAGACGGACTTGATCTTGAGGTTCGCAGTGGCACTGTGCTTGGCCTACTTGGTCCAAATGGCGCCGGGAAAACTACTGCTGTCTCAATTCTCACCACACTTGTCAAGCCAACTTCAGGATCAGCCACAGTCGCTGGAATCGATGTGCTGGCTCATCCGCATGATGTCCGCAAACGAATTGGACTTTCTGGTCAATATGCAGCGGTTGATGAACATCTCACCGCGAATGAAAACCTCGAAATGATTGGCCGACTCTACGGAATGAGCCGGCGAGAGGCACGTGCTCGATCACGTGAACTCATTGAGCGATTCCGACTTACCGAAGCTGCCGATCGTCCTTTAAAAACATTTTCAGGTGGAATGCGCAGACGAATCGACCTTGCGGGAGCATTAATCGCCGATCCACCCGTGCTGTTTCTTGACGAACCAACTACAGGGCTCGACCCCGTAAGTCGTGGAGAACTCTGGAATGTCATCCGCGATCGTGTCACACAAGGCACAACAGTGTTGCTTACCA
>AACY020300945.1_pt1 | contig 10719 bp, 9 predicted proteins | sample 267378 | NCBI WGS metagenome assembly AACY02 (sample SAMN02954345, study PRJNA13694) | marine metagenome | biome: aquatic; feature: ocean; material: water; isolation source: isolated as part of a large dataset composed predominantly from surface... | reverse complement strand
CGGGACCCGCTCCTTGCGCAGGGCGTTGAGAAACGGATCTTGCAGGCTCTGGCCCTTGGACATTGTTATAACTCCTTATTGTCTCGCACCGGTCGGTTGTTCCGCAGCCGGTGTTGCTTGAGTATCAGGCGCATCAAAACACCGAAAATAGCATATCCGCCCCATTGGCGGCGCGGGAAAAACGCCACCGCCGAGCGTGGATCTCGCATCGCTCGCCGGAACGGACAGGCTTTTGCTCAAGCCGTCGGCACCGCACGGCGCTTGAGCAGCGCCAGTGCCTGGGCGAGCGCCGCCGCATCGTCCCGGAGCCAGGCGCAGTTGGGCTCACTGCGCAGCCAGGTGTATTGCCGCTTGGCGAGCTGGCGGGTGGCCGCGAGCGCGCGCGCGCGCATCTGCGCCGCATCAAAGGCACCGGCGAGATGCGCCCAGGCCTGGCGATAGCCCACGGCGCGCATAGAGGGCAGCTCCGCCGACAGATCAGCGCGGCCCATCAGCGCGCGCACTTCGTCGAGGAAGCCCGCCGCGAGCATGGCATCGAAGCGCCCCTCGATGCGCGCATGCAATTCCGAGCGCTCGCGCGGCGCGCGTACCAGCTTGATGGTGGGCAGGTCCAGGCCCGTGTCGGCGGCGTGCCAGAGGCTGCTCATGGGCTGTCCGCTGGCCAGGTAGACCTCCAGGGCCCGTTGCACCCGCTGTGGGTCGTGGGGATGGATGCGTGCGGCGGCGGTGGGGTCCACGTCCGCCAGCCAACGGTGCATCCCCGCGGGCCCGCGTGCGCGCGCCTCCTGCGCGAGCCGTTCGCGCAGCGCAGGATGCGCCGCCGGCATCGGCGCGAGCCCGCGCAGCAGTGCCCGGAAGTACAGCATGGTGCCGCCGACCAACAGCGCCAGCGCACCGCGGGCGCGAATGTCTGCGATGGCGGCCAGGGCGTCCGCGCGAAAGCGCGCCGCGGAGTAAGTCTCCGCCGGGTCGCAGATGTCCACCAATCGGTGCGGGTAGCGTGCCCGCAGCGCCGGCGAGGGCTTGGCGGTGCCGATATCCATGCCACGGTAGACCAGCGCCGAGTCGACACTCACGATCTCGCAGGGCAGCACCGGAGCCAGCGCGTCCACGAGCGCGAGCGCCAGCTCGGTCTTGCCCGCCGCCGTGGGACCCATGATCAGGACCAATGGCCAGGCCTGGCCTGCGCCCCCTGCGCCCCGCCCCGCTGCTGGCACCGCCCCCGCCGGAGACACTCAGCGCCCGCGCAGAAAGAGCGCGTCCAGCTCGCGCTGGGTCAGTCGCGTCCAGGTGGGACGGCCGTGGTTACACTGATCGGCGCGCTCGGTGCGCTCCATCTCCCGCAGCAGGGCATTCATCTCGGCGAGGGTCAGGCGGCGGTTCGCGCGCACCGCACCATGGCAGGCCATGGTGGCGAGCAGCGCATCCACGGCGGCCTCGATGCGCTCGCTGCGGCCTTCAGTGCCGAGATCGGCGATCACGTCGCGGAGCAATTGCTCGGCGTCCGCCTGCGCCAGCAGGGCCGGAAGCTCGCGCACCACCAGTTGCGTCTCCCCGAGACGGCCGACCACGAGGCCAAGGCGCTCAAGCAAGGCCGCGTGCGTCTCGGCGAGGTCCGCTTCGGCCTGACTGACCCGCACGGATACCGGCATCAGGAGCGTTTGGCGCACGAGCGCCTCGCCATGTATCGCCTGTTTCAGGCGCTCGTAGCCAATGCGCTCGTGCGCCGCATGCATGTCCACGATAATGAGCCCCTCCTCGGTCTCGGCCAGCACATAAATGCCGTTCAGCTGGCCGATGGCGAAGCCCAGGGGCGGCCGGTCGGCGCCCGGCTGCGGCGCCGTCGCAGCCGCCGCCTGCGCAGATGGCGCCGGCCGTTGGAACGCCAGTGCCGCCGCCGCCGCGGCGCCGCCGGGCCGCCCGCCGTCGGCACCGCCGGGCCGGTACCCACCGGATGCATCTTCGATGCCCAGTGGCAGCACGCGTGCTGCGGTGCCGGTGGGGCGCGCCGAGACGGCGGTCACCGCGGCATCGGTCTCCGGCGCCGGCGCCGCCTGTGGCCGGGTGTCGGCGGCGTCGGCGCCCGCCAGCCCCTGCCCCGCCGCCAGTCGCCGGTGCAGGGCGCGGAAGATGAAATCGTGCACCTGCCGGGACTCGCGGAAGCGGACCTCGTGCTTGGCGGGATGCACGTTGACGTCCACCTGCCGCGGCGGCAGCTCCAGAAAGAGCAGGAATGCCGGATGGCGGCTGTGGTGCAGCACGTCGCGGTAGGCCTGGCGCACGGCATGGTTCACCAGCTTGTCGCGCACCAACCGGCCGTTGACGTAGAAGAATTGCATGTCCCCCTGGCTGCGGGCGAAGGCGGGACTCGCCACCAGACCATGCAGACGCAGCCCCACCGCCGTGTCGTCCACCGCCAGAGCGTGGGCGAGGAAGGCCTCGCCGAGCAGGCGCTGCAGGCGCTCTGGGGCCAGGGCGGCAGCCGCGCCCGCAAGCTCCAGGGAGACCCGCCCGTTGTGGGTCAGTCGCAGGCTGAGGTTGCCCCGGGCCAGCGCGAAGCGCGTCAGCAGTTGGTCGATGTGTCCAAGCTCGGTGCGCTCGGTGCGCAGGAATTTGCGCCGTGCGGGCACGTTGTAGAAGAGATCCCGGACTTCGACGCTCGTGCCCACACCATGGGCCGCGGGCTGCGCTGGCTCGGGCCGATCATTGCCGTCGCAACGCAAACACCAGCCATGCTCGTCGCCATCGCGGCGGGAGATGAGCGTGAACCGCGACACCGATGCGATGCTCGGCAGGGCCTCGCCGCGAAAGCCCAGGGTCGCAACGCCTTCCAGATCGTCCAGGCTCGCGATCTTGCTCGTGGCGTGGCGGGCGACGGCCAGCGACAAATCGTCGCACCCGAGGCCCATGCCATCGTCCGTGACCCGAATCAGCTTGATGCCACCCTGCGCCAGGTCGACACGCAAGCTGCGGGCACCCGCATCCAGGCTGTTCTCCACCAGTTCCTTCACCACGGAGGCCGGGCGCTCGATGACCTCGCCGGCGGCGATCTGGTTGATGAGCTGGGCAGGCAGGGGGTGGATCGTCGGCATGGCGCGGATGGAACCAGAAGCCGACCCGGCCCGCAAGCCGGCGACCCTGCCTTGTTGTGCGCGGGCGCTAACGCCGGGCGAGGTGGTCGGCGACGGCCGGCGCATGCACCCCCGGCAGGACGGCGCCGAGGTCGTCCCCGCTGGGTGTGTCATCACGGGCGAAGCGCGTGCCCGGGGGCGGATAGTCCTCGAAGTAATCGATGATGCCCTGTACCAGAGAGTCCGCGAGCTTTTGCTGATAGTTGCCGCTGCGCAGCCGCTTCTCCTCGTCCGGGTTGGAGATGAAGGCCGTTTCCACCAGCATGGACGGGATATCCGGCGATTTCAGCACCGCGAAGCCCGCTTTCTGGATGCGTGTCTGATGCACGTCCCCGAGGGCGCGCAGCTTGGACAACACGCGCTCGGCGGCGATGCTGCTGTGCTCGAGGGTCGCATTCTGGGTCATGTCTAGCAGGACGCCGGCGAGCACGTCGTTCTGCTCCGCCAGGCTGACACCGCCGATGAGATCGGCGCGATTCTCCCGCTCGGCGAGCCACTTGGCCGCTTCGCTGGTGGCGCCGCCGTTGGAGAGGGTGTATACCGATGATCCGCGCACACGGCGATCCTTGAAGGCGTCGGCATGAATGGAGACGAACAGGTCTGCCTGTTGCGCGCGCGCCTTGGCGATCCGCTGGCGCAGTGAGATGAAATAGTCGCCGTCGCGGATCAGCACGGCGCGCATGCCCTGTTGGCGGTTGATGCGCGCGGCGAGCTTGCGCGAAATGGCCAGGGTCACGTGCTTCTCGTAGGTGCCGCCCGCACCGATGGCGCCGGGATCCTCACCCCCATGGCCGGCGTCCACGGCGATGATCACATCGCGATCGCGCACGCCGCCGGCCGGCGCCGAGGCTGTCGACGTTGCAGCCCGGCTCGCCAGCTGCGCCTGTGCCGGCAGTGAGCGCGCCGACACGTCGATGACCAACCGGTGCCCGTAGGTGCCGTTGGGCTTCAGCTGGAAGCTCTTGGCTTTTACCGGTTGCTTCAGATCCAGCACCACACGGAGATCGTCGCCCTGGCGCACGCCGCTGCGCAGCCCCGACACCAGCACGTCATCCACCGCGGCGGCGGGCAGATCGCCGCTCAGTCGGGCGTCGGTGATATCCACCACCAGACGGTGGGGGTCGTCGAGGGAAAACACCCGGTGACGGATGGGCGCCGCCGTATCGAGCACGACACGCGTATGATCGGGTCCGTTCCAGATGCGTGCGCCATGGATGTGCACCTGCCCCGCCGTTGCGACGAGGGAGACGGACAAAAGCAAAAGTGCCGAGAGGCTCGCGAGGCTGGCTGTGATTGATGTGCGTGTCGGTCCGGATGCCATGTCGAAGCCCCTGAAAAGAGTCTTCGGTGCGCAGAAGTCGTTGCTCAGAGAATAGCACCAGGACATCCAACATTCCAAGCATATCCGGGTCGTTGCATCGGATTCTTCAGACAATACAAGGGTTTTTGTGGCGGGAGTACGCCATTGGTGGACACGCCACACCGGCGCCGCCGAGCCATCGTCGCGGCCGCGTCATCACGAATCGGGCGCATCGATGGGCGCCGGCGGCAGTCCTGCGCTGAGCACCGATTGCCACGCCGGCGCCGGCGTGAACGACAGCACACGTCCGCTGTCCCGGGGTGCGATGTGGACGGTGAGATCCGGCGCCGGCAACACCCCCGCACCCCGCTCCGGCCATTCCACCAGCACCAGGCTGGCACCATCGAGCAGATCGCGGATGCCGAGATACTCGAGCTCCTCCGCATCGCCGAGGCGGTAGAGATCCAGATGGTGCACCCGTGCCCGCGGCAGCTCGAAGCTCTCGACCAGGGTATACGTGGGGCTGCGGACCGGCCCTGCATGGCCCAATCCCCGTAACAGCCCGCGAACCAGCGTCGTCTTACCAGCGCCGAGCTCGCCGGTGAGGAACACCAGGACGCCGTCTCGCGCCGGTCCCGGCGCCGGCCCCGCCGGCGCGCACAGCAACGTCCCCAGTGTGGCGCCCCAGGCGAGCTGGGCCGCCTCGTCGGCGGCAAAACGCTCGATGGCAGCGTCGATGGTCATGGCAGCGCTCCCGCCGCGAACAGCCGCGGCACTTCGTTCACCAGGTCCCCGGCGAGCAGCCCGCGGTCGGCACCGCCGGCGGCGCGATCGCCCGCCGCCGCATGCAGGCAGACCCCCGCGGTGGCGACCTGCTGTGGGTCCAGGGCCGGCGCCTGGGCCCAGAGGGCGGCGATGATCCCGGTGAGTGCATCACCCATGCCGGCGCTCGCCATGGCCGGATTGCCGTCGCTGCAGACCGCCGGTGGCCGCTGCCCCGGGCCGTGGATGATGCTGCCGGCGCCCTTGAGCACCACCGCACCCCCGTAGCGTGCCTGCAGCGCCGCGGCCGCCGCAAAGCGGTCCCGCTCGATGTCCGCCACGTCCTGATCGAGCAGGCGTGCGGCTTCGCCGGGATGCGGGGTTAGAATCCATTGCTCGCGTCGGCGCGGCGCGCGGGCGAGCAGGTTCAGGGCGTCGGCATCCACCACCAGCGGGCGTTCCAGCGTCAATACCGCCTCGAACAGCGCCCGGCCCCAGGCGTCGCGCCCGAGACCCGGGCCGACTGCGATGACATCCGCCCGGGCCGCCGCTTGCACCAGGCTATCCGCCGCGCGCACGGCCTGCACCATGAGCTCCGGCCGAGACAGATTCAGCAGGGCCGCGTGCGCCGGATGGGTGGCGACGCTCACCAGGCCAGCACCGGCGCGCAGCGCCGCCTCGCCGCTGAGCCTGGCAGCGCCTGAGGTGCCGGGTGCCCCGCCCACCACCAGCACATGCCCGGCGGTGCCCTTGTGGGCGTCTGCGGCTCGCGGCGCCAGCAGCTCGCGCTCCTTGCGCCAATCCACCCGCCGCGCCGAGAGCACCTCACGGGCGTAGATCGCCGGTGGTACCGCGAGCCCGTCGAAGTGCACCACGCCGCAGTAGGCGGGCCCGCTGGCGGTAAAACAACCCCGCTTGAGGGCGATGAAGCTCATGGTCACCGCCGCCCGCACCGCGACACCCAGGATCCGACCCGTATCGGCATCGAGTCCGGATGGGAGATCCAGTGCCAGCACCGGGGCGCGACTGGCGTTGACGGCGTCGATGGCCGCGGCCCAGGGTCCGCTGGGCGCGCGCGTGAGACCAGTGCCGAGCAGCGCGTCGACGATGACATCCACATCACCCGGCAGGCGGCGGAAGGGCTCCGCCACACCGCCTTGCTCGGCGAAGTGCGCGGCGGCGGCCGCGCTCGCCGCGGACAGCCGGGTATGGTCGCCCAGGGTCAGCAGGCGCACGTCGAGCCCGGCGGCGAGGGCCTCGGCGGCGAGCACATAGCCATCGCCGCCATTATTGCCGGCACCGGCGAGCACCAGCACACGGCGGGCCTGCGGCCAACGTGCCCGCAACAGCTCAAAGGCGCCACGCCCCGCACGCCGCATCAGCTCGGCGGCGGCGATGCCATGGTGATCAATGGCGCAGCGGTCCAGGGCACGGACTTGCGCGGCGCGATAAAGCGCATAGGGGATGGGTTGTATTTCTGGCACAGTGTGCACCACAGTACGAATGACGCGAGCATCGTAGGATAAGCGCTGAAAGCCTATGCGGCCGTGCCTCGAGACCCGCTACCCTCGCCACCGGCGCAGCCTTTGCCGCCCAGCGGCGGGGCGGTGGCAACACTGGCGACGCAGAGCCGGGTCCCGCAACACCGGAAATTCTGGGCTGAGCGCACGGCGCTGTCGAGCGGACGCGACAGACGCATCCCGGCCCGCGTCTCTGCAGCAATAACCGGCATTTCAGCCCCAGCGAATTGACCATTGTGACAGACGCCAACGCCGACGCACCGGCACCCGCCGACGAATCCCCCACCGCCGTGTCGGCGGCCGATGCCGCGCGCCTCGCGGCCGCGATCAAGCACTGGGGTGAAGAACTGGGCTTCCAGCAAGTGGGCATCGCCGATTGCGATCTCAGCCTCGCCGAGGCGCGTCTGGGTGCTTGGCTGGAGCAGGACATGCACGGCCACATGGACTGGCTCGCGCGCCACGGCAACAAGCGCACGCGGCCCGCCGAGCTGGTGCCGGGCACCCTGCGGGTGATCTCCGTGCGCATGGACTATCTGCCCGAGTACCAGGTGAATATCGAGCGCGTGCTCGCCGACCCCGGGCAAGCCTTCGTGTCCCGCTATGCGCTGGGGCGGGACTATCACAAGGTGCTGCGCCAGCGCCTGAAGCGCCTCGCCCAGCGCATCGAGTCCCAGATCGGCGCCTTCGGCTACCGCGTGTTCGTGGACTCGGCCCCGGTCATGGAGAAGCCACTGGCGCAGAAGGCCGGGCTCGGCTGGATCGGCAAGCACACGAATGTCATCAATCCACAGGCCGGTTCCTGGTTTTTTCTGGGCGAGATCTATTGTGATCTGGACCTGCCCACGGACCCGCCTGCACAGGACCACTGCGGGCGTTGCAAGGCCTGTATCGACATCTGCCCGACGGACGCCATCGTCGCGCCCTATGTGCTGGATGCACGGCTTTGCATCTCGTATCTCACCATCGAGCACCCCGGTCCCATCCCTGAGCCGCTGCGCAGTCGGATGGGCAACCACATCTACGGCTGCGACGATTGCCAGCTGGTCTGCCCGTGGAATCGCTTCGCACGCCTCACCGAAGAGACCGATTTCCTGCCGCGCGAAGGACTGGACACGGCGACGCTGCTGGCGCTCTTCGCGTGGGACGAAGACGAGTTCCTGAAGCGCACCGAGGGCAGCGCCATCCGTCGGATCGGCCACGAGCGCTGGCTGCGCAACATCGCCGTTGCACTGGGTAATGCGGCGCCGTCGCCGGCCGTGCGCGAGGCACTGCAGGCGCGCGCCGACCACCCGAGCCTGCTGGTGCGTGAGCACGTGCGTTGGGCGTTGAGTGCCCATGGTGCAAGCCCGTAGCGCACCAGCATCAGCACTTAGCCAGGCTCGGGCGCGCGCCGGGCACGGCGCGGGTCAGCGGCAACGCCCGCCACGCCATCGCCCGAGCAGCCCGCACCGACCGCCCGATCGACAGGGGCGCCCCGTTTCAGACCCGCAACAACGCCGCACGATAGTGCTTGAGCTCGGCGATGGACTCGCGAATATCGTCGAGCGCCTGGTGCTTGTTTTGCTTCTTGAAGGCCTCGGCGATATCCGGCGCCCACAGGCGGGCGAGGATCTTGAGGCTGCTGACGTCGAGATTGCGGTAATGGAAGAAGGCCTCCAACCGCGGCATGCAGCGCGCCAGGAAGCGGCGGTCCTGGCAGATGCTGTTACCGCAAAGCGGTGCTTGCTTCGGCTGACACCAGTTGCGCAGAAAGGCCAACGTCTGCGCCTCGGCATCGGCCTCGGTGATATCGCTGCTGCGCACCCGCTCCAGCAGACCGGACGCGCCGTGGTGGCGGGTGTTCCACTCGTCCATGCCCGCGAGCACGGCCTCCGGCTGCTGGATAGCCAGCACCGGCCCCTCCGCCAGCGTGGTCAGATCCGGGTCAGTGACGATGCTGGCGATCTCCAGAATTCGGTCGTTGAAGGGGTCGAGCCCCGTCATTTCCAGGTCGATCCAGACCAGATTTCCCGTTTGCTCCATTGGCTTCTCCCGGCGGCACCACGATTTGACGGGATGGTAGCGCGATCGTGCGCAATCGGGCGGCGAGCGTTGCTAGAATCCAACCCCAGCGATTTCCTGGAGAATAGCCATGCGCATGAAGTTCCCCACAGTCCAACTGCTCACCGCCAGCACGCTGCTGGTCGGCGGCACGGCATTGTTGCTGGCGAGCCTCGCGGCCCAGGCCAGCGAAGGCGTCGACGCCCATGCCCTGATCGAGAAGAACTGCACCAGCTGCCACGGCAGCGAGGTGTACACCCGAGACAATCGCAAGATCAACTCCTACAGCGCGCTCGAGACGCAGGTGGAGGCCTGCAACACCAACCTCGATACGGGTATGTTCCCCGAGGAAGTACAGGCCGTGGCCCAGCGCCTGAATCAGGAGTACTACAAGTTCGATCAGTGAGCCTGAGCGGACAGCCGGCGCGGCGGCGCGGCACGGCACACCGGCGGACGGCCGGCTAGTGCCCAAGCGGCGACTGTCGGAGCAGCAGCGCCGGCGCATCCTGGCCATCCAGGAGCGCCGGCGCCAGCGACTCGAGACGCGTGCGGAGGCCGTCCTCGATGCGCTCGAGGTCGAGCAAGCGGGCACCGGCCAGACGCCCGCAGGCGCAGCACACGACGCCGAGACCCCGGCCCGGCAGGGTCTGGTGGTTGCCCGCCACGGCGCCCATCTCGCCGTCGAGGCCGGCGACGGCACGCTGTATCACTGCGTCGCCCGCCGCCATCTCGGCCACCCGGTGTGCGGCGACCACGTCATCTGGGTGGCCACCGAGCCCGGGCGCGGCGTGGTGACGGCGCTCGGGGCGCGCGCCAATACATTGAGCCGCCCGGACTATGCCGGCCGGGACAAGCCGCTGGCGGCGAATCTGACACTGCTGGCCGTGGTGGTGGCCCCGCAGCCGCCACCCAGCGGTTTTCTGCTGGACCAGTATCTGGTGGGCGCGGAGCTGATGGGCGTGCGCGCCCTGGTGGTGGTGGCGAAGATGGATCTGCTGGATACCGCCACCCGCCCGGTCTTTCTCGACACCCTGGCGCCCTATGCCGGGCTCGGTTATCCGCTGTGTCCCGTCAGCACCAAGGGGCCGCCCGGCATCGATGCGCTGCTTGCGCATCTGCCCGGCGAGACCGCCATCCTGCTGGGGCAGTCCGGTGTCGGTAAATCCTCACTGGTGCAGGCATTGCTGCCGGACCAGGACATTCAGGTGGGTCGGTTGTCGGCGGCGACGGGCTTGGGGCGTCATACCACGTCCACGGCCACCTGCTATCGGCTGCCGTCGGGCGTCGCAGAGGGCGGCCGGCTCATCGACTCGCCGGGGGTGCGCAGCTTCCGGCTGACGGGCCTCACCCAGGTGCAGCTCGAGTATGGCTTCCCGGAGCTGCGCACGCTGCGCGGCCAGTGCCGCTTCCGTGACTGCCGGCACCAGAACGAGCCTGGCTGTGCCGTGCACGCGGCCGTGGCAGCGGGCCGTATCCATCCGCAACGCTTGGAGCGCTTTCAGCAGCTGCGTACGGGATTGGTGCGCTGAGCGCGACGGCCGTCGACGGGCATTAGTCGCCATCGCCGGCCGCAGGATCGTCGCCGAAAATGCCGTGCAAAAACCAGCCGCCGGCACCGCGCAGCTCGCGATAGATCCAGAGCCGCTCGCCGGCGATGGTGCGGGCGGCATAGTAGTCTCGGGCCACCGGGCAGTCGTCCCACCAGCCGGTGTCGATGCGCTCGCAGCCGGCCCCCAGATCCAGCGGCCCGTCCAGCCAGGGACGGCCGTCGCGCAATGACAACGCCACCGGCGCCGCCAGCAGCCACAGCGGTCGGTCACGACGCGCACCGGTGGCCGCGCCGGGCACCGCCGCCGCCCCCGCCTGAGCCGGTTGCTCGCGGGCTGCCCTGCCCCGGCCGGCGGCCGGCGGCGCCCCGAGCCTGGGGCCCGCCGGCACCAGGCTCGGCTCACACAGGCGCCACGCG
>AACY020560151.1_pt1 | contig 10720 bp, 12 predicted proteins | sample 267378 | NCBI WGS metagenome assembly AACY02 (sample SAMN02954345, study PRJNA13694) | marine metagenome | biome: aquatic; feature: ocean; material: water; isolation source: isolated as part of a large dataset composed predominantly from surface... | reverse complement strand
TTTCCCATTATGTATGCTTTCATTATTTCCTCCTTTAAAGAGGATAATTTTAGCATGATCATGTTACAAATTTGTTTAACAAATTGTCTCGCTAAAATATCTCTAAAATGAACGTTTTTTTATAACTATCGTTAAGGTATTAACCAAATATCCTTAGAATTTTCTAAATCAAATTTAGCTCTACGATGGCCTTTTGCTGCAAGATAAAGCCATTCTATAGATTTAATTTTACATTGAATAACTGTGAAGTTTTTATAGCCTTTTTCACTTTGCTTTTTCGTGTAATCAAAATTATCTAATTCAGGCTTTAAACCAGAAGTTGGAATATCAGACTCTGTTCCAGGTCCATCATCTACCAAATAACACTTCCTGCTGATATGTTGAGTTTTTTCCCAAGATTTTTTAGTGATATCATTTTCATGATTTATAGTGCATTCAACTTTTAATCTGACCTGGATTTTTTCTTCTTTATCATAAAATAAAATTGCAGCACTAGGATTTTTTTTAAGCATATCAATTTTGTCTGATCTGATATCGCTATGAAATTGAACTAAATTATTTTCTTTATCCGCTTTCCTTAAAACAACAATTCTACCATTAATATCTGAACCATAGCCACACATAAAAGTAGGTATTCTAAATTGAGAGTTACGGTTTGAAACCGCATCTTCTAGCATAAGCCAAATCTTTTTTTTTATTTCACTGAAATCTTCGTAGTATGCTGGTTGCATACTATCTATTTTCTAAACCTTTTTATTAAACTTGACGTATCCCATCTATTGCCACCCATTTCCTGAACCTCTCCGTAATATTTATCAACTAACTCAGTCACAGGTAACAAAGACCCATTATTTTTAGCTTCATCCATGGCAATTTTAAGATCTTTTCTCATCCAATCTACTGCAAAACCAAAATCAAATTTATCATCAATCATCGTTTGGTATCTATTTTCCATTTGCCAAGATTGAGCCGCACCTTTTGAAATTACTTCAATAACATCTTCCATCTTTAATCCAGCTTTCATACCAAATTGATTGCTTCAGACAAACCTTGGACTAAACCAGCAATACAAATTTGATTAACCATTTTAGCAAGTTGTCCATTACCAGGGCCACCAAGTAATTTCATTTTTTTGCTGTAGCAATCAATAATATCTTTTGCTTTGTCAAAATCTAATTGATCTCCACCTATCATAACTGTAAGAGCACCATTTTCTGCTCCCGCTTGTCCACCTGATACGGGCGCATCTAAAGAACCAAAACCATTTTTTTTGGCATAATCATGTATTTCTCTTGCAATTGTGGCTGAGGCGGTAGTGTTGTCGATATAAACAGATCCCTTTTTAATCGTTTTAAATGCTCCATTATCACCAAAGGTAACTTCTCTTAAATCATTATCATTTCCAACACATGTAAAAATATATTCAGAATTTTTTGCAGCTTCAGCTGGTGTTTCGGCTATATTACCTATGTATTCACTTATCCATTTTTCAGCTTTAGATTTAGTTCTATTAAAAACAGTTACATTGTGACCGGCTTTTGATATATAACCTGCCATCGGGTAGCCCATAACTCCAAGACCAATGAAAGCAACATTACAAGTCATAATTTTTTATGTTTAAAAGTTTAAGTTTAAAAGTAATTCTATTCGGGTTTATTTTTACATTTTTTTCAAGTTTTGGACAGAGTTTTTTTCTTGGACTGTTTAATTCTAGTATTAGGGAGGCCTTATCAATTACCCATGGACAATTTGGCTCAATTTATGCGTCAGCAACTTTATTAAGTAGTATAGTTTTAGTTTGGATAGGAAAAAAAATAGATGATGTAAATATTTTAAAATTTGCATCATTTGTGATTATATTTCTATCTATATCTTGTTTTATTTTTTCTAAAATTTCTTCTGTAATTTTTTTATTTATAGGAATTTTTTTAATGCGTTTATCAGGACAAGGCTTATCAAGTCACACCGCAACCACAACCATTTCACGTTTTTTTGAAAAAAATAGAGGTAGAGCTTTAAGCACAGGCTGGTTAGGTCTATCTTTAGCAGAATTTGTCTTGCCAGTTTTGATTGTTTTTTTATTAACATTTATAGAATGGAGAGATATATGGGTTTCGATTTGTGTTTTAGTAATTATTGTTTTACCAATTGCATCTTTTTTTTTAGTCAAAGAAGTTAAACTTGATACAAGAGAAGAGAGCACAAAAGAAGCTATTACCAAAGAAATCAAACAATGGAAAAGAATAGAAGTTTTGAAAGATTATAGGTTTTATATTGTTTGTATGACCATGCTAGCAATGCCCTGGATTGCAACAGGTGCATTTGTTTATCAATCTTTTATTACTAGCTCAAAAGACTGGGGTCCATATGTGATTGCACAATCATTCATGATTTATTCAATTTTATCTGTGGTTACATTATTTATATCTGGTTTTTTGATTGATAAATTCTCAAGTAGGAAATTATTGATCTATATGAATATTCCATTATTTTTTTCAACTGCGGTCTTATTCTACTTTGATGCTGAAATTTCATCTTTTTTCTTCTTTGGTTTGTTGGGAGTTACTAACGGCCTAGCTAATGTTTTAGGATCATCAACATGGGCAGAAATTTACGGTGTTAAGCATATTGGATCTATTAAAGCTTTAACAACAGCCTTAATGGTTTTTGCAACTGCTTTTGGAACAGCTTTATTTGGTATTTTTATAGATATTAATTTTTCAATTGAGCAAATAGCTATTGTTTCAGGGGCATATGTTCTGACCTCAATAATTTTGCTTTATTCAGTTAGAAGTAAACTAAACCCTCAATATATATAACAAACTGCTTGATTTTATATGGCTCATTGTATAGATACTGCGCATGGCAAGAGTAACTGTAGAAGACTGCATCGATAAAGTAGATAGTCCCTATGAGTTAGTATTAGTTGCTAAAGAAAGAGCTACTCAATTAAATGCTGGTATTGAACCAACAATTGATAGAGATAACGATAAAAATACAGTTATTTCATTAAGAGAGATTGCAGAAGAAAAAATTCAAGTATCTGATTTAACAGATAGTGCGGTTTATAAACTTAGAAAACATGTTGAGCAGGTAGATGATACTACTGAAGATGATGAAGATATAGGTGATGATTTCGAAAATTTATACAAAGGTGAAATTTCAAAAAGTGGTACACCAATTTTACCATCAAAAAGAGCAAGAAAAACTCCAGAAAAAATTCAGGTAACAAAAGAAGATTTAGCAGAATTATCTGAGACAGCAAAAGCGGATGTTGATAGTTCAGTTGGTGAAGAAACTGTGAATGAAGAGGGCGAAGTATCTTTAGAAGAAGTTTCAAACAGTGAAGAGCAGCCACAAAAAGATACTCAAGAAGATCAATAAATTTTAATTTACAAATTCCTTTATTATTTTTTCTCTGTGTTCATCTAAATCAGGGATATCTCCTCTCTTATCAGGATCCTCATATGTTGACATTTTAATAGGATTTCCCGCTAACTTAAAATCCCCAATCACTTTATGATAAGCTTTTACAATCATGTTTCTTGCTTCCACTTGAGGATTCTCAACTGCCTCTTTAATGTTGAATATAGGACCACAAGGAATTTTATCTTTTTCCATTTGACTAATCCATTCATTGGTTGATTTAGCAGAAAGTTTATTTTCTAGTACAGTTTTAAGTTCATCCATATTTTTTGCTCTTGCAGAATTAGTTTTAAATTTTTCATCAGTAAAGATTTCAGGAACTTCTAAAATATTACAAAGTTTTTCAAATAGTTTATCATTACCGGCAGCAATAATTATATAGCTATCTTTAGTTTTAAATGCCTCAAAGGGAGCAATCGATGGGTGCCTTGAACCCATAGGTTTAGGTATTTCGTTTTTAGATAAGTATCGTGCAATTGCGTTTTCTAGAATTGCAATTTGACAGTCAAGCATTGAAACATCAATGTACATTCCTTTGCCTGTTTTTTGTCTATCATATAAAGCTGCATTAATTCCAATAGTTGTAAACAAGCCAGCTGTAATATCACCAATTGAAGTACCAACTCTTGTAGGTCCAGAATTGGGTTGTCCCGTTACACTCATTAATCCACCCATTCCTTGAACCACCATATCATAAGCTGGTAATTCTTTTAAAGGACCAGTTTGTCCAAAACCAGATGCTGAAGCGTAAATTAATTTAGGAAATTTTTTACTTACTTCTTCCCAACCATAACCCCATTTTTTCAAAGTTCCTGGTTTAAAATTCTCTACTAAGATATCTGCTTTTGATAAAATTTTATCAAATATTTTTTTGTCCTCAGAATTCTTTAAATTTAATGCTATGCTTTCTTTTCCTCTGTTAAGCGACATAAAATAAGCTGAATAATCTTCAACAAAAGGTCCAAATTTTCTCGAATCATCTCCAATTTCTGGAGCTTCAACTTTTATTACTCTTGCTCCAAGATCTGATAAAATCATTGTACAATAAGGCCCAACCAATACTCTTGTTAGATCTACAACTAATAAATTCTTTAAGGGTCCGTCCATAATTAGTATTAAATTTTAAATGTATTTTTTGTTAACTTGACTCTTGATGATATCTTCATTTTAATACTAGTATCACAAATAACTAAAGAGGGAGAATTAAATGTTAAAAAAAATATCGTTATATTTAACTTCATTCGTTCTTGCATTCACGTTAATTGGTTCTGCTTATGCTGTAACTTTAAAAGCAAGTCACCAATGGCCGGGAACTCCAAGAGCTGACGGTTCATTTGACCCAAGACACGAAATGGTTCAAATAATTGCAGATGAAGTTAAAAAAGCTAATGTTGGAATAGATATAAGAATTTATCCAGCAAAATCTTTATACAAACCTAAAGAGCAATGGAAACCAATGACCACTGGTCAATTGGATATTTCTGCATTTCCTTTAGCATATGCATCTAAGTTCCATCCAGAATTTGATGCAACTTTAATGCCAGGAACTGTAAAAAATCATGAACATGCATTAAGATTTAATAAAGGTCCTATGATGACTGAAATTAAAAGAATCATAAATGATGCTGGAGTCGTTGTTTTATCAGATGCTTGGCTAGGTGGAGGATTTGCTTCAAAATCACAATGTATTAAAAATCCTAGCGACGCAAAAGGACAAGTAATGAGAGCTGCTGGAAAAGCTTTTAACCAAATGTTAGAAGCAGCAGGTGCAGGTATTCAGAGTATGCCTTCATCTGAAATTTATACTGGTCTTCAAACAGGTGTATTAACAGGTGCAAATACTAGCTCAGGAAGTTTTGTAAGTTATAAAATTTATGAGCAAGTAACTTGTGCAACACCTCCAGGAAAATTTGGATTATGGTTTATGTATGAACCAATTTTAATGTCTAAAAAATCATATGATGCTTTAAATTCAAAACAACAAAAAGCACTTATGGCTGCTGGTAAAGTAGCTGAAAAATATATGACAGCTCAAGTTGAAAATTTAGATAAAAAGTTTGAGGATGCATATAAAGCTGCAGGTGTTAAATTAGTTTACATGGACGAGAAAGATCATGCTGCATGGGTTGAGATTGCGAAGAAATCTTCCCATAAAGCTTTTGCTGAGAAAGTTCCAGGTGGAGATAAACTAATGGAAATGGCTTTAGCAGTTAAATAAAGTAATATATAAAGAACCCCTATTTATTAAAATAAGTAGGGGTTTTTTTTATGAAAAAAAAATATTTAAAATTCTGTGATTTTACGGCTAAAGCTTGCGGAGCATTTGCTGTTCTGGCTTTACTTTTATCAATTCTTGTAATTGTCGAATTAGTATTCGAAAGGTATTTTTTTCAAAGAGCAATAACATGGCAAACAGAGCTGGTAACAATGTTGTTAGTTGCATCTACTTTCATTGGTAGCGCTTATGTTTTAAGTGAAAAAGCACATGTTAGTATGGAATGGATATATGATTTTATGTCTAAAAGAAACATCTTACGTCTCAAAATATTTACCTCTCTTATAAGTTTGTTATTTTTTCTTATTTTATTTTATTTTGGTTTCTTAATGGTTGAAGAGGCCTTTACTAAAAATTACTCTACAGGTACTGTTTGGGACCCACCTCTATGGATACCATATTCATCAATGATGATCGGGGCTATTCTGATGATCCTTCAGTACATTGCAGAAATTATTAAGTTAACTGACAAGGCAGACTAAAAAAATGGACCCATTGATAATAGCTATAATTGTTGCGGTTTTTACTTTAATAGTTCTTTTCTCAGGAATTCCAATTGCGTTTGGTTTAAGCTTTGTATCAATAGTTCTTTTAGTGTCATTTGAGGGTTTTCAAATGCTAGACGTTTTTGCAGAAACGTTTTATGCAGGACTTAACTCATTTGTCTTACTTTCAATACCTATGTTTATCCTGATGGGTATGGCAGTTGCTAATTCTCCTGCAGGAAAAGATTTATATACAGGTTTAGATAGATGGTTGTGGAGGCTTCCAGGTGGTTTAGTTATTTCTAATATTGGTGCTTGTTCAATTTTTGCAGCATTAAGTGGTTCGAGTCCAGCTACATGTGCAGCGATTGGAACAATGGGGATACCCGAGATGAGAAAAAGAGGTTACTCTGATCAAATTGCTACTGGCACTATCGCTGCAGGCGGAACTTTGGGAGTTCTTATTCCTCCAAGCATAGTTTTAATAGTTTATGGAATCGCAACAGGTACTTCAATTGGAAGATTATTCTTATGCGGATTAGTTCCAGGATTTATGCTAGCAGGTATGTTTGCAATTTGGGCTCTTATTCATAGTTACTTTATTGATAAAGATGCTGCAAAAGCCTTAAGGAATAGAACACCTCCTACTTTAAGAGAAAAAATGGAAGTATTACCTAGAGTTCTTCCATTTTTAGCAATTATAGCCGGTGTCTTGTATGTGTTATATGGTGGTGTGGCAACTCCTTCAGAGGCATCAGGAGTGGGAGCTTTTTTAGTTTTTGTTTTAATTGCAATTGTTTACAAAATTTATCAACCAAAAAAAATATGGAATATTGTTAAAGTTTCAATGAAGGAAAGTGTGATGATAATGTTTATCATCGCAGCCTCATATCTTTTTGCATTTACACTTTCTCAACTTTACGTAACCCAGTCTTTAGCGCAGAGCATGGTAGAATTAAGCTCAAATAAATGGGTGGTATTTCTTTTAATAAATATATTTCTTTTAATCGCAGGATTCTTTTTACCTCCAGTTGCAGTTATTGTAATGACTTCGGCAATATTATTGCCTGTGATAACAACTCTAGGATTTGATCCATATTGGTTTGCAATTGTATTTACTATAAATATGGAAATAGGATTAATAACCCCACCGGTTGGATTAAATCTTTATATAATAAAAGGAATTACCCCAGATGTTAGTTTGTCAGAAATTTTAAAAGGTTCTATACCATTTATGATTATAATGGCTTTAGCTATTTTGATTTTGTGTATCTTTCCAGAAATAGTGACTTGGCTACCTGATAAAATAATGGGTAAACCTCTTGGATATTAATAGTAAAATTAGTCGAAAAATATCTGTTGCTCCAATGATGGATTGCACAGATAGACATGATCGTTTTTTCTTAAGATTAATGAGTAAAAACGTGATGCTTTACACTGAAATGGTTGCAACAAAATCTGCAATTCATGGGGATAGAAAAAAAATCTTATCTTATAGCTCTGAGGAAAAACCCTTAGCATTACAAGTTGGAGGTTCTAATAAAGAAGAGCTAGCTGAAGTAGCAAAGATTGCAGAAGATATGGGATATGATGAAATTAATATTAATTTAGGGTGTCCCAGTAAAAAGGTTCAAAAAAATATGTTTGGTGCTTGCTTAATGAAAGAGCCAGATCTAGTTGCAGAATGTATAAATGCAATGGTTAAATCATGTAATATTCCAGTTACAGCAAAAACTAGAATTGGATTTGATGATGTGGAAAGCTTTGAATATTTAAATAGTTTTATTCACAAAATGAGAGATGCGGGTTCAAAAACATTTATTTTGCATGCAAGAAAAGCAATGCTTACTGGACTTTCTCCTAAGCAAAACCTAAATATTCCTAAGCTTAATTATAATATGGTTTATGAAGTTAAAAAACAAAACCCAGATTTAGAAATAATTATTAATGGAGGTATTTCAAAAGTAGGTGAAATTAACAATCATTTAAAACACTGTGATGGAGTAATGATTGGAAGATCTATATATCAAAACCCATATTCATTAGTAGAAATTGAAAGAGAAATATTTAACACAAAAATAAACCCATCCCGAGAGCAAGTTGCTGAACAGCTTTTAGAGTATGTTAAAAAAGAAGTTAAATTAGGAACAAAGGTTAATCATATAATGAGACATACAGTAGGTTTATATCACGGCCAAATAGGATCAAAAGAATGGAAGAGATATCTAAGTGAAAATTTAATGGCCCGTGAGTCAGATTTTCAAAAAACAAAACATATAATGACAATTGTTCAAAATAATGAGAAAGCCAATCAGGCAAATACATAATGGATATCTCAAATATTAATGAAATTATAAATTTATTAGTCGTGTTAGCTATTGCTGCAGCAGTAGCTGGTTTTATGGCTGGCTTATTGGGTGTTGGTGGAGGAATAATAATGGTTCCAGCTTTATATTACGCTTTTACAGTTTTAAATTTTGATATCGTTACAAGAATGCATCTTTCAGTTGGAACTTCATTAGCAATTATTGTCCCTACATCAATCATTTCAACAAAGACACATATGGAACATGATGCAGTTGATTTCAACATGGTTAAATCGTTTGGAATATTTATTTTAATAGGAGTTATTGCTGGTACATTTTTAGCTGTTAACTTAAAAACTCCAGCGTTGGTTTTATTTTTTTCAATTTTTGCTTTTTTAGTTGGAGTATTTTTTATTTTTTTAAGAGAGAAACTCGTTGAAAATCCTAAGAAAATTTCTGATTTAATTAAAAACATCTCTGGAATTGTAATCGGGTTTATTTCTGTGCCACTTGGAATAGGTGGTGGATCATTAATGGTTCCTTTTATGAGAACTTTTGGTTATGACATAAGAAAATCTATTGGTACAGCAGCAGCAGTTGGTTTTTTGATTGCTGTAACAGGAACTACCACAATGATAATTGGTGGTAAGATCATTGATAATATAAACACACCTTTTAGTTTGGGCTACATTAATTTATTAGGATTCGCTGTATTTGTTCCTGTGACGATGTTAATGGCACGTGTGGGTGCTAAAGCAGTATATAAAATTAATAAAGGTTTATTGAGCAAGATTTTTGGATCATTTTTGATCATTGTCTCGATTAGATCTTTTTTTGAATATTTAAGTATAAATTAGAGATGAAAAACATTTTTAACTTAAAAGATATCATTTCATCCATTGCCGATGTAGGTCAAAAATTATTTAAGAAAACTGAGCTTAAAAAGAATGATTTAGAAACAATACTGTCTTTATGTGATGATTTAATCTCTAACAAAGGTGCCGCTTTTGGAATTACTGTTGCAAGGGATGTGACTGATCTTTATCAAACACTTACCCCTGAAAATAAACTAGCTTTTTTTAAAAAAATTAACGAGAAATTTAAACCCAGTCATACGAAGGTATCAGAAGCTATAGAAACTTATCAAAAAACTCAAAATGATAAAAATTTATTTAATTTATTTATAGTATCTGAAGGAAAAAGAAGAGAACTATTTAGAAGAATGAATATGGCTCCGAATGGTATCTCTACCATAGTCTCATTAAGAGAAGATTTATTGAAAGTGCTAAAAGAGAATTCAGAATTGAAACCTTTGGATGACGATTTAAGAGAACTATTTAAGTCGTGGTTTAATCCTGGGTTTTTAAGATTAGCCAAAATTACTTGGGATACAAAAGCAGCCGTTTTAGAAAAAATTATAAAATACGAGAGAGTTCACAAAATTAAAGATATGGATGAACTGAAGAGAAGGCTAGGGGAGGATAGAAGATTTTTTTCATATTTTCATCCAGCACTTGAAGACGAGCCCATAATATTTGTTCAAGTAGCACTTACAAATGGTCTAGGTAAATCGATACAAGAAATTACAAAGCCACACTCAACTGGGAATAAAAATTATGATACTGCAACATTTTATTCTATAAGTAACTGTCAAGAAGGTTTATCAAGAGTTACTTTAGGAAATTTTTTAATTAAAAGAGTTGTTTATGAAATCCAAGAAGAATTACCTAACATAAAACACTTTGGAACTTTGTCACCCATTCCAGGTTTTAGAGATTGGTTTTCATATTTAGAAGACAATAAAATAAAAAATATTCTAGGAAACATTCCTTTAGAAAATATATCTTTCTTAAAATCTCCAGATTTAAGAATTGGTGATACAAGAATTGTATCTAATAAGGATGCTATTTTAAAACTAGTAGCTCACTATTTAATAAATGAAAAAAATCATAAGCAATTACCTATTAATGATGTAACAAGATTTCATCTAGGAAATGGAGCTATAGTTGAGGATATAAATATAAATGCCAATGTATCAGAGGTTGGTTTTAATAGATCTTTTGGTGTTATGGTAAATTATTTATATGAACTTAAAAATATAGAAAAAAATCACGAGGATTATATCAACAACAAAAAAGTAATAGTCTCAGATAAACTTAAAAAGTTTATTTAATTGGTGCCCCCATTTAACTTTGTTCCAAATTCGCTCATGAAAGTAATAGAAAAAA
>AACY020300078.1_pt1 | contig 10724 bp, 11 predicted proteins | sample 267378 | NCBI WGS metagenome assembly AACY02 (sample SAMN02954345, study PRJNA13694) | marine metagenome | biome: aquatic; feature: ocean; material: water; isolation source: isolated as part of a large dataset composed predominantly from surface... | reverse complement strand
CTTTTTCCGGCGCTTCAGCCGAGGGCGCGTCCCCCGGCGACGCCGCTTCTCCACTCCGTAGCGCGTCTTCCGCGGCGGTCAGCTCTGCCCGCGTGGACTGGCCGAAGGACTTCAGCGCGCTTTCCGCGCCCTTTAAATCCTCTTGCAAGCGCTTGGCGTCTTCCATGATGCGTGCGTTGTGGAGCTCGCGTCGGATTTCGTCCGCGCCCACCTCCCGCTCGAGTTCGCTGCGTAGGGTGTCAAAGCTCCGCCGAGCCGAGCCCATCACGCGTCCGACGGTGCGCAGGACCTCCGGCAAACGCTCCGGCCCCACCACGAGCAGAAGCACGAGGCCAACGATGAGCAGCTCGGGAAAACCGATATCGAACATGAGGGTACGCGGCGGTGCTTAAACGGTGTGCTTCGTTTTTTCCCTTTCGCTCGCGCTTTCCCGCTGGGCTTGGCCCTCAATGACGTCTGGGCTCGCCTCGGGGGCTTTCCCTTCATCTTCCTTCATGGCCTTGCGAAAGCCCTTGATCGCGCCGCCGAGGTCGCCGCCAAGATTGCGAAGGCGCTTGGTTCCGAAGAGCAGCAGCACGATAGCAAGGATGATCAGTAGCTCGGTGACGCTTAGGCCAAACATGGTGGCTCTCCTATAGGTCTTAAGGCTGCTTCGCGCCCCGGAGGGCTTTCTCTTCGTGGCCGGAAACGCCGAAGCGGCGTTCAAGCTCCTGGGCGATATCCTCGGAGCTGAGGTTCAGCGCCCGAAGCAGCACGAGGCAATGAAACCAGAGATCGGCGGCCTCATGCACCACCGCCTTAGGATCGCCACTGCGTTCCCAGTCCTTGGCGGCGAGCACCAGCTCCGTGCTCTCTTCGCCGACCTTCTCGAGGATCTTGTTCAGTCCCTTCGCGTAAAGGCTGGCGACGTAGGACGATTCTGCCGGTGCGCCTTTGCGCGCGTCGAGCAGGGCGTCGAGGGCTTGGAAGATGGAAGCGGTCATGCGTCTCGCTTTCTCTGGGGGCACGGCGCGCAGCATACCCGAGTCCCCTAGGGGTGTCGCCGGGGCAGCACCCAGAGCAGCCCCCCTGCGATAAGCGCCAGCGGGCCGAGGACCGTGGGCGATAGCCCCGCGGTGAGGCCGGCGCCCAGGGCAAGGAGCACGGCGGCAACCAGGGGGCGGCTAGACCCTCGGGGCGGCTGGGCTTGCAGGGACGCGAGGCGGCTTTCCAGGTTTCGGATGGTTTCGTCCCGGGCAGCCTCCCGGGCGGGTAAGCCTGGCAAGCTCTGGGCGGCGGCCAGGAGCGGCTCTAAGTGCAGGCGTGCGCGGTGGAAGGGGTTCAACTGGCGCGCCAGCCAGCGCTCCATAAAGGGCTTCGCCGTTTGCCAAAGATCCAGCTCTGGATAGAGCTGGCGCCCCAGTCCCTCGATGTTCAGCAGGGTCTTCTGTAAAAGCACCAGCTGCGGTTGGACGGTCATGTCGAAAGCGCGGGCCGTATCAAACAGCGTCAGCAGGAAATGGCCAAAGGAAATGTCCGCCAGGGGTTGAGCGAAGAGCGGCTCGCAAACCTCCCGGATGACCGCTTCGAAGGCCGCAACGTCCGTGTGGGCCGGCACCCAGCCGGAGGCGACGTGAAGGCGCGCCACCTCGGCGTAGTCTTGGTTGAAAAAGGCCAGAAGATTGCGGGCGAGATAGGTTTGATCGGCGTCCGTTAAGGTGCCGATGATTGCGCAGTCGATGGCGATATAGCTGGGGTTCTTGGGGTCCGTGAGGTCGACAAAGATATTCCCCGGGTGCATGTCCGCATGGAAGAAGTTGTCCTCGAACACCTGCGTGAAAAAGGTTTCCACGCCGCGATCGGCGAGAACCTTAAAGTCCGTGCCGGCGGCCCGCAGGGCGTCGAGATCGCCGATGGGCGTGGCGTAAATGCGCTCCAGCACGAGGACGTTGTCCCGACAAAGGGGCCAATGCACCCTGGGAACGTACAGCAGCGGCGAGGCGCGAAAGTTACGCCGCAGCTGCGAAGTGTTCGCTGCCTCCGCCAAAAAATCGAGCTCGCCGAGGATCGTGTGGGCGTAGTCCTCGACCACCTCTTCGGGCCGGAGACGCCGCGCCTCGGGCCAAAGGCGAGCCAGCGTTCGGGCAAGCTGTCGCAGTAGCGCGAGGTCATCGACGATGACCGCCTCGATGCCGGGGCGTCGTAGCTTTACGACGACCGCCTCCCCGTTGGGCAGGACCGCTCCGTGGACCTGGGCGATGCTGGCGGACGCCAGGGGCGTGGCCTCGAAGGATGCGAAATGGTCCTCCAGGGGCGCCTCGAGGGCGGCCTCGAGGGTCGCGCGCGCCGTCGCTTCTCCAAAAGGGGTCACCTGGTCCTGGAGCCGTTTCAGGCTAGCGGCATAGGCCGGGGTGAGGAGGTCGGGGCGCGAGGAGAGCAGCTGGCCAAATTTGACGAAGATCGGGCCTAGGGCTTCGATGGCGCGGCGCAGGCGTTCGGGCCCCGGGGTGCGCCCCGCGGGTACGCAAGCGAGGAGGCTCAGCAGCAGGCGGGCCGGCCAGGGCAGGCGCGCTAGGGGCAGGCCAAGTTCCTTGGGGATGCGATCTAGCCGATAGCGCAGCGTGACCCAGCTAATGCGAAGCGCGCTTCGCCACGCCACCCCTGGCGCGCTCATGCTTTGCCTTGCTCCTTAAGCCGTTCGAAGCGGGCCTGGGCTCGATCTACGGCGAGGGAGAAATCGTCGACCTCATCAAAGAAACGAGCCGCCTCCTCGGGCCCCGGGAACAAGCCCTTGGGCCCCCGGGCGGCCTGGCGCAGGCGCGCTGCGCTTTCCCGGAAGCGCTGGCGAGTATGGGCGAACGCCTCCCGGCCGAAGGCTTCGGCGGCCCCCGCGGTGGCATCCCCAAAGAGGGCGGCGAGGGGCGCAAAAACATCCGGTGGGGCCTCCCGAAGCGCAGCGACGAGGGCCTCGAGGGCGTGGCGATCGCCTCGCACGGCGACGGCGCCGGAGAGCACGGCCCCTTCAAGCCCCCTTTCAAGAAGTTTCTGCCAAGCGCCGGGCTTAAGGCGCACCTCGGCGGTTGCCTCCGGACTGAGCCCGGGAGACAGCTGAAGCGGACGTACGCTGTCCGCCAGCGCGATCGTAAGAGCCAGGGCAGGCACGGCGCTTTCAAGGCTGAAGACCGCTGGCGCCTGCGCTCTTAGGGCATGCTCGGCGTCAGGCGCTCCTTTCAGGGCCAAGTTCAGGGCCCCCTCCAGGGCAGCGCAGAGCATGGCCTGGGCGAGCCCGCCCGCCTTGTCCGGTCCGACTTTGCTCATGGGTTACTGCGCACGACCTTGGTGGATGGCCGCAATCCCGCCAAGCAGATTATGGAAGCGAACCGCGCCAAAGCCCGCGTCTTCCATCATCGCCGCGAGGGTTTCCTGGGGCGGATGCATGCGGATTGACTCGTTTAGGTAGCGATAGGCGTCCCGGTCCCCGGCGAGGGCGCCGCCGACGGTGGGCCAAAGGCTAGAAAAGGCATCGTAGGCTTTTTCGAGGAGCGCGCCGCGAGGTTTGGAGAACTCAAGCACCAGCAGGGGGGCGCCGGGCCGCAGTACGCGGTGCAGTTCGCGAAGGGCCTTCTCCTTCCGCGTCACGTTGCGCAGGCCGAAGGCAATGGTCGCCGCGTCGAAGGCATTGTCTTCAAAGGGCAGGGCCTCACCATCGGCCAGGGCCGGCACCACATTCAGATGCCCGCGATCGATCATGCGGTCGCGGCCCACGATGAGCATGGCTTCGTTGATGTCTGCCAGGACAACCTGCCCGGTAGGGCCCACCCGCTCCGCGAGCAGCGCCGCCACGTCACCCGTGCCGCCGGCCAGATCGAGCACGCGATGCCCGGGCCGCACCCCAGCGAGGGTGACCGTGAGCCGCTTCATGAGCCGATGCGTACCGAGGGACATGAGGTCATTCATTAGGTCGTAGCGCGGGGCTACGGAGCGGAAGACTTCCGCGACCCGCGCGGCTTTCTCTTCCGCCTTAACGCGTTCGAATCCGAAATCGACGGTGTCGTTTTCCGGATCTTGGGAGTTCGGGGGCGGACTCACAGCCATGGTGACCTCGGCGCGGTAGGCAAGGGGTGGAGTGTAAACCTTGCGCTCGCCCCCCGCCTCTTTCCCCGATGCCTCACCCTTCGGGGCTCCAGGATTTAAGCGCCACCGCGGGAAGGCGGGAGGCATTGGCCAGCTTGAGATCCCGTTCGTAGTCTGCCCAGAATCGGTCTTGCCGATTGCCAAGCTCGCGCAGAAAGCCCCAGGTGTACAGGCCGCTGTCGTGCCCGTCGTCGAAGATGAGGCGCAGCGCGTAACGGCCGACCGCTTCGACGTTGGTCAGCGCGACATACTTTTTTCCCGTTTGCAGGATGCGCTCGCCGGCGCCGTGGCCTCGCACTTCGGCCGACGGGGAGTACACCCGTAGAAGCTCTGCTGGCAGGTGGTGAGTTTGATCTCCCCAGCACAGCTCAAGCACCTTCGATTGGCGGTGAAGTTTGACGGCAATAGGCGCGGCGACGGTCATAAACCCTCCTAAAGAATATAGCGGGCGAGATCTTCGTTCCCAGCCACTTCCCCCAATTGCCGATCCACGGCTGCGGCGTCAATCACCAGTTTGCCATCGGGCGCGGCGGCGGAGGGATCGAAGGCGGCGGGCTCAAGAAGCCGCTCGAGCATGGTATGAAGGCGCCGGGCGCCGATGTTCTCCGTGCGTTCATTGATCTGCCAGGCCAGCTCGGCCAAGCGCGTGAGGGCCTCGTCGGTCAGTTCCAGCGCAACCCCTTCCGTCGCCAGCAGCGCTTCGTATTGGCGCAGGAGCGACGCCGAGGGCTCGGTCAGAATTCGGCGGAAATCCTCGGGGGTAAGGGGTTTCAATTCGACGCGAATGGGAAGGCGCCCTTGGAGTTCAGGGATGAGGTCGCTCGGCCTTGCGAGATGGAAGGCGCCGGATGCGATGAACAGGATGTGGTCCGTGCGCACTGGGCCGTACTTGGTGGTGACGGTGCTGCCCTCGATGAGCGGCAGCAGATCGCGCTGTACCCCTTCCCGGGAAACGTCCGTTTGAGCGCCGTCGCCGCGCCGCGCGACCTTGTCGATTTCATCGATGAACACGATGCCTCGGTTTTGCACTGCGTCTACGGTGGCGGTGCGCAGTTGGTCTTCATTGAGGAGACGCCCGGCTTCCTCCTCTTCTAGGCGCGTCAGCGCCACGGCCACGGGGAGGCGCTCCGTGCGCCGGCGCCCTTGCTGAAGGCCCGCGAAAAGGCCTTGAAGCTGCGAGGCCATTTCTTCCATGCCCGGTGGCGTCATGATTTCCGGGCCCGCCTGGGGCGCGGCCAGCTCAAGGCTGACTTCCTTTTCATCGAGCTTGCCTTCCCGCAGCTGCTTACGCAGGAGCTGGCGCGCGCTCGATTCGCTTTGTGGCGCTTCATCCCCTCGGGCTGGGGGGAGCAGGGCGTCGAGGAGCCGCTGCTCCGCAGCGTCCTGGGCCCGGGGCCGCTGCGCCTCGATGGCTTCCTTCCGCAGAAGGGTGTAGGCCGCCTCCGCGAGGTCTCGGATCATGGCGTCCACGTCCCGGCCCACGTAGCCCACTTCCGTGAATTTGGTGGCTTCCACCTTAAGGAAGGGCGCCCGGGCCAGCTTGGCGAGGCGCCGGGCAATTTCCGTTTTGCCGACGCCCGTGGGCCCGATCATGAGAATATTTTTCGGCGTCACTTCCTCGCGCAGGGTCGGCGAGAGCTGAAGCCGCCGCCAGCGGTTGCGCAGGGCGATGGCAACGGCACGCTTGGCATCGCTCTGGCCGACGATGTGCTGATCAAGCGCATGGACGATCTCGCGCGGGGTCATTTCGGTCATGCCTCACCCCCGAGCACTTCTACGGTCAGGCTATGGTTCGTGTACACGCAAATATCTCCGGCGATGTGGAGCGCCGCCCGGGCGATCCCTTCCGCGTCGAGGTCACTATGGTTCAGCAGGGCGCGGGCGGCGGCCAAGGCGTAATTGCCGCCTGAACCAATGGCGAGGGCCCCGTCCTCGGGTTCGAGTACGTCGCCATTGCCGCTGATAAGCAGGGACGTTTCCGCGTCGGCTACGGTGAGCAGCGCTTCTAGGCGACGGAGCGCGCGATCGGAGCGCCACTCTCGAGCCATGGCCACGGCGGCCCGCACAAGCTGGCCGCTGTGGCTTTCCAGTTGCCCCTCGAAGCGCTCAAAGAGGGTGAAGGCGTCCGCCGTACCGCCGGCGAAGCCGGCTAGGATTTGCCCCTTATGCAGGCGGCGCACCTTCCGCGCGTTGCCCTTCATCACCGTATCGCCCAGGGAAACTTGGCCGTCCCCGGCCATGGCCACGGCGTTGCCGCGCCGGACCGTTAAAATGGTGGTGCCGTGAAACTGTTCCATAGCTTTCCTTGCAGTATGCCGTGGGTCCGCGGCCTAGGGTTCGCTGCGGAGCACCAGGGAGTCGATGTCCTCCCGAAGGAGGGCGAGTTGGGCGGATCGCGCAGCGCGGCGGCTGTCGAAGGGCCCGACGAGGACGCGGTGCCAGGTGCCACCGTCGCGGCTCACCTCCGCCGTGCGCGCAGGTAAGTCTTGCAGCAGGATCATGGCGCGACGCCGATCGGCATCCTGGGGGCTGCGAAAGGCCCCAGCCTGCAGCATGTAGGCGGCCCCGGCCTCGGGTTTGGCTTCTCCGTCGAGGTATTCCTCCACGTAGGGCACCAGCACTTCGGCATCTCGCAATACGTCAGGAAACTCGAAGCGGACCTCCGGCGGGGTCTTGACCACGCCGGCCTTAGGGGTGGCGAGCGCTTTGAGATCGACGGTATCCGTTCGAGTGAACAGCACCGTCAGCGCGATGCCGCAACAGATGCCGAGCAAAAAGGGGATGCCGCGACCGCGCTGTGGCGGCGCTGAGGCGACGCGGTGGGCGCCGGAGCTGGCGCCGCGCGGAGCTGCTTTGGCCAAGGCCTGCTTCCTTCTGTGGTCCGACCGCTATGATACCGGGCCGAGCGGAGTCACCGTTAGTAGGTATCGCTTGGATCGACGTCGCAGTGCCAGCGCACCCGGCGAGCGCTGGGTAGGGCGTCGATCAGGGGCAAGGCGCTGGCCAAGTTGCGATGCAAAGCCGCGCGAGTGCTGCCCTGGAGCAGGAGCTGCCCCCGGTAGAGCCCGCTCCGTCGCGCCATGGGGGCTCGCACGGGCCCGAGCGTTTGCTGCGCCTCGGCGCCCGGGGCCTCGGAAAAGGCGGCCTTAGCGTCCTTCAGAAAGGTCTCAACCTCAGGCCAGCGCTGGGCTTCGGCGCGGAGTAGGACCAAGGGCGCAAAGGGCGGAAGGGCGAGGGCTTCCCGCTCGGCGAGGGCGCTTTCCGCGAAGGCTTCGTAGCCTTGATGGACAATGATATTCAGAAAGGGGTGATCGGGGTCATGGGTCTGAATCAAGACCGTGCCCAGGGCTTGCTCCCGGCCTGCCCGCCCCGCGACCTGAACGAGCAGCTGAGCGAGCCGTTCGGGGGCCCGGAAATCGGCGCTAAAGAGGCCGCTATCGCCATCAACCACGACGACCAGCTCAACCCGGGGGAAATGATGCCCCTTGGCGAGCATTTGCGTGCCTAAGAGCAGGGCGCCGGGGCGCTCCGCGATGGCCGTCAGCGTTTCCTCAAGGCGCGCTGCACTGCGCACCACGTCTCGGTCGAGGCGTAGCAGCGGCGCGTCCGGGAAGGTCCGCTGGAGCACGGCTTCGGCCTTTTGTGTGCCCTGGCCCACGGGCATGGGGCTGCGCTCGCCGCAGTGGGGGCACCGGTGCGGTATGGGCTGGCTCCGATCGCAGTGGTGGCATCGCAGCCGTGCCGGGTCTCGATGGACCGTCATGCGGGCGTCGCAGCGGTCGCAGTCCGCGAGCCAGCCGCAGGCATGGCAGCGGAGCGCCGGTGCATAACCGCGTCGATTGAGGAAAACGAGGGCCTGGGCCCCCCGGCCGACGGTGCTCGCGATGGCCTCAAGGGTTGGGCGCGCGAAGCCATCCTCTAAGGCGTGGCGCCGAAGGTCGATAAAGGTCAGGGCTGGGGGGCGGGCTTGCCCGGCGCGTTCCCGCAAACGTAGCCGTGCATAACGTCCGCGCCGCGCGTTTTCGAGGCTCTCCAGGGAGGGGGTGGCGGATCCAAGCACTACGGGGCAGTCCTGCAGCGCTGCGCGCTTGATGGCGACATCGCGAGCGGAATAGCGAACACCCTCCTGTTGCTTATAGCTGTCGTCGTGTTCTTCATCGACGATGATCAGGGAAAGGCGGGGAAGCGGGGCGAAGAGGGTTGAGCGGGTGCCCAGGAGTACGACGGGCTTGCCGTGTCTCCCCGCCTCCCAGCCCTCATTGCGTCGCCCTGCCGCCAAGCCGGAGTGCAGGCTGTGCACGGGCACGGCAAGACGAGCCCGGAGTCGCGCCGCCGTTTGGGGCGTCAGGCCGATTTCCGGCACCAGCATAAGCACCTGCCCCCCCTGGGCCAGGGCCGCCTCCATGGCTTGAAGATAGACCTCTGTTTTCCCCGAGCCGGTCACGCCCTGAAGAAGAAAGGGCTGGAAGCGTCCGAAGGCCCCGGTGATTGCGGCCACCGCCTGGGCCTGCGCTGGGTTCAGGGCCGGCGCGGGGCCCCGGCCCGGGCTCGGGTGAGCCGGGCTCGCACAGGCTTCCAACCAGCCGCGCGTCATGAGGGTTTTAAGAATCGCGCTTTGGTGCCCCTGCGCCAGCAGGGTCTGGCGAAGTTGAGGCCCCTCGGCAAAAGCCCGGAGGGCCGCGCGCTGCGCCGGGGCGCGCTTCAGTGCAGGGAGATCAGGGTCGGCATGCAGCGCCTGGAGTAGGGCTTTGCCGGAGTCCGTCAAGGTGAGGGCCGGCTGGCGCGCCTGGGTGCTGAGCGCTTGCCTGCGCGCCTCGGGGGGCAAAAACAGGCGGAGGGCCTCCCCCAGAGGGGCGTGGTAGTACTGCGCAAGCCAGCGGCCGAGGGCCAGCTGGTGGGCATCGAGAAGGGGGGCCTCGTCGAGGATGCCGCCGATGGGCCGCAGGGCGCGTTCCGGCGGCGCTGGCTCGACGGCCAGGGCAATGCCCACCACGCTGCGGCGCCCCAGCGGCACGCGCACCCGCGTCCCCGCTTCAGGAAGGCCTTCGCTACCCGGGCTATAGCTTAAGGGCCCGCGAAAGGGGCCGGGTACGGCAACGGCAATGGCTAGGAGCTTAGTGATGGCCTTTTCCCCCTTGCGCTCCCTTGGGCCTTTGATACACTTCGCCACCTTTTTTCGGGACCACGGTCCTAGGTTTTCCCGGCGCGCCAAGCGCTGGGCCAACGCTCCGGCGAGGCAGGATACATCATGAAGGCGGACATCCATCCCAAATACGAAGCGATGACCATGAAGTGCAGCTGCGGTACGGAATACGCAACGCGGTCAACCCTTTGCCAAGATTTCCAGGTCGACGTCTGCGCTGCCTGCCACCCCTTCTATACGGGTAAGCAGAAGATGGTCGATAAGGGCGGTCGCGTAGAGAAGTTCCGCAAGCGCTTTGGCGCCCGGGCGGCGCGCTAAGCCCTCCCGCGCAGAGCGGGCGCCCGTCCTGAGGCGTCCGCCACCCCCCTTCTCTTCTGGCGGTTCTAGTTCAGTCCCTATTCAGGGCCCTCGGCGAGGCTTAGGGGGTGTTCCTCTCGGATAAGTCGCTATGCGCCTCCGCCTCGCCTCCATTGTCTGCGTGCTCGCGATCCTGGTGGCCCCCTTGGGCGTTCAGGCACGCTCTGATGGAGAGAAAGCCCTCGCAGAATTCGAGGAGAAGGGCGCCGTTTATGCGGGGCCTCTGGTCGACTATGTGCAGCGCGTGGGCAATCGGATGCTTCTCGCTGCCAAGCAGGACCCTGATCGCTACACCTTCACCGTCTTAGATGACCCCTCGATCAACGCCTTCGCCGTCGACGGCGGCTACATTTTCGTGGCCCGGGGCCTTTTGGCTTATCTCGAAAATGAGGATCAGCTCGCTGCGGTGCTCGGCCACGAGATCGGCCACCTCGTGGCGCGCCACCCCCAGGAGCGTAAGCTCGGGAGCCGCAGTGCGCGCATTGGCTCGACGATTCTTGGCTTTTTGACGCGCAGCGGCGCGCTTTATCAGACCGCCCGGGCCTACAGCGAAGCCGCCCTAAGCGGCTACGGCCGGGACCAGGAACTTGAGGCCGATGGGCTGGGTGCGCGCTACCTGCAGGTGGCGGGCTACGATCCCATTGCCATGCTTGAAGTCATTCGCGTGCTGGCCGACCAGGAAGAGTTCGCCCGAGAAGTCGAGGGGCGCAGCGTCAGCTATCACGGCCTGTTCGCTTCCCATCCCCGGAACGATCGCCGTTTGTATGAAGTGATTCAGGCTGGCGCAGCGGAGGGGGTTGCGCCACCGGCGGCGGCCACGGAAGGAGAATTCCTTACCTTAATCGAAGGCTTACCCTGGGGAGCGGCCGCGTCCGATGGGGTGCTCGTGGATCAGCGCTATTACCATAGCGGCCTCGGGTTTGTGGTGACCTTCCCCGAGGCCTGGCGGGTAAAGGACAGCCCGTCGGCGCTCAGCGCAACGGCGCCCCACGGCGCATCCTCCCTGATCACCCTCGAGCTTCGGGAAGAGGAGCAGAAGAAGGGTAAGGATCTCCCCTCGCCGGAAAGCATGAATACGGAAACTTTGGAGACGTCCCTCGAAGGCGGGCGA
>AACY020552217.1_pt1 | contig 10727 bp, 19 predicted proteins | sample 267378 | NCBI WGS metagenome assembly AACY02 (sample SAMN02954345, study PRJNA13694) | marine metagenome | biome: aquatic; feature: ocean; material: water; isolation source: isolated as part of a large dataset composed predominantly from surface... | reverse complement strand
TGAATTACCATTGAGGTCTATTTTGGGTCCAGCTCTATTTCTTTCTAGATACACTTCCGGTATCGTGAAAAGTCTGGATATAATGTTAGTAATACTATCAACTTTTCGGTTGTCTGGCTTACCACGTAGTTCATCCACTACTTCCTGACTTGTCTTCTGTCTACTCTTGTACCTAAAAATAGGCTTACGTGTGATAACAGAAAGCATTCCATTATAGGAATAGTTGTTTCTTCCCATCCTGTGATATACAAAGATAAAGATATAACGAATACTTTAATAAATGTTGGCTATTACTCAACCTATCTATACACAAAAAGTACCCGTAAAACTACAATCGCGAAAAATCAAAAAACGTTCCGTGAGGTCTGTCAAAGTTCAAGCGGCTCTCCCAGATCCGGATCTTGTGAACTACAGCCTCTTTCAACTAACATCTTGGGTCCTTCCAATGACTATTGCTGGTAGACTCCTCAAGATGGAATATTCGGAAATCGGTATCGGACTTGTTGCACTCGGGGTTGCCAAAACGGCACTGGCAACTGGAAACGTCATTCATTATTAACCTTTCTTTGACCATAAAATGTATGTACATGGGAAATTGTCTTTCAATAAATCAATATACTCATTCAATAACTCCTCTTCTTTCATGTCCAGTTCGTCTATAATACGCGACTCTGGAGATAAACCCAAATGTATGGAGTTAAAATAATCTAAACGTCGAGTAAAGACCAAAAAGATCTTCTCTGACAATAATTTTTCGTTACCCAATTTTAAAACCCTGATTTCTTCTCGTATTCGATCTAGATGAACCATAGTACTTTATATTAATATTTAAAGATAATGAAACCCTTGTTATAAATGTTTACCTTAAAGCCTACTTTAGTACGACCAAAAATCGCAGTTAAAGCAAAGAAGAATGAATTTGTAGAACCCGCCGAAGCACCCGGTGAGGGAAGGCGTCGCCCACCAAATGAAAAAGAGAATGAAGATTCTAAAAAGGGTGTTCACCCCATCAAGAAGTTTATCATGGATAAGTTTGGAATCGAAGAGATTGATTATGAAAAGTTTAACAAAGAAAACAAGTGGGCCATTCGACCAAACAAAGATAAAGAGGATAAGTAAATGTATTGTATGTTGCAGTCTTATCACATATGTGCAATGGGTTTGATACCTTATATGTTACACTATATTCAAACAAACTCATGGATATCATACACGGTAATTAACAATGGATTGTTGTTTCACATTTTGTTTCCTAAAAATACAATCGTTAAGTGGTATGATATTACCTGTAACACCGCACTTATAGTGTATGTTAATATCTATGCATCAGACCCATTTGTATTCTTATGGTCGTGTATAGCGTGTACATGCTTCATATGGAATCAAGTATATATCAAGCATGAACTGTTCAAAGCGTTCATTCATGTAATATGTGTACAAGGGTTTCTATTCAAGGCTCTTGAACTATCCGAAGTCTAGCACGTTCATCGAACCCATTCAGGGACAACTTACCTTCATCTATCATCTTTTTGATTGTTTCTCCAACCTTCATATTGTCCTCCCAGACCTGATCATTCTTAGGGTCAGCTGGGAGTGACGGCATAAATGCCATGAACGCAACCATCTTCTGTGCCATAGATAGTTCACGATCCTGGATTATCCTTCTAATATGTACGGGAATATTGTCTACGTTCATTACATTTTACTTGGGCTTATTCTTTAATAGTACCACTGCGGGTATAGACCCCGGAGGTGGTTTCTTACAGAATATTTTACAGTCACAACAGTCTTTTCTACACACTAATTCTCTCTTTTTTGCATAACACTTAGATGGTAACATGATATCCTTAGATAGGTACCTAAGTATCTGATCTACAAGTATCATGTTTACTTATTTTTAGATTTAGGTTTTTTTCGAGACTTTTTTACTTGTTTAGCAGCACCTATCACAGCAGCAGCACTGGCTGCGGCCTTCGAAACGAGAGCTCCTGTGCATATGGGACACGGCATTTTATAACTTTATCAGAGATATTCCATAGCCCAATTCTTCTACAGTGGGGTCATTTCGATAGTCATTTTTGTAATAGATCTTTTTAATACCACTACTTGCAAGTGCTTTGTAACAATTTATACATGGGTAGTGGGTCACGTACGCCACACAATCATCGATGGAGGCACCCCTCTTCGCCGCATCTGTAATTGCGTTAATCTCTGCGTGAATAGTCGCTTGTTCATGTCCATTCCTTACAATGGACTTGTGGTCAGTACCTGCAAGGAAACCATTGTAACCCATACTGATGAGTCTGTTATTCTTGACAAGGACACAACCAACCTTGAGTCGCTCACACGGAGAGCGAATGGATGCGAGTTCGGCAGTCTGCATAAAGTAGTCGTCCCAAGAAATTCGGTTGGCCATATTTAAAGAAAAGAAGGAATTCTTTATATATGCAATTTACAGAAGATAAATGGCTTAATAAAGAGACAACTGAAAAATGGCGAGTACAAAAACATAAAGAGCTTGTTGAGTCTATAGACACTGAGTTATGTCCATTGATGTTAAAGGGTGCATACCCAGAATTATATAAACAGGTTTGTAGTATGATTAAGCGTCATCCAGATTATAACACTGAACGTTTTAGTAATATTATTAACATTCAAGTTGGATTAAATATAACAAACCACCTTGAATTTCGTGTAGTGAATACTGATGGTATACGAACATTTTCTTTAAAAACTTGTTGCAAAAAAACAATAGTTACACCCGAGCAGTCAGAAAAAGATAAACTACATAATGCTATGCGTACCGCAATTTATCCCCAAATACAAAAGTTCAAAAACAATGAACCACCAATATGTGAAAGATGTAGTCAACTGTTTCATGATCTGCAGGTTGACCATAAAAAGCCTTTCACGTTTAAAAATCTTAAAAACGCATTTTTAAAACACGAGTGGAAAGGTAGTATACCTACGAAATTTACAAAATCTGGAGAGTTGAATAACGACATTTCACAGTTTGATGCATTTTTAGAAGAAGATAAAGACTTTGAAGATGCATGGTATAAATTTCATGAAGATAATGCGGTTTTACGTTTATTATGTGTACCATGTCATAAAGAAGTTGCTAAGAAGAATGTCAACTGAATCAGTTTTTAGAATTTCTTAATATGATATAAAGGTGTACGTGGTATACAATTCAAATGGAAGAATCGTATGGTCACATCTACGCAATTTCAAACACCAACGAGAGTGGTCGTTTGAAGATAGGTAAAACGACCAAATCTAATCCTCTAGAACGAGTACGTCAATTTAAAACAGGTGTATCTGTCCCATGGAAAGTTGAAATGCTCATTAGGGTTCCCAGTAGTAAGATCGACAATATCGATAATGAGATTAAAAAAATGCTTGAACCATACAACGTCAAGAAGGGCGGTGGTACCGAATTTTTCAACCTGACGCCTGAAGGTCTATCAGTTTTTAAAACCATGTTTCTCTTCCAATATACAGATTGTACAGGAGTTGACCAGGTTGACATAGCTGAAATGGAGAACAAACTGAACACTACACGGTGTAAACCAAAAAAACGTGGAAACAATGACGATCTTCTTCGAAGGTATTTGAATACCTATAAACATTCCCTTAAAACTAGGCGTATTCATTTTATAAAAAAATTAAAAATCCCACCGTTCGCTGGAAGAAATGACATATTAGAAACTACCCCACTAGACATAAATGATGCGAATTCCGTAAAGATTTGGCTGAATGAACTGCAATACATTACTGAACATCACAAGAATAAGCATGTTAATGGTAATGATAACAAAATTCCTGATGTCACAGAAGGTAACGGGAATCTTAAAGCATTTCTAAGGAGATATATTTAATGTAAATCCTTATCCGCCGTGTAATACGTCTTCCCCTTAACTACAAAACTATGAACCCTAGCGTATCCCCACGCTTGTGGAGAGGCTCCCGGACGATGCCCGGTTCTCCACGCGGCGAGACCCCTATTATAGACCGTCTTGAGGGTCTTCAAAGGAATTTTAGTAGCCTTAGCAATTTCAGGGAGGGATTTGACTCCCGGATACAGTTTTCTAAACTTTTGCGTGTAGGAAGAAGTTTTCGTTTTCTGGCCTTTGTCCGTCTTAAATTTTCCATAGTCTTTTTTGAGCATCTTCTTGTAACGAGTCTCAACCTCTGCCAACGTTTTGAGTCCTCTGAAGTATTTAAGTGGTGCATAAATTTTGCCTTTAGTTCGTCGAAGTTCACCAACTTTTTTAGTAATCTGATCATCGCCGAGAGGCATCTTATTTTTTACTGAGATTTTTTAGGTGTTCCATGAAAGTTTCACCCTTGTGTGTCTCGGGGAATCTTTTAAAATACAACTCGTAAACATTTGTACCATTCAAGTTTACATAGAATAGGTACATCATAGCTATCATAACAGTGATCAGTAGATCTGTCGTATCAAATATAGACTTGGGGGAATAACTCATCACCGTAAATAGTAGTTCTAAAGATATAATGGCTACCTTCTTTGTCCAGTGATATTCACGACGGAACTTAAATACCACTAAGTATGTTGCAACGACGAGTGCAATCAATAACGGCAAGAACGGTGAATAAGATGTAAACCCTAATTTAAAAAGAATTGCTAGAACCCATAACCACCAACTGAAAACAAGAGTTTTGTCGTTCATCTTACCTTTCATAAAGAAATTATTCTATTATGGTGTATGCATATAGCGACAAAGACCATTTTGTTTACTAGTACACTAAGCATTTATGCAATTATAGATTTTAAACGTGAACTAGAACGGTTAAAAAAACTCAAAACAGAAAAAGATACCCGTTTAGAGAAAAGGTCATAAAGATATTTATGAATCGAGTGGCTGTAAATGTAGATGAAGTTTTAGTCGAGTTTCTTAAACCAATGGCTCAACATAATAATTTGAAACTTCCTTCAAAACCAAGATATTCGTATGTGTATAGAAATATCTTCGATTTGTCCCAAAAAGAATCAACAAAAATGGTACGCGACTTTTATAACTCGTGTACCTTTGATAACTTAGAACCCATACACGGATCTCGTGCAATTGTTCAGATGATGCGACCAAAAACATCCAAACTATATGCAATTACGGGTCGTCAGGAATATGCACGACACAAAACAGAAAGATGGTTAGACGATAATTTTCCCAGACTTTTCGACGACTTGATTCTGACAAACAGCTACACTTCCCAAGAAGTTTGTAAAGCTGATGTGTGTACTTCTTTAAATATAGATACTATCATAGACGATAGTAACATAGACTGCGGCATATGTAGATATATGGGTATAGAACCCATACATTTTGGAGGATATGATGAGGAAATGTACCCCTGGTGTTATGAGGATGAGACCACCGTCACGAGTTGGGTGGAATTATACAAAAAGAACCTACTTTAAACTCTTGATAGCAGCTGCAATGTTGGGAAATATTATCCCTTGAAATTTGACACGACCCGTCCTGGGGTTAATATAACCCTCGTGTCCATTAAAAACTGCTCGATGAACGGCGATACCCATATAAAAAATACAACATTATATTTAGTAGATATGAGTCTTTCCATCATTATGGGAAATATGTTTTCGGGTAAGACGTCTGAACTTATCCGAAGACTCAAGCGTCTGAAAGTTCTTGGAAAGGAAATCATCGTGGTAAACTCAGCAAAAGATACGCGATCACCAGATGAAGTTTTGAAAACACATGATAATGTAAAATTCAATTGTCACAAAGTCCATGATCTTTTTAGCCTCTTAGATAGGGAGGCGTTTGAAAACTCAGATATCATAGCTATCGACGAAGCACAATTTTTCCCTAGACTGAAAAAATTTGTGGAACATTGTCTGTATCAGAAGAAACAAATCATACTAACAGGTTTGGATGCTGACTCGTTTCAAAGAAAGTTTGGTGAACTCATCGATTGTATTCCACTTGCATGTGAGGTTGTAAAGTTGTCAGCATTGTGTATGGTGTGTAAAGATGGAACATACGGTCCGTTTACCAAACGAATTGTACCGGATAAACAACTGGAATTAATTGGAGGAAGTGACATGTATGTGGCAGTTTGCAGGAATCATCTTTACCCAGATGAACTCGCACCATCCGATTTGTGGTGGACAGGTAGATGATTAACCAATTCTAACTTTCTTGAATTTTTCGTAATTAGATTTGGCACCCTTAATTTTTAACGTGATTTTCTCGGGTTTTTCCAAACCGGCGAGTTTCATAGACATCAATAAACCAGCAAAATATATCGCAGGTTCTATATCATTAACAGTAACTGTGTCTCCGACTTTAAGTCCACGAAATTCTTTTTTAGCGATTAACTTATCATCTTTGTATTCAACCGTTTTCACGGTTTGTTTTACTAACTCGGCATTTTCAAGATCCCATTTATCGGACCATAAGTCGTCGGCCATAACATCTAACATAGACACACCATCCTTATCGACTATACCTATTAAAGTGCCTTCATCATCATATTGTTCTACGTACCAACAGTCGTGTGAACCATCCGAACATTTGGTATAAAACGAATCACCACTGGGTTTATCCAAGTCGTATTCAAAAGCAAATTTATCCCTAACATCGGTAACTTCACAATATTCAGGAGCTTCGTCTGTATCGCATTTGTAGATTTCAGGAATTTTAATGTAAGTTTCAAGTTTAGATCTCCTGGTGTAATACTCTGTACCGTAACCTGTAATTAAAAGTTCACCAGATCCCCGCGTCTTCGTCGAAGGTTTCACTCGGGGAGGAAGTGGCAACTTTTCAGACTTTTCAGTAATGACCGGTTTATCTTCACTGGGTTTAAGATTAATGAATATGATTAAACCTATAGAAACTACCATCAACATAAAAATTAGTACGTAAGTCATATGATATACACAGATATTAATACTTGAACCCTAACAACCTCTTCTGTTTGTTTGTAGATCTAGTGGGTATATTATCGTTACTATGTACCCATTTATATCCATCGTGTGCCGTCCACTTTATACCATGCTTTGATAGAGTTTTACGACACAATACACAGGGTAAGGATATTGCATCTCCAAGTGTATTCTTTCTCTCGACTACCAATTGGCCATACTTTCGATGAAGCCAATCTGTAAAATGATGAGGCTTTTTACCACTCTTGATACACTTAATATACAGGGTACGTATAAGTCTTCTCTCTGCACACAACAAGTTGTCACTTAGGACACTTGGACCCCGCGACATATAACTTGTCACCGTGCAATACTTCATAAATAATATCAAGGTATTATAAATATGATGTTTACCCAGGTGCAAGTTATCCTTATTGCATTGTTCCTATTCATTCTTGTCTCGACGAAGAACTTAGGTAACCGCCCAGCTATTATTATTTTTGTGGCGACAACTCTTCTCCACATGTATGATCATCTCTTCTTACTCAAGCGTGGTAAGGAGAAGAAGTTGGTCGAAAACTACACCTGTCCTTCCTGCACAGGTGCTTAATTTCTAAGTATATAGAAATGCCCCACTGCTACGAAAAATACCAGCCCGAGACTGAGGCTGAGGCCGAACCCGTCGAGAAGAAGCTTCTCATTGTCCCCAAGATGCCTTTTGGCCTCACTGTTTTCCAGGTTGTCCAGGTACTCATGCTCTCTTACATCATTCTCAAGCAGAATAAACTTGTCTAATTATAGTAATGAAGGTCAGACTCATCAAGAGTCCCAACCCCCAAAAGAAATTCAGAGCGATCTTCGAAAATGGTCGCAAAGTAGACTTTGGTGGTCGAGGCTATACTGACTATACAATCCATAAAGATCCAATGCGGATGCGTTTATATGTTCAACGTCACGGAGGAAACGTTCCAGACGGCGATCAAGATGTACACAGGCGTATGTTGAGCGTCGACAGGAGTGATAAAGAACGTTGGTCTAAAAACGGTATGTATACCGCCGGTTTCTGGTCTAGATGGTTACTTTGGAGTCAACCATCGATGACGAAAGCTAAGCGACTGATGTCCTCGCGTTTCGGTTTGCGATTTGTTTAAGACCTCTACGATTCAAAGCACCTTGAAGGTTTCTGAGTAGATTTCTTGGCATCACAGGTCGCACGTTACCACCACGAGAGGCAACAACACGCTTCATAGGAGGTGGTGGGGGTGGGAGAGGAGCTCTGGTACCCATGTTTAACAGAGATTTGCACATACCAACTGTCTGTTTTGCATTTTTAACACGATTTTCCATGTTTCTACGAACCTTTTTACGCAACTCTTTCATGGTTAATTTCATACGTCTACCATTCACATCTTTTGTGACACGCTGACCAGTTGCCTTAACTTTTTCCTTCAACTGCTTATAGTCCATTAATATTGATAAAGAAAATGTTTGAAATATAATTATGTCATATAAAGAAGATCTAACAGAGACGAACCGACTCATACGAGAAGTACTTCTTCCTGAGATGGCAAATTTAAGAGGGGAACTTAACGAGTTGCGGCGATATACCTGGCCATATATACAAGCTCTAAAAGAGAACAATCAACTTGACGACATTCAAGCGAAGCGGAATTTTTCGCATCACTTGGATGATGAAACATTACTTCAGTTACTGAAGATCAAGGCTCTTCATCATCAGAGACGAGGAGAGAATGGAACTTTGACACTAAGAGAATTTGATTTGATTAGAAAAAATTGTCCGTCCGGTACGTCTTAACAGTATAAACACCATCCTGTCCGTATACTGTTACCTGTTCACCACCATATAGCTCGGGGCAACCGATGTCTTCTGTGCATTCACGGCCATCAATGGAAACTGGGATGGGATAAATTTGATCACCAAGGGTGGTTGTGTGATAGTGATAGCGATCACGCCTGTTACGAACTTCGCGGCCATAGAGGGGTAAAGTTTCACCAGCCTCGTTTGAAAGCAGACCAATCTGCTGGAAATGTCCGGGTTTGTATTTCTTTATGGGTGGACCCCTATACTCTGGGGGCATCCGTTGACTTTCAACCCTTACGGGAACTGGCACTTTGACTGGAACAGGAACCTCCACTTCGACTGGATTCCTCACTAAGGCGTAAATCATGATCACGGGAATAGACAGAAGAACTATAGAATTGACAAGCTTATAGTTAATCTTCATCTTTATAATAAGCCATGAAAATATTGGGGGTCGATATCGGATATACGAACATGGGCCTGGTCATGGCATTATGTCATGGACCTAGAGTAGAAATTCAATATCTGAAAAAGGTTGATTTAGGAGACTACAAATATGTAGGTAAAAGTAATGATGCCGCTGTTATAATATCTTTATTTGTGGAAGAATATGAACATATATTTAAAGAAGCTGACGTGATCCTCGTAGAACGACAACCACCATCTGGGATGAATAATATAGAGGCGTTACTGCACTACATCTTCATGGATAAAGTAGTTTTGATATCTCCACTCAGTGTCCACAGACACTTTGGTATGGATGGATTAAACTACGAAGAACGAAAAGAAAGAAGTGTAAGAATAGCCAGACAATACATAGAGGAAATACCGTACGATCGTGAACATGATATAGCAGATGCTCTATGTATGATTATACACTATAACTGGAAAGTATCTATTCATTTTTTCGACTCATTTAGATTTAAACCCCATGATCGTATTAATGCGACCAAGTCTTACCTGAACCAACATCCAAAGGGCAAAAGCGGATAACTTAATAATTTTACCAGACGCGTCATCTGAAACATTATACACTGGGTCAAGAACTCGTGACATAAAAGTTTTCGATTTTTCCTGACCAGTTAGATATACCTCGAGTTGCGTAAGACAACACGTGTCATCATTAGTTATCCAGTGAAAAAATACAAATGGTATGAACAAGGAATACATCTCAAGCCATCGAACATCTTTGACAAACATGGGTACGATCACCGCCGCCACCAGCATAAATAAGTGAATCACAAAGATTATGTTCATATATAGTAGACGATGAAAAAATCGTGGAACGATCAACATGAAAATATATTGAGACAATGGGGCGAGGCTTCGGCCTGTTATAGGTACATGAACCATAGAGCCTTTCTCATGTACAAAACTCTTTCGATGCGTTTTACATTGCCAGTCATTGTTCTTTCAACAATCACAGGTACGGCCAATTTTGCCCAGAATCAGTTTCCTGATTCGATACAAGGAAGTGTTCCTGCTATGATTGGTGGTCTTAATCTTGTTGCCGGACTCATAGCGACCGTGATGCAATTCTTAAAAATTAACGAATTAATGGAGAATCATCGAACTGCTGCACTGTATTACGGTCTATTGTCGCGTAATATCAGGTTAATGTTAGCTCTTCCACGTGAAGAACGTAAGAAGGATGGTCTCAAGTTTGTCGAAGAATGTAAAGCTGAGTACGATCGCCTCATTGAGCAATCACCACCCGTTCCAATAAACATCATCAAGAATTTTGAAATGACGTACCCAGATGAAGAATGTGATTTCATCAAACCAGAAATACTTGATGTTCGACCCATTCATGTCATAACTGCTATCACCGAAGATACACCGTTCTCTAAGGTGGGGAAAGCTTTCCAATCTGATGAAGAGAAGTCTGAAGAATCGACAGACGTCGAACAAGGTGAACGACGAGAATGAATAAGATGAGGTTGAATATAGTTATAGATAGAGCGTAAGGGAACACTTTCTGTTTAAAGG
>AACY020526861.1_pt1 | contig 10733 bp, 8 predicted proteins | sample 267378 | NCBI WGS metagenome assembly AACY02 (sample SAMN02954345, study PRJNA13694) | marine metagenome | biome: aquatic; feature: ocean; material: water; isolation source: isolated as part of a large dataset composed predominantly from surface... | reverse complement strand
CTCGGGCATGGAAAGGCCCTTGGCGGAGGCGATATCGTCCAGAGGCAATTTGCGGTCGGTGCTTTGGATGATGTACACCTTCAACCCAGATTTATTTACCACCGATTTCATCACAAAATCGTCGGGTTTTTCAATGTCGTTTTCCTCCACGTAGCGGGCAATGGTGTCGGTAAAGGCTTTTCCGTATTTGCGGGCCTTGCCTTCGCCCACTCCACTAATCTTAATCAAATCTTCCACCCGGGTCGGGTAGTGCAGGGCCATTTCCTGCAGGGACGGTTCCTGAAAAACCGCAAAGGGAGGTACTTTCTTTTGTTGGGCCACCTTTTTTGTGAGGTCTTTGAGCAGGCGAAAGAGCCGGTCGTCAAAAGCTTTGTTCTCATTGGCTTGGGCAGCGAGGTTTTCCTGCTCTTCACCCTCCGCTTCGTAGTTGTGGTCTTCTGCCATCATAAAAGACCAGGGCTCCTTCTGGAAACGGGCCCCCTTATCGGTCAGCAACAAAACCCCGTAGCGCTCGATGTCTTTGCGCAGCAAACCTTGCACCACCGCCTGGCGAATCACACTTTGCCAGTACTTTTCGTCCCGGTCAGCTCCCTGCATAAATTGCGGCAGTTGATCCACCTTGTAAGGGCGCAGCATATTGGTCATTTTGCCCAGCAGGATATTGGTAAGGGCCTGACTTTTAAAGCGCTGTTGGCTACTTTCTACCAGGTCCAAGAGGAGCTTTACATCTTCTTTGGCTTCAAAGCGCTTGCGCGGATGGAGGCTATTGTCGTCGTTGGCCGCCCCTTCGCCCTTAATTTCATCGAATTCCTCTCCAAAATAGTGGAGGATGAACTTGCGCCGGTTCATGGCCGTTTCGGCGTAAGCCACCACTTCCTGGAGCAGCTGCATGCCCACCTCCTGCTCGGAAACCGGCTTGTTGTGCAGGAATTTTTCCAGTTTTTCGATGTCTTTGTAATTGTAAAAGGCCAGGCAGTGGCCTTCCCCGCCATCGCGGCCGGCCCGGCCAGTTTCCTGGTAGTAACTCTCCAGGCTTTTGGGCATATCGTGGTGGATAACAAAGCGCACGTCGGGCTTGTCAATGCCCATTCCGAAAGCAATAGTGGCTACGATTACGTCCACGTCTTCCATGAGAAAGGCGTCCTGGTGTTTCGATCGGCTGGAGGCATCCAGGCCGGCGTGGTAGGGCAGGGCCTTAATGCCGTTAACCTGCAAGGTTTGCGCCAGCTCTTCCACTTTTTTCCGGCTTAGGCAGTAGATAATGCCGCTTTTGCCTTCGTTGTTTTTCACAAAGCGAATGATGTCCCGATCCACTTGGGCGGTTTTGGGCCGCACCTCGTAAAAGAGGTTGGGTCGGTTGAAAGAAGCCTTGTAAACCGCGGCATTTTCCATGCCCAGGTTTTTTTGAATGTCGCTTTGCACCTTGGGGGTGGCGGTGGCGGTTAAACCGATAATCGGCTTGCGGCCGATTTTATTGATAATGCTGCGCAGGTTTCGGTATTCCGGCCGAAAATCGTGGCCCCACTCCGAGATGCAATGCGCTTCGTCGATGGCGTAAAAGGAAATTTTCGCCTGTTGCAGGAACAAAACATTGTCTTCCTTGGTCAGGGACTCTGGCGCAACGTAAAGCAGTTTGGTTACCCCGTGGAGGATGTCCTCCTTAACCCGCTCAATTTCCTTTTTGGTTAGGCTGGAATTGAGCACGTGGGCCAAACCCGGATGGTCGGAAAAGCTGCGCAGGCTATCGACTTGGTTCTTCATGAGGGCGATGAGCGGGGAAACCACGATGGCGGTGCCCTCTTGCATTAGGGCGGGCAATTGGTAGCAGAGTGACTTGCCTCCCCCGGTAGGCATGATCACAAAGGCATCCTGACCCTGCAATACGCTTTCCACAACTTCCGCCTGATTGCCCTTAAAATGGTCAAAGCCGAAGAACCGCTTGAGGTGTTCCCGGGCATTCAAAACAACGGACTCCAATTGGCAATAATTTTATTAGACGTAAACTGATTAAAAATACAAATTGGCAGGCAAGGATAAAAGGCAGCCTAGGAAAAAGGTTTACAAGCCACTGTTAAAAAGTTCTCAACTTTGCATCCTTTCGAAATACCCATGGCAGGCAAGAAGGAAGATCAAATGTCTTTTCTGGAACATCTGGAGGTGTTGCGCTGGCATTTGGTGCGCAGCACCGTGGCGGTTCTCCTGTTTGCCATCCTGAGCTTTTTGGCCAAGGATATTCTCTTTGACGCCATCATTTTCGCCCCTACCCAAGCCGACTTTATCACCTACCGTTGGTTTTGTTCCGCCTCGCAAAGCCTAGGAACCGGGGCTCTGTTTTGCGCCGATGAAATGCCCTTTCAATTGCTCAATACCCGTATGGCCGGTCAGTTCAGCACCCACATTTGGGTTTCCCTTATTGCCGGCTTTGTTTTGGCTTTCCCCTACGTTCTTTACGAGGTATGGCGCTTTATAAAACCCGGTTTGCGCCCCGGAGAGCGTCGCTACAGCCGCTGGGTTCTCTTTTTTGGGGGATTGCTCTTTGCCGCGGGGGTGGCATTTGGCTACTTTCTTATTGTTCCGCTGTCGGTACAGTTTTTGGGTGGTTACCGCATCTCCGATAACCTCAACAACCTCATTGATTTGCTGTCTTACATATCTACGGTGAGTACGGTAACCCTGGCGACCGGATTGATCTTCGAATTGCCCGTGGTGGTTTATTTTCTGGCACGCAGCGGACTGGTTACCCCCGAGTGGTTGCGCCGCTATCGCCGTCATTCGCTGGTGCTGATTCTCCTGCTCTCGGCCATCATCACTCCCCCGGATGTGGCCAGCCAGATCCTGGTATCCCTGCCCATCGTAGTCCTTTACGAAATCAGCATCCTCATTAGCCGCCGGGTGGTGCGCAAAATGGAAAGGGAAAGCAAAATCTTAAACCGTGGAACTTAGAGCCGATAAAATCGTAAAAACCTACCGCAGCCGCACGGTGGTGAATCAGGTTAGTTTTCGCGTCCGACAGGGCGAAATTGTGGGCCTGCTGGGCCCCAATGGGGCGGGAAAAACCACCTCCTTTTACATGGTAGTGGGACTGATCAAACCCAATGCGGGCCACGTTTTTCTAGACCAGCAAGACCTTACCCGCGACCCCATGTACCGCCGGGCCCAAAAGGGCATCGGCTACCTGGCCCAGGAGGCATCTGTTTTCCGGAAACTCAGCGTTGAGCAAAATATTCTTGGCATTCTGCAAATGACCAACTTGAGCAAAGGCGAACAACGGGACAAGCTGGAGTCTCTGCTCAACGAATTTGGCCTCCAGCACATCCGCAAGAACCGGGGCGACCTGCTCTCGGGGGGCGAACGTCGGCGCACCGAAATTGCCCGGGCCCTAGCGGTAGATCCCAAGTTTATTCTTCTCGACGAACCCTTCGCGGGAGTGGATCCCATCGCGGTAGAAGACATTCAGGAGATCGTTGCTTCTTTGAAGAACCGCAACATCGGCATTCTCATCACCGATCACAACGTTCAAGAGACCCTGGCCATTACCGACCGCACTTATTTGATGTTTGAAGGCCGCATTCTAAAATCGGGTTCAGCCGAAGAGTTGGCGGCCGATGAGCAGGTGCGCAAGGTATATCTCGGCCAGAACTTTGAACTCCGCAAAAAGCGGCAGGATCTGCTTGGCAACAAAGGCTAGCGCACCGAGGCCCGTCGCAGGCGATCGTTGATGGCTCTGCCCAGGCCTTCTTCGGGAAAGGCTTCCGCCAGAATCACCTCCACGGCGGGTAGGGCCGCCAGGCTGCGCAAGGCCGTAAAAAGACCGGTAGCGGCTTCATTAAGATCGCCCCGGGGAGAGAGGATGCGTTGTTGGGCCTGGGGTATGCCTGGCAAGGCCTGGCAAAAAGTGATGCTTCCACAGCGACGCCGGTTCACCTTGGGCAGGTTTTCTGCCAGGTGGCCAAAAAGCAAGGGCAGTCCGGGCGAGTAGTGGGCGCTAAGCATGCCGGGCGCTTTGGGGTTGCTGCTGGAGTGCGGCTTACGCCGGATGGGGTGGCCCAGAGCGTTTTCCAGTTCCTCGATGGGCAGTCCGCCCAGCCGCAGTATCTCCGGTTGCCCCTCGCTCAGGTCGATTATGGTAGATTCCAATCCCACGGAACAGGGCCCGCCGTCGAGGATGTAGGGAATTTCTTCGCCCAATTGATCAGCTACGTGCTCTGCTCTTACCGGGCTCACCCGGCCAAATTTGTTGGCACTGGGAGCGGCCAGAGGAAAAGCCAAGGATTGCAATAATTCCCGGCTGAGGGGATGGGCGGGAAAGCGCACCGCCACCGTAGCTTGTCCGGCGGTCAGTAAGTCGGGTACTGCGGGCTTTTTTTGCAGTACGAAGGTCAGGGGGCCAGGGCAGAAACGCCGATAAAGCGGCCAAAAGGCTTCAGGCAGCACTTGCACAAAGGGGCAAAGCTCATCCGCGGAAGCGAAATGCATAATTAGGGGATCAAAAGAAGGCCGCTCCTTTACCCGAAATATTTCCGCGAGGCTCTCCGGATTCAGCGCATTGCCAGCCAGGCCGTAAACGGTTTCCGTTGGAATGGCAACCAGCGCTCCCCTTTCCAGGTGTTTGCGGGCAAGATTTAAGTCGGTGCCGATCATTAGAGCATCAGAAAAACAAAAGCGGCCGAAATCAGGAAACCCAAGCCGACGATAACAATGCCCAATAAGAGGTATAGCAGGAGTTTGAACAGGGTAAGGCCCACTTTCTGGCCGTAAAATCGCCGCAGGGCGATAAATTGGTGAACCAGGGCCAATAAGGCGGCGCTAATGCCGATTATGTCACTGCGGCTGGGCAGGATATTGCCGATGGTAATAAGCAGGAAAAGCAGGGATTGCTGGTAAAAAACCAGGCTGAGGTGGGCGAGGTAAAACATCTTTTTGCGCCAGTAAAGCAGTTTGAGCACCAGGGCCAAAAAAGGGACCATCAAGAACAGGATCCATAGCAGTTTGGACTGAAAACTGTGTTGGAATTTTTCCTGAAAATCGTCTTTGTCGATTTGCTGTAGCTTCCAGGCCTGGCGAAACCAAAAGCGGTTTTGAGCGGTGGAGGGCAGGCCAAGACGATCAATGGCTTCCTGGGCACTGTAATTGGGGCGGAGGCTCAGTATTTCCTGAAAAACCTCCACCTTGTCGGTCCAGGAGGCATCGGACAGGTCGTAAATTTGGGGCAGGCTGTCCAGGCGGGCTTCGATGGCCGTTTCAGTGCGCCAGAGGCTATCGGCCTTGGTTTCCACCTGCGGATTGACAATCACCATCGGTTCGCTGTTGTTCCAGTTGACCACGAAAAGCATCAGCAGGCTGCTGAGAAAGTAAACCCGCACCGGATTGAAATATTGCGCTCTTTTGCCGTTCACAAAGTCTTGCGCGAGCACTCCTGGATTGAAGAAAAGGGCCTTGAGGGTGCGAAACACCCGTCCATCGAGGGCAAAAAAACTGCTGAGGGATTCTTGCAGGAAATCGCGGAGAAAGAGTTTACGGGGCACGCGTTTTTGACCGCACTGCCGACAAAAATTATCGCTGGCGGCCAGCTCCTGCCCGCAATTGAGGCAATGCTCGTAAGGTGCTTCCTGGGCTTTGGCCATTAGCGGTCGTACAATTCTTCTGAACTAAAGGTAGCGAAACCGACCAGGCGGTCGTAGCGGTCGCCGATTTCGCGGTTGTACACCAGAATTTGGTATTCATTTTCGGTTTCCCAGTGGCTACCTTCAAGCGTCTCGAGGTCAACCAAATAGGAGCCTTGATTGTCGGCTACGGCATACTGGTAGTTGTAATAGCCCTGCTTGAGGAAAACCTGGGCCCGGTAGGCCTGGCGCTGATAATCGTAAATCATCTTGAATTCAGGGCGCATTTTCCAGTCGGTTAAGCCCCCAAAAATGTAAACATCCCCTTTGCTGATGGGCTGGGGGTAGGGCAAGAGAAAGTCTACCAGGGCATAATCCGCTTCGGAATCGGAATCCTGCACATCCAGTCGCCTAATGCGAAAGCGGCCGTTGATGTCAAACCACACCGCATACTGGGAAAGGCTCCGGTCGCCGTCGGCACTTAAATAAACGTGAAACAGACTGTCTTGGGTGATTTTGCGAACATTTTGACTGAGGGTTTGCAGGTTTTTGAGATCAAAAAAGCGGAACTCGTTGTAACCGGGAAAAGTGTTTTCGCCGTCGTCGTACTGATAAACCAATTGGCTGTTTTGAAGAAAGCGGGGTTTGAGCTGGGTAATGGTGTGGTCAAAGCGGCCATTTTGTAAGAGGTGCACCTGCATGTCCCGAAAGGGATTTTGGATGACGTAGTTGGGATGACTGATGGTAAAGTCAATTTCCTGGTGGCTGTTCATTTCTTCCACCGGCGAAGCCCGCAAAACCTGAGCCCCCACGCTAACCCGGTCTTCGTAAACCATAAACCGTCGGCTAAGGACCAGTTTGCTCTTGTCGTTGTCGCGATACACCACCAGGAGGTAATTGCCCGATTTGGAAAAGTGCACGACGTCGTTGGGTACCTGCACCTGATAATGGGTATAGGGGATGAGGGCGTTTACCGAATATTCATAATCGGTGAGGTAGTCTTCGCTGAAATTGCCGAGGTATTCATTGCGCTGAAGACTGCTTTGGCTCCAATCGGCATTGCAGTGGTAGATGGTGTAAGCATAATTGGCGAAGTCTTCGTAGAGGTCATCAAATTTCAGTACCAGTTGCTGCCCCGAATTAAGGGCAATCACCGGTAAGGCTTGGTCGTCGCCCCGGGGGTGAAGCTGGACCGATTTGATCCCGGGTTGATAGACATGATCTTCAAAGAGGAGTTCCCCGTTTTGGTAGTATTGATCCAGGGCGTATTGCCCTTGGGTCGGATGTGAGAAGAGGAAGGTCGTGCAAGAGAAAACCAGCAGCAAATGAACCAGATTAAAGGCCAGCGGTTTACGCATAAAATCAAAGGTTAAGATCAGGGGTCTTTAGAACGATTCTAAATATATTTGTGCCCTAAGCTTAGCTTGGGACTTGTTAATTTTGCCCCCAATTTAAGTTAGAATTATTTGATTCTATCCGATGGCAGAGACGATAAAAACTAGTAGGGGTGTTGACATTAAGCTGCAAGGCCAGGCCGAGCAGCTCTACGACCAGTTCGACGCTCCCAAAACCTATGCCCTCAAACCGGATGATTTCCCCGGCATACGCCTCAAGCTCAAGGTTAAGGAAGGGGACGAAGTGCAGGCTGGAGACCCCATCTTTTTTGATCGCGACCGCGAGGGGATTACCATCCCCGCGCCGGTGAGTGGTGAAGTGGTGGAGATTGTACGGGGGCCCAAGCGGAAAATTCTGGAAGTCCGCATTCTAGCCGATACCGAATGTCAGTACCGCGATTTTGGGGCGGCCAAGCCAGAAGCGCTTGACCGCGAGGCCATCGTAGAGAAATTGACCCAAAGCGGGGCCTGGGCCTTTATCCGCCAGAGGCCTTACAATATCATCGCCTCTCCCAGCGCTGAACCGCGGGATATTTTTGTTTCCTGTTTCGATAGTGCCCCCTTGGCACCAGACAGCGATTTTGTGGTGCACGGACGGGAAGAGGATTTTCATGCCGGCTTAGCGGCATTGATGAAGCTTACCCAAGGCAAGCTTTACCTGGGCGTAGATGCCCTCACCAATCCCTCCCCCGCATTCAAGGGGGTGAAGGGCGTGGAGCTACGTAAGTTCAAAGGGCCTCATCCTGTAGGTAACGTGGGGGTGCAAATTCACCACGTAAAACCCATCAACAAAGGCGAGCAAGTCTGGACGGTGCATTACCAGGACGTTTTGGTTATCGGCACCCTTTTCCGGGAAGGAATTTTTAAGCCCCTCCGTCATTTGGCTTTCACAGGATCAGAGGTCCTCAAGCCACGCTATTATAAGGTCGGGCTGGGCGCCTGCCTCAAATCCCTTACTGAAGGTCGGGTTAAGGAGGGCAACAATCGCTACATCAGCGGCAATGTACTCACCGGCACCAAAGTGAGCCCCGAAGGCTACCTCGGCTTTTACGATGCGCAAGTAACCGTGATTCCCGAAGGAGGGAATGAGGAATTTTTCGGTTGGATTGCGCCCAATGTGAATAAGTTCAGTATATCGCATACCCTCTTTTCCTGGTTGCAACCCAATAAGCGCTACCGCCTGGATGCCAGTATGAACGGAGAAGAGCGCGCCTTTGTGGTTACTGGTGAGTACGAGAAAGTTTTCCCCTTCGATATTTATCCGGTACAACTTTTGAAGTCTATTTTAGTGAAGGATATCGAGGCTATGGAAAACCTGGGTATTTACGAAGTAACGGAAGAAGATTTTGCCCTTTGCGAAGTGGTTTGTACCTCCAAAATTCCGGTGCAGGAAACCGTACGCGAGGGTTTGGATTTAATGTTGAAAGAAGTAGGATCTTAGAAAATCAGGTTTCACGAAAATGAAGTTGTTCAAAAATCTCCTTGACAGTGTCCGCCCCCATTTCGAAGAGGGTGGAAAATTCGAAAAACTCTATCCGGTATACGATGGCTTTGCTACTTTTCTCTTCGTTCCGGGGCATACCAGCCACAGCGGAGCCCATATTCGGGATGGGGTAGACCTCAAACGGACGATGGTAACCGTAATCCTCGCCCTCGTACCGTGTTTGCTCTTCGGTATGTGGAATGCCGGTCATATGCACTACGGCGCTTTGGGCTTGGAAACCGGTTTTTGGGACAAGTTTCTCTTTGGCGCGAGCAAGATCATTCCCATGGTGGTGGTTTCTTACGCGGTCGGCCTGGGTATTGAGTTTGCCTTTTGTGTGATCAAAAAACACCAAATCAACGAAGGCTATTTGGTTACGGGTATGCTTATTCCCCTGATCATGCCCATTGATATTCCTCTGTGGATGGTAGCGGTTTCGGTGGTATTTGCCGTAGTCATTGGCAAGGAAGTTTTTGGCGGTACAGGGATGAATATCCTCAATCCGGCCCTAACGGCCCGGGCCTTTGCCTTTTTTGCTTATCCCACTTATATGTCGGGAGACCAGGTATGGATCAACACCACGGCCGATGCCGGCCAATCGGTTGTCGACGGTTTTTCCGGAGCAACAGTGCTCGGTACCCTGGCAACCACGGGTACGGCCAACTACAGCGTAATGGACATGTTTCTGGGAACCATACCCGGTTCTATTGGCGAGACGTCGGTGGTGGCGATTTTGCTGGGCGCGGCCATGTTGATCTTCACCGGCGTGGGCAGCTGGCGCATTATGCTCAGCGCCGTGGCGGGTGCCGTAGCGATGGGCTTGATTTTTAATGCCGCAGCGCCCTATGCCCTTTCTCCAGAGCAACAAGCTTTTATGGCTGTGCCCTTCTGGCAGCAACTGATCATGGGAGGCCTAGCCTTTGGTATTGTTTTTATGGCCACCGATCCCGTATCGGCCGCCCAAACTTTAAAAGGTAAGTGGATCTACGGTTTTCTCGTCGGCTTCTTCGCGGTGATGATTCGGGTATTCAACCCGGCTTATCCCGAAGGCATCATGCTGGCCATTCTCTTTATGAATGTAATGGCGCCCCTCATTGACCACTATGTGGTACAAGGCAATATTGCCAAGCGCAAGAAACGTCTAACCCTTAAAACTGCTTAAAATGGACGTTAACAAAAACAGTTACACTTTCCTGTTTGCTTTTGTCCTCGTAGTAGTGGTTGCGGCCCTTTTGTCCTTCGCGGCAACGGCACTCAAACCCGCTCAGCAGGAGAATATACGATTGGAAAAAATGCAGAGCATTTTGTCTTCCATCAACGAAAAGGTAGACCGCAATGCAGCCGGAGAAGTTTACGCCCAATTTATCGTTGAGGAAGTGGTGGTGCGCAACGGCAAGCCGGTAAGCGGCGTAAAGGCTTTTGACATCGACTTGGCCAAAGAATTGGACAAGGCCCCGGAAGAGCGCAACGCCCCGCTTTACGTGGCGGAAAAGGACGGTCAGCGCTTCTACATTATTCCCGTTAGAGGCAAGGGCCTCTGGGGACCGATTTGGGGATATTTGTCCTTGGAAGACGACGCGAATACCGTTTACGGTGCCACTTTCGACCACAAGTCAGAAACCCCTGGCCTGGGAGCGGAAATCAATACCGAGGACTTTACCAAGCAGTTTAAAGACAAAAAAATGCTCATGGCCAACGGCGAGTTTACCGGAATTAAGGTGACCAAAAAAGCGGCAGTGGGCGAGCATCAGGTCGATGGCATTAGTGGTGGCACCATTACCTCGGTGGGGGTGGAAGACATGATCACCGACTGCATGCAATCCTATATCCCTTACCTGAAGGAAACGGCCAATATCGCTTTCCGCGGAAGCGCCCAAAAAGAATTAGCAACCCTAGATTGATTTCCCATGGCTGAAGTAACCGAAGCACTGGAACAGCAGAAGAAACAGCGGGAGCCGCTGTTTAGTAAGAAAAATCGCAAACTCATTAGCGATCCCCTGGACGACAGCAACCCCATTACCGTGCAGGTTTTGGGAATCTGCTCGGCTTTGGCCATTACCGTGAAGCTCTACCCGGCCCTGGTGATGTCGATTTCGGTGCTCTTCGTTATGGGGGTGGGCAATGTGGTAATCTCCTTGTTGCGCAACATGATTCCCAACCGGATTCGGATCATCGTGCAGCTGGTGGTAGTGGCCTCTTTGGTGATTTTGGTGGACCAGGTATTGAAAGCCTACGTATACGATGTAAGCAAGG
>AACY020298326.1_pt1 | contig 10733 bp, 10 predicted proteins | sample 267378 | NCBI WGS metagenome assembly AACY02 (sample SAMN02954345, study PRJNA13694) | marine metagenome | biome: aquatic; feature: ocean; material: water; isolation source: isolated as part of a large dataset composed predominantly from surface... | reverse complement strand
CGGCCTTCGGCGAGACGAAGCTCGCCGCCTCGATCCGGTCGAAGCCGCAGGCGGAAAGGGCGTCGACCAGCGCGATCTTGTCGGCCGCCGGGATCGGGCGCGGCTCGTTCTGGAGCCCGTCGCGGGGGCCGACTTCGTAGAGGCGGACGCGGTCGGTCATGGCGTGCTCCCGTTGCGAGTCATTCCGGCGCGAGCGCCGCCAGCACCGCGCCCTCCTCCACGGCGTCGCCGGGGGCCACGGCGACCTCGGCCACCACGCCGTCGCGGGCGGCGCGGAGGCTGTGCTCCATCTTCATCGCCTCGAGCGTCACCAGCCGGTCGCCCTTCGCCACCGCGTCGCCGGGCGCGACATGGACGGCGCGGACGACGCCGGGCAGGGGCGCGCGGGCGGCGTCGTCGGCGCCCGCCTCGTCCTCGGACGCGGCGGCGGGGTCGCGGAGGGCGAAGCGCCAGGCGTCGCCGTCGAAGCCGACGGCGACTCCGGTCTCGGCCTTCAGCGCGAAGCCGCGGCGGCGGCGGCCGTCGGTCTCGAAGGCGACCGCGCCGTCCGGGCTCGCGGTCGCGGCGAGAGCGACGCCGCCGGCGGGCGTCTCTGCGCGCCAGAGGCCGGGCGGATCGGCGCGGCGGCGGGTCAGGCGGATTTCGGCCTGCGTCTCGCCGCGGGCGATTGGGGCGACGGCGAGCGCCTCGCCCCAGCTGCGGAAGCCGTCGCGGGCGGCGAAGGGGTCGGCGGCCGCCGGCGCGAGCAGATCGAGCGCGGCCAGCGCCGCAAGAGCCCATGCCTCGGCCGGAGGTGGCGGGTCGGCCAGCAGCGCGTCGGCCTTGCGGGCGATCAGGCCGGTGTCCACGCGGCCGGCGGCGACGTCGGGGTCCGCCAGCAGGCGGCCGAGGAAGGCGGCGTTGGTCACGACCCCCGCCGCCTCGACGCGGCGGAGCGCGCCGGACAGCCGGGCGAGGGCGGCGGCGCGGTCGGGGCCGTGGGCGATCAGCTTCGCGATCATCGGGTCGTAATGGGGCGTCACCGCGTCGCCCGCGCGCACGCCGGCGTCGACGCGGATCCCTTCCGGCAGGGCGAGGCGGGCGAGGCGGCCGGTGGAGGGGCGGAAATCCTCCGCCGGGTCCTCCGCATACAGCCGCGCCTCGACCGCCCAGCCGTCGATGGCGAGGTCGGACTGGCGGCGGGGCAGGGGCTCGCCGGCGGCGACGCGGAGCTGCCACTCGACCAGATCGACGCCGCAGATCGCCTCGGTGACCGGGTGCTCGACCTGGAGGCGGGTGTTCATCTCGAGGAAGTAGAAGCGGTCGGGCCGCAGCCCCTCGGAGGCGTCGGCGATGAACTCGACGGTGCCCGCGCCGACATAGCCGACCGCCTGCGCGGCGGTGACGGCGGCCTCGCCCATCGCGGCCCGCATCTCGGGGGGCATGCCGGGGGCGGGAGCCTCCTCGATCACCTTCTGGTGGCGGCGCTGGAGCGAGCAGTCGCGCTCGAAGAGGTGGACCGCGTTCCCTTGGGCGTCGGCAAAGACCTGCACCTCGATGTGGCGGGGGGAGGCGACGTATTTCTCGATCAGGACGGCGGGGTCGCCGAAGCTGGCCTCGGCTTCGCGGCTTGCGCCTTCGAGGGCTTCGACGAAGTCCTCCGCCCGGTCGACGCGGCGCATGCCCTTGCCGCCGCCGCCGGCGCGGGCCTTCACGAGAACGGGGAAGCCGATCTCCGCGGCCATTGCGGCGAGCATCGCGGGGTCCTGCCCCTCGCCGTGCCAGCCGGGAACGACGGGGACGCCGGCCTGCTCCATGCGGGCCTTGGCGGCGTCCTTGAGGCCCATGGCGCGGATCGCGGCGGGGGGCGGGCCGATCCACGTCAGGCCGGCGGCGGCGACGGCCTCGGCGAAGGCGGCGTTCTCGGAGAGGAAGCCGTAGCCGGGGTGGATCGCCTCGGCCCCGGTCGCTCGGGCGGCGTCGAGGATCGCGTCGGCGCGGAGGTAACTCTGCGCGGCCGGGGCGGGGCCGATGCGGACGGCCTCGTCGGCCTCGGCGACGTGGAGGGCGGCGGCGTCGGCGTCGGAATGGACCGCGACGGTGGCGATGCCGAGCCTTCGGCAGGTGCGGGCGACGCGGACGGCGATCTCGCCGCGGTTGGCGATCAGGACCTTGCCGAACATGCGTCTCTCTCCTGAAGGGCGGCTCCGGCGTTGACCCGGCTCGGCGCGGGGCGGAAGCTTTCCGCCGAACGAGGGAGGGGCCGCCGATGTACCGCCGCAGACTGCTGCCCGAGGGCGTCTCGCCGCCGAAGGCGATCCGGGGCGAGGGGTTCCTGATGCGTCCGCTGCTTCTGGCGGACGCCGAGGCGGACTATGAGGCCGTGATGGAGACGGCGGCGCGGCTCCGCGGCTTCATGGATCCGGAGGACGACTGGCCCGACGGGCTGACGCTCCACGAGAACCGGGTCGATCTCGGCTGGCACGAGCGGGAGTTCACGCTCGGCGCCTCCTTCGCCTGGACGGTGGTGGAGCCTGACGGGCCGCGGGTGCTGGGCTGCGCCTACCTCTATCCGAGCGACCGGGCGGGCTACGCGGCGATGGCCTTCTGGTGGGCGCGGGAGAGCGCGCAGGCCCTCGACGGGCCGATCGGGGCGGCGTTCCGGGGCGTGCTGGCGGGGCTGCCGGTGGGGCGGGTGGCCTTTCCGGGACGGGAGATCGCGTGGGACGAATGGATGGCGCTGCCGCGGGCCTGGGCGGGTGTAACAGGTTGGGACTGTTGATTTCGTTGAACTTTTCTTGGTTAATCTTCCACAGGGCCGCAGACGAGCGAAGACGACCCGTGAGCGCCCTTGAGTGGTTCGCCATCTGGCGGAAACGGCGCGGCTGAGCGGTGAGGGTCGCGTCCGACCCTGGGTGGGTGCGGCTTTCGCTCCTGCTGCTCGGTTCATGGCGGTCAAGACTTCCGACCGCCCCGCTCTTCGCGCCGTCGCGATCGCGCTGCCCCGGGGGAGACCTTTGGGCAACCCAGACATCCGAAGTCGCCGCTGCGAGAGAAGGGCGGCGCCCGAGCCTGGGAGGACGCTTCGAGACCGCGGAGCCTCGTGGTTTATGGCCGCCAGAAAACCATCGTTCCCAATCACTTGCAACCATCGCATGCGCCCTCCCGGGGGGAGGGTCGGGCGCCGCCCGTGCTGGTCGCACGGGCGAAACGGCGCCGCTCCGCGCCTGTTCTCCGGACGCACGGGGCGTCCGTGGTGGTTGCGCAAAGGTCTCCGGGGGGGGAGGCGCGCCCCGAAAACCCTCCGGTGGAAGGTTTTCAGCGCCGAACGGGCGGAGCCCCGGACAGATCGAGCGCGACCCGGCGTGAACGCCGGGCGGGACGGGATGGCTGAGCGATCCCCTGAGATCGGACTCCGATCTAGAGCACGTCGCACCAGCCCGCGCGGCGCCCGCCGCCATAGGGGCGGGCGAGCCCCGAGCCGACCATGAGCGCGGCGGCGTCGCGGCCGTCGATCCAGAGCCGCGCCAGGGCGCGGCCGTAGCGGTCCCGCCCCTCGAAGACGAAGCGGATGCTGCGGGCCTCGGCCAGCAGGGCGGCGAGCCGCTCGGTCGCCGCGTCGCCGAGGCGCTTCTCCTCCGCGCAGCGCGGCGAGAACACCTCCGGCGTGTCGAAACCCATGAGGCGGGCGCGGATCTCGCCCGTCTCCGGGCAGGTCATGCGGAGCGTGTCGCCGTCCACCACCCGCGTGATGCGGCAGGCGGGGTCGGCGGAAGCGGGCGCGGCGCAGAGCAGCAGCGCGGCGGCGGCGAGACATCGGCTGAGGCTGGACATGCCCCGAAAGGTTGCATGCCGCCACCGTCATCGCAGCGGCGCCGGAGCGCGGCGGCGCGTCGCAGGGCATGGGCGCGCTCACATCCGGAACACGCCGAAGCGCGTCGCGGGGATCGGCGCGTTCAGCGCGGCGGCGAGCGACAGCGCGAGCACGTCGCGCGTGGCGCGCGGGTCGATCACGCCGTCGTCCCAGAGGCGGCCGGAGGCGTAGAGCGGGTGGCCCTGCGCCTCGAACTGCGCCTCGATGGGGGCCTTGAAGGCGGCCTCGTCCTCGGCCGGCCATGCGCCGCCCTTCCGCTCGATCCCGTCGCGCTTCACGGTGGCGAGCACCGCCGCCGCCTGCGCGCCGCCCATGACGGAGATGCGCGAGGCGGGCCAGCTCCACAGGAAGCGGGGCGAGTAGGCGCGGCCGCACATGCCGTAATTGCCGGCGCCGAAGCTGCCGCCGATCAGCACCGTCAGCTTCGGCACGGCGGCGCAGGCGACGGCGGTCACCAGCTTCGCGCCGTCCTTGGCGATGCCGCCGGCCTCGTATTTCCGGCCGACCATGAAGCCCGAGATGTTCTGGAGGAACAGGAGCGGGATGCGCCGCTGGCAGCAGAGCTCGACGAAATGCGCGCCCTTGAGCGCGCTCTCCGAATACAGGATGCCGTTGTTCGCGATCACGCCGACGGGCAGGCCGCGGATATGGCCGAAGCCCGTCACCAGCGTCTCGCCGTAGCGCGGCTTGAACGGGTCGAGGCGCGAGCCGTCGAGCAGCCGCGCCAGCGCCTCGCGCACGTCGTAGGGTTTGCGGAGGTCGGCGGGGACGACGCCGAGCAGCTCCTCGGGGTCGTAGGCGGGCGGCTCCTCGGGCTGGACGTCCACCTGCGCCTTCTCGGCGCGGGCGAGGGTGGCGACCGCGCGGCGGGCGAGCGCGAGGGCGTGGGCGTCGTCCTGCGCGTAGTGGTCGGCGACGCCGCTGAGGCGGGTGTGGACGTCGGCGCCGCCGAGGTCCTCGGCCGTGACCACCTCGCCGGTCGCGGCCTTCACCAGCGGCGGGCCGCCGAGGAAGATGGTGCCCTGTTCGCGGACGATGATGGTCTCGTCGGACATGGCGGGGACGTAGGCGCCGCCGGCGGTGCAGCTCCCCATGACGACCGCGATCTGGGAGATCCCCGCCGCGCTCATCTGCGCCTGGTTGAAGAAGATGCGGCCGAAATGGTCGCGGTCGGGGAACACCTCGTCCTGATGGGGCAGGTTCGCGCCGCCGCTGTCCACGAGATAGACGCAAGGAAGGCGGTTCTGGAGCGCGATCTCCTGCGCGCGGAGGTGCTTCTTGACGGTGATGGGGAAGTAGGCGCCGCCCTTCACGGTGGCGTCGTTGGCGACGATCATCACGTCGCGCCCCGAGACGCGGCCGACGCCCGCGATCACGCCGCCCGCCGGGGCCTGCCCGTCATGGAGGCCGTGCCCGGCGAAGAGGCCGATTTCGAGGAACGGCGCGCCGGGGTCGAGCAGGCGGGCGACGCGCTCGCGCGGGGGAAGCTTGCCGCGCGCCGTGTGGCGGGCCAGCGCCTCGGCGCCGCCGCCGGCCAGCGCCGTCTCGGCGGCGGCCTCGATCTCGGCGAGGGCGGCGCGCTGGGCGTCCGCGTTGGCGCGGAAGTCCTCGGAGCGCGGGGAGGCGGCGGAGGTCAGCTTCATCGGCGCGCGCCTTCTCGGTCATAGCTCGACAGGGTGTCCGCGAAGTCGATGACGCGGCGCGCCGTGACGTCGAGCCGGCATATCGCCCCGACGATCACGCGGATCGATCCGCCGGCGCTGAGAAGATACTGATGCGCGCATTCGGCGTCGCGAAAGGCGATCCAGGCTCGTTGCGCCGCAAGCTGCGTTTCGGCGGCGCTCCGGAAGTCCGCGCCGAACTGGTCGCGGTTGGACGCGTCCGCGGCGTGGGCCAGCGCGCGCATCCGCGGCCACCACGCGTTCAGAAGTCGATCCCACCCCGCCGCCTCGCGCTCATAGCAGGCGGCGATCGACTGGGTCGTTCCGCCGATCCCCTCGCAGTCGCGCGCGATAACGCCGATGCAATCGGTCCTCGCCTCGGCCGTGGCGAGACAGCCCTCGATCCGTTGCGCGTCGTCGGCGGCGGCGGCGGCGGCGGACATCAGGCCCAGCGCCAGAAAGGCCCCTCCGGCGTCTCGGAGACGCCGCCGGGTCGTCCGGAGCCGCGCTGCGGGGACAGGGCGCATCGCGCGGCTAGCGTCCATAACTCATGAGCGAGCGCAGTTCGCGCACCCGCTCGGCGGTCAGACCGAGCAAGCAGGCGGCTTCGTCGACGACGCGCATCGCGTCGATCCCGCGCTGGGCCGCGAAGATCGCGCAATCAGCGTCGCGGAAGGCGATCCACGCCCTTTGCGCCGCGCGCAGGGTCTCGACCACGCTGGCCGGGGCGAGGTCTCCGTTGGTCGCGTCGAGCCTGCGCGCATGCGCCATGTGACCCGCCCAATCCTCGTTCAGCAGGCGATCCCACGCGAGACGCTCGTCGTCGAGACAGTCCTTCATGCCGGGCGCGGCCTGTCCCTCCAGCGCCCGCATGCAGGGGTAGGCGTGCACGCCGACGCAGCGCTCCTCGCCCTCGAAGAGACAGATCCGGATCGCCTGATACGCGACGATCTCGCTCGCGGCGATCGGTGAGGCGGCGGCCCCGGCCATCGCCGCCGCCATCGCCATCGCGTCGCACGTCGTCACGCCGTCGCCCCATACAACTCCCGCCCGATCAGCATCCGCCTGATCTCCTGCGTGCCCGCCCCGATCTCGTAGAGCTTGGCGTCGCGGAGCAGGCGGCCGGTGGGGTAGTCGTTGATGTAGCCGTTGCCGCCGAGGGCCTGGATCGCCTCCAGCGCCACCTGGGTGGCCTCGCGGGAGGCGTAGTAGAGGCAGGCGGCGGCGTCCTGGCGGGTGGTCTCGCCCCGGTCGCAGGCGGCGGCGACGGCGTAGACGTAGGCGCGGGCGGAGTTCAGCGCGGCGTACATGTCGGCGATCTTGGCCTGCATCAGCTGGAACTCGCCGATCGGGCGGCCGAACTGCTCGCGCTCGTGGACGTAGGGCATCACGACGTCGAGGCAGGCGGCCATGATGCCGACGGGGCCGGCGGCGAGCACCACGCGTTCGTAGTCGAGGCCCGACATGAGGACGCGGACGCCCCTGCCCTCCTCGCCGAGCACGTTGTCGAAGGGCACCTCGCAGTCCTCGAACACCAGCTCGCAGGTGTTGGAGCCGCGCATGCCGAGCTTGTCGAGCTTCTGGGCGGTCGAGAAGCCGGCCATGCCCTTCTCGATCAGGAAGGCGGTGACGCCCTTCGAGCCGGCGTCGGGGTCGGTCTTGGCGTAGACCACCAGGGTGTCGGCGTCGGGGCCGTTGGTGATCCACATCTTCGAGCCGTTGAGGACGTAGCGGTCGTTGCGCTTCTCCGCCCGCAGCTTCATCGAGACCACGTCGGAGCCGGCGCCGGGCTCGGACATCGCCAGCGCCCCGACATGCTCGCCGCTGATGAGCCTCGGGAGGTAGCGTTCGCGCTGCTCGGGCGAGCCGTTCAGGCGGATCTGGTTGACGCAGAGGTTGGAGTGCGCGCCGTAGCTGAGGCCGACGGAGGCGGAGGCGCGGCTGATCTCCTCGACGCAGACGGCGTGGGCGAGGTAGCCGAGGCCGGCGCCGCCGTAATCCTCCTCGACGGTGACGCCGAGGAGGCCCATCGCGCCCATCTCGCGCCAGAGCTCGGGCGGGAAGGCGTTGGTCCGGTCGATCTCCTCGGCGCGGGGCGCGACGCGCTCCTGCGCGAAGCGGCGCACGGCCTCGCGCAGCGCCTCGATCTCCTCGCCGAGCGCGAAGTTCATGGATGCGTGGAACATCGCCGTCTTTCCCCCTTCGCCGACGTCGGGGCGAGCTTAATGAAACGGTCGTTCAATTACAAGCGGCGGGTCGCCCGCCGTCGCCGCAGCCGGCCGGCGGGCGTCGGAGTGTAAGGAAAGTCACAGCGGCGCTGGTCCGGACGCCGGAAGCTGGGAGGGCAAGCAGAACTTGCGTCTTTTCTTCGGGAGTTGCGAAAGATGGCCGACGGCGAACACGTGAAGACAAGCACCGAAACCCTGGCGGACGAAGTCTCCGCCGCGCTTTCGGAAGCCGCGAACGAGATGATCCTCGAGAAGATCCAGAACGGCAAGCTGGCCGAGGACCTGATCGAGTCGATCCGTCAGAACCCGGGCCGGAGCCCGCAAACGGTCGTGCGGGACCTGGCGAAGGACTACACGCGCGAGGCGCTGACCCGGGCGCGCGACAAGCTGGTCGAGAAGGGGCTCGGGCATCTGACCGACGACCCGGCGGTCAACGACTTCTACGTCCACATGATCTTCGACGTCGTGATGCCGGTGCTCTCGGGCGACGTGTTCGGGATCGCGCAGAAGGTCTGGGAGAGCGGCGCGCTCCAGGACATCTGGGAGGACTGGGGCAACCTGCGGGAGAACCTCGAGGAGATCCTGAAGCCCAACAATCCCTACCAGGACGCCATGAGCTACATCGAGATCTTCAGCGCGGCGGAGAAGGAGAACACCGGCGCGCTCACGCCGAAGCTCGAGGACATGCTGTCCGACGGCGGCCCGCGCAACGGGGGCGCAGGAGGCGCGCCAGGGGGATCGACGGGCGGGAGAAGCGGCGGCGATACGGGCGGCTCGAAGGGCGGCTCGACGGGCGGCGGGAGCGGCCCCGCCGACCTCGGCGTCGCACGCACGGACGTGAGCGAATTCGGCGGAGGCGACCCGGGATCGACCGGCGGCGGAACCGGACCCAGCGGCGGCGGCCAGGAAGACGGCGGCGACGGCGCGGACGACGCCGGCGGCCCGGGCGGAAACGGCGACGACGGGACGGCGGCGCCGGGCGCCCCGCCCTCGGACGGGGGCGGCGACGACGGCGAGGAGGGCGGCGGTTCGGACGGCTTCTCCGCGGGGTGGGTGCTCCTGCAAGGGTCGCAGCCGCTGCCCAACCGGGACGATTCGGACGGCGACACCGAACACGACTGGAGCGCGCCCATCTGGTACAACACGGACACCGGCGAGACCCATGAAGGCGACGAGCCGCCCGCCGACGAGCCCGCCGACAACGCCGATGCGGACGCGGACGCAGACGCCGCCCCGCCGAACGAGGACGTGCACCCCGAGGGCTACACGCCGAGCGACGGCGGGATCCTGCCGGAGGTCGACCCGGCGGTGGTCGCGGCCTGGTTCCAGTACAAGAGCGACAGCCTGATCCTGACGACCGGCGAGGAGCTGCGGCGCCCCAGCGCCGAGGCCGTCGAAGCCTTCGGCGAGGCGGCGCTTCAGACCCTGTTCGACATGGTCAGCCGCCCGACCGGCGAGGGGGAGGACCAGAGCGGCGACCCCGACGACCACCACAACCCGCTCGAGGGGCTGCTCCCGCCGGAGGAGCCCGAGGCGGAGTTCCTCGGCTTCCTCGGCCCCGTGCGCCCGCTCGAGGACGACGGCGACCCGCTCGCCCAGATCGTCGCGCCCGACGAGATCTGACGCCGATGCGGCCGCCCCCTCAGGCGGGGGCGGCCGCGACCGGGGCGGACGCGCCGACGGCGCGCAGGGCGAGGGCCGCGTAGAGATCCTCGATCGCGTCGTCGGGCAGACGGCCGCCCTCCCGCCGCCACGTCGTGACGCCGGTCAGCATCGCGATCAGCGCCATGGCGGCGACGCGGATGTCGGGCGCGACGAACGCGCCGGCCTCGACCCCCTCGGCCAGGATCGCGCGCAGCTCCCGCTCGTACTCCTTGCGCAGCGCCTTGATCTCATGCGCGTTCTCCGGCGCCAGCGAGCGCAGCTCCATGTAGTTGATGAACACCTCGTCGCGGCGGTCCATGTGGTAGCGGACATGGAAGCGCGCGAAGGCCTCCAGCGCCGCGTCCGGCGGCGCGCCGCGCGGCTTCGCGGCCCGCCAGCTGTCGATGAGGTGGCGCATATGGGCGCGCATCATCGAGGCGAGGAGGTCCTGCTTGGTCGGGAAATAGCGGTAGAGCGCGCCGGCCTGGACGCCCACCGCGTCGGCCAGCCGGCGCATGGAGACGCCCTCGAAGCCGTGGCGCGCGATCAGCGCCACCGCGGCGGCGCGGATCGCGGCCTCCGTCTTCGCCCCGTCAGATCCCGTCGTCCGCGCCACGCCGCCCTCCCGCAGGGGCCGACGCTAATGGAACGCTCGTTCAGATCAAGCCGCGTCGAGCCGCGCGGCCACCGCGTCGAGCGCAAGTTCGTAGCCGAACGCGCCGAAGCCCGCGATCACGCCGTCGGCCGCCGTCGCGACGTGGCTGACATGGCGGAAGGGCTCGCGGCGGTGCGGGTTCGACAGATGCAGCTCCACCACGTAGCCGCCATAGGCCTTGAGCGCGTCGTGCACCGCGATCGAGCTGTGGGTGTAGGCGGCGGCGTTCAGGATCACGGCCTCGGCCGCACCGCGGGCCTCCTGGATCCAGTCGACGAGGCGGCCCTCGGAGTTGGTCTGCCGGAAGTCGAGCGCGAGGCGCAGGGCTGCGGCGCGCGCGGCGCAGCGGGCCTCGATGTCCGCCAGCGTGTCGGCGCCGTAGATCTCGGGCTCCCGCGTTCCGAGCAGGTTCAGGTTGGGGCCGTTCAGCAGGAAGACGCGGCGCGCGGCGGCCATCGCTCAGGCGCCCATGGCCGCGGAGAGCCGCGCCGGCGCCGCCGAGGGCGCCGCGCCGGGGGCGTCGAGGACGAGGCGGCGCGTCGTCTCCGGCGGGGGGCGCGAGACGCCGGGCGCGTCGCGCCACGTCAGCGCGTCGAGCGCGCCGCAGTTCGGGCAGGCGAGCCGCCAGTCGCCGGGCGCGGCGCCGCAGGCCGCGCAGGTCCAACCCGGGTCCTCCGGCGCCCCGAGCGCCT
>AACY020293159.1_pt1 | contig 10733 bp, 7 predicted proteins | sample 267378 | NCBI WGS metagenome assembly AACY02 (sample SAMN02954345, study PRJNA13694) | marine metagenome | biome: aquatic; feature: ocean; material: water; isolation source: isolated as part of a large dataset composed predominantly from surface... | reverse complement strand
GGTGACGACGGCGATCAAGGGGAGAAGAACGAAGCCGAGCCCGACGATCAGGAGGGCTCAACCGCTGGCTCCCAAGGCACCGACTCCCAGAAGCAATCGAACAATGATAGCGACGCTGCCTCACCCCAGAACAACGACGAATCCAATGCCGATAGCGCCGAGCAGACCGAAGGAGGATCAGAGGGCGACGGGGATGCCGATGCCGGCGGTCAGCAGCAATCCGGCGGTCAATCGGGGGTCGAAGGCACCAGTCAGGGCCAGGACGGCATGAGTGATGCCATGGCCGAGCAGCTCCAAGCCCAAACCCAAGAACAGATGCGGAAATTTGATGCAGCTTTAGAGGAGCAGCAAGCCCTTGAACAATGGTTGCGCCGGGTGCCCGATGATCCGGGCGGACTGCTGCGTCGCAAATTCCGCTATGAAAGTATTCAACGATTACGCAAGGGAGAAGAGCCCGATGAAGATGTGCGTTGGTAGCCGTCGATACTGGCTGGCCCTGCTGGTTCTTTGCCTCTGTATCGCGGCACCGGTCAGTGCCCGCATCACCGCCACGGTCGATCGTACGGATATCGCCCTGGGCGAGACGCTACGCTTAACCCTAAAAGCAGACGACGGTGAGCAACCCGACGAGCTCGATTTCTCGGAGCTTGAGCAAAATTTCCGCATACTCCAGCGCTCCAGTGCCACAAACGCGCGTATCACTGGCGGACAGCAAAGTGTGACTCGCACCTACGAGCTAGAGATTGCACCCCTCCGGGACGGTGTACTGGCTATTCCCGCGTTTACTTACGATGGCCGGCGCACAACGCCCATTGCCATCAAAGTGGATAAGACACCCAAGGTCACACCGGGGGTCGACCAAATTGCCACGTTCACTGCAGACATTAGCGATACCAGCGTTTATGTGCAGGCCCAAACCATTCTGACCATCACCCTGCAGCAGTCGGTGAATCTGGATAACCGCGCTGTGTCTGAACTGAACATACCCAATACCTACATAGAACCCCTAGAGCAAAAAAGTTTCCAACGCACCATCAATGGCCAGGTCTGGCTGGTCAATGAATTGCGCTACGCGCTCTTTCCCCAGCAATCGGGCACCCTTACGATCCCACCTATTAGCTTCTCGGGTCGGGAGCTACTGCCTGGGCGCTCACTGTTAGGGGCCCGACTGGGCAAGAGCATTAATTTGGAAACCAAACCCATCACCTTGGAAGTAAAACCGGTACCCGACGCGTTCCCAAGTGACATCTGGCTGCCCGCCCGTCGGCTGATACTGGATGAGAGTTGGAGTGACTCACCGGATCGGTTGAACGTTGGCGATTCCACCACGCGCACCCTCGAAATCATCGCGGAAGGCTTGCAGGGTAGTCAGTTACCCCCAATCACCAGCTTGGAGGAAGGGGTAGTACTGAAGGGCTTGCGCTTCTATCCCGATAAAGAAACCATCGAACACTCGGAAATTCCCACGGGACTGGAAGGCTATCGTCTACAAAGTGAAGCCCTAGTGGTCACCGAGGCCGGCGATTGGGTGCTGCCTGAGCGCGTCATCCCCTGGTGGAACACCGCCACCGACCAGTTGGAATACGCTCGAATTCCACCGGTTACGGTAAAGGTGGCCGGTGTTGTTGCACCAACTGCCCTCAGTGCCGCCGAGCTACCCACCACTGAACTCACTGGGGGCGCTGATTTACCCAGCCTCAGGCTGTGGCAGGGACTGGCGGCGGCGGGTTGGCTACTAGCTCTTGTAATCGCCGGGCTGTGGTGGCGCCATGGTGGTCCCAGGGTCGAATCCGAGAGCAGCCGTAAGCCGTTGGCGATGTCCTTCGATAGCCGTGACCTGATGGGCTTGCGTCTAGCCTGCAGTCAGAACGACCCTGTGGCTGCACGCCAGGCACTACAACGTTGGGGCCAGCGCTGGTTGCAATGCCCCCAGCCCCCCACTCTCGATGCGTTGGCAGCACGGGTGGATGAAAGCCTTCAGACAGAGATCCAAAAACTCGATCGAGCAGCGTTCAGTGCTGGTAGCGGTGATCCCTGGCGCGGTGACGTCCTCTTTCAAGCGGTGCGCAGCCAGTCTCAGCGGGCGTCGGCGCCCGCTGGTGACGAGCTTGCCCTGTATCCCAGCAATTGAGTCACTGACGCGCTACTGTTTACGGCGATTCATTTGATAACGGTGTTTCAAAATGGCACTTCTGAGCTCTGCGGCGATGCCATATACTGATCTCCCCAATTGCTTGGTGTTGTATGAAACTGTTACTGGCCGAAGATGATCCTCAAGTTCGCGTTGAACTACGCGAATTGCTGTCGGAGGAAGGGTATACGGTGGTCACCGCCGCCGACGGCATCGAGGCATTTGAAAAATTCCGCGACGATACCGACATCGAACTCATGCTGCTCGATATCCGCATGCCCCGCTGCACCGGATTGCAAACCCTCGATGCCATCCGCCGGATCGACAGTAATGAGAAGCGCATCTATGAGACTATTTTCATCACTGGTAATAACGACAGTGAAGCAGTCATTGCGGCGCTAAAACTGGGTGCTTTTTCATTCCTCTTTAAGCCCATCGTCATCGAGCAGCTTCTGGCGGAAATTGAAAATGCCAAAGATCGTATTAACCAGCGCCGCTACCGACGCTTCCGAGAAGAGACTCTCAAGGCCCAGATTGAATCGACGACCAACCAAATCACTCGGCTCACCGATGAGTTGCGGGGGGGCTTCGCCGGTGCCGTTGAGTTGTTGGCACGCTCGGCAGAGTACGATGTACCCGGTATTGATTTGCATGTGGTGCGCATTGGCGACATGGCCGCTTGCCTATCGGCACGCCTGGGCTATAGCACCTTGCAACAACAGCAATTACGTTTAGCCGCCATGCTCCACGATGTGGGTAAAATCACAGGACCCCGGGACCTCTACAACGCTAATCGTCAGCTTACTCCGGAAGAGTTCGAGCAGACCAAATCCCATACGGTGGACGGCGCAGCCTTCCTGGCCCATCACGATGAACCGGTATTTGCCATGGCGCGGGTCATCGCCGAGCAGCATCACGAGAATTACGATGGCAGCGGCTACCCCCACGGACTTTCGGGCGACGCCATCGCCCTCGATGCCGCCATTGTGCATGCGGTCGATGTCTACGATAACCTGCGCGCGCAGCGCCCCTACCGGGATCCACTGCCCCACTATGTGGCCCTCGACAACATGGTCAATGGGGACACTAAGTCGACCCCAGAGCATTTCCACCCCAAGGTGCTGCAGGCCCTGTTATCACAGCACCGGGACATTGAAGCCATTTATGAGCGCTTTCGTATTCCAGCGGTAAAGCACGGTAATGACAGCGCCTAGCGACCCCATCCCACTCCACTGTGTCTTCGAGGCCCTCTCCAACCCTGTGATGGTGCTGAGCCACGAGCTGAAAGTGGTGCGTAGTAACCGTGCCGCTCAGCCCTACTTAAACGACCTGGACGCTATGCTTGGATTCGCCAAGGGGCTCATTGACTCAAAGACCTATCCAACCGATACCGACCCGCCATTCATTCACTCCCTTATATCGGTACACAGTGGCGTTACTGACAAAGCCACTCTGCAATGCCAGTGGCAGCGACCCGATGCAACAGTCACCCTGAACGTCGAGCTTTGCCTCATTCATCAAGAGGCGACGCTCCGTCACTATCTTCTGTCTCTGGCGGATATCACGCCCCTGGTGGAAGTGCGCCAACAAATGGCCCATGCGGCCAAACTGGCCTCTATCGGCGAGATGGCGGCGGGCATTGCCCACGAGCTCAATCAACCGCTGAACGTGATTCGTATGGCCAGCCAAAACCTGCGACGAGCCACCGAGAAAGGTTCACTGACACCGGAACGGGTAGCACCGAAACTCGAGCGAATTCAGCAACAAATAGAGCGAGCCACACATATTGTCAGCAGCTTACGTTTATTCGGTCACCCCGATGATTTTGAGCCCCAGCGATTGCGTGCATCGAGTACGGTGGCATCGGGTCTGGCATTAGTGGCCGAGCAGTTAGAGGCCGCAGGCATTGCCATTGACTACAAACCGCTAGACAACGATGTCTACGTCATGGCCGACGAAAACGCCCTAGCGCAAGTGGTGGTGAACTTGCTCGAGAATGCCCGGGATGCGGTGCTGGTACACCACCCCGAGGGCGCCCGTATCAGCCTTCGAGAGCAGGCAGATGAGCATTTTTTTGCCCTAACGGTTGAGGATAATGGCGGCGGTATTTCCGAGGAGACCCTCGATCACCTATTTGAACCGTTTTTCACCACAAAAAAGGTGGGCACCGCCACCGGACTCGGTCTGGCCATTAGCTATGGCGCGGTCAGTGCCCTAGGGGGTGACATACGCGCTGCCAACACCGCCTCAGGTGCGCGCTTCACGGTGCGGCTGCCCCTGGCAGAGCAGCAGTCCCCATAAGCTAGATTGATCCCAGTGCTGGCTGTTGCCAAGAGCCATTACTGGGATAAAGATCGGTCGACCACCTCATAAACATCCCGAGACAGACCCTCTACGTTCCCAATGCGCTCCAACTCTGAACGCATTAACTCGACCCCGTGCTGATAACGGCGATAGCGGGTGAGCGGCGAGCACAAACGCGCAGCAATCTGCGGATTACTGGCTTGCAAGCGAATCACCGCATCGGCCAGCAGACGATAGCCGGCGCCATCGGTTCTATGAAAACCTGTGGGATTACCCGCGCTGAAGGCACCAAGCAGGGCGCGCACCTTGTTGGGATTGCGCCAGTCGAAACTGGGATGCTCCATTAACGCGGCGACCTCGTCGCAGGCTGCCGCCGCCGGTCGACCCGCCTGCACACTCAACCACTGATTCACGACTAACGCCTCGTTTTGCCAGTCGTTAAAGAACTGGGTAAGAGCTGACTCACGGGCTTCCCGATGGCCGTAGTGCACCAGTGTGCGCAGCCCTGCCATTCGATCGGTGAGGTTATCCGCCGATGTAAATAGCGCAGTGGCATCGGCAACCGCCGCGTCGGGTAAATGGGCTAAATAATCGAGGGCCAAATGGCGCAGTGACCGAGCGCCGATTTGCGGTCCCGATGGCTCATAGGGTCCTGTAATGGCCAAGTCTGCAAACAGTGCCCGCCACTGATCTTCAAAGCGCTGGGCAATGGCCAGTTTCAATTGTTCGCGGGCATTGCGTATGGCAAAGACATCGACCCCACCACTGGCGGCAGCCAAATCAGCGAGATACTCCTCACTGGGTAGTGCCAACAATTGGGCGGTGACGGCGGGGTCTTTTATATCCGTAAGGGCACTGCCGAAAGCAATGAAGAAACCCTCGTCGAGGGTATCCCCCGCTGCCACTTGGCCGAGTACTTGGGTGGCATAGCGCTGAAAGGCATCCCAGCGCACGAAATCGTCATCGTCGCCCGCGATTAAGGCTTGAAGATGGCTAGTGCTCTCTTCGACCTTCAAACGTACCGGCGCCGAGAAGCCGCGCAGCAAAGATGGCACAGGGCGTGATGACAGGTCGTCAAAATCAAACTGCTGCTGGGCTTCAGTGACTTCAAGTAATACCGTGCTGCTCCCGTTATCAAAGACCTTGGGCTGACCGTTCTCGAGCAACCCCACCGCCAATGGAATATGCAGCGGCTCACTGTAGTCCCCGTTGTGCTGGCGCACCGAGAGGGTGTAGCGGCCCTGTGCGGCGTCATAGGCTTCGTCGATAGTGAGCTCTGGGGTACCCGACTGGGCATACCAGCGCCGGAACTGGTCAAGGTCCCGTCCCGAGGCGTCGGCCATGGCGGTCACAAAATCATCACAGGTCACCGCCTGACCGTCATGGCGCTTAAAATACAATTGTGCACCGGCAATAAAGTCATCATGACCCAGCAGCGTGTGCAGCATACGCACCACCTCTGCACCCTTCTCGTAGACCGTGAGGGTGTAGAAATTGGAGATCTCGATAAAGCTATCGGGACGCACCGGGTGTGCCATGGGGCCCGCGTCTTCGGCGAACTGGTGGGTACGCAGGAAAGTAACATCCTCTACCCGCTTAACCCCCCGTGAGTTCATGTCGGCGCTGAACTCGGCGTCGCGAAAGACGGTGAAGCCCTCTTTCAAGCTCAGCTGGAACCAGTCGCGGCAGGTCACGCGGTTACCTGAGTAGTTGTGGAAATACTCGTGGGCCACAATGGCTTCAACTCGCTGGTAGCCCGCGTCGGTGGTGATATCGGGGTCGGCCAATACACAGGAGGTGTTGAAGATATTCAGGCTTTTGTTCTCCATGGCGCCCATGTTGAAGTCATCGACCGCCACAATATTGAACAGATCAAGGTCGTACTCGAGACCGTACACGGTTTCATCCCAGCGCATTGAGTGTTTCAACGATGCCATGGCGTGATCGCAATAGGCTAAATCTTTGGCTTCCACGTAGATGCGCAGCGCAACCTCCCGGCCCGATGCGGTAACAAAGCTATCGTCGACCCGCGCCAAATCCCCGGCCACCAGAGCAAACAAATAACTGGGTTTCGGCCAGGGATCATGCCAAACCGCCTGGTGGCGGCCGTCGTCGAGGGTAGTCGTAGACTGCAAATTGCCATTGCTTAATAGCACGGGGCAGGTACTGGCGTCGGCCTCTAGGGTCACCGTGAACACGCTGAGGACGTCCGGACGGTCGGGGAAAAAGGTAATCTTGCGAAAGCCCTCGGCTTCGCACTGGGTGCAATACAGGGTGCGCGACTTATAGAGTCCCTCGAGCGACGTATTGTCTTCGGGGTGAATAATGACCGTGGTCTGCAAAGTGCAGAACGCAGCACCTGCTTCAAGGTTAATTGAGAGCCATTGTAGTCATAGGTATCGGGGCTTAGGTCGACACCATCGATAGCGATGGCCTCTAGCTGCAGGCTCTCACCATCGAGGCACAGGTCATCCACGCTGCCATCGCTACGCTGCAACTGTAGCTGGCTGGTAACCCGGGTATAGCCCGGGAAAATGGCAATCGTCATGGCTACCGTAGGTACGTGAAAACGGGGTGCCTGATAGTCTTTTCGATAGATTACAGAGGGTGATCCCTCTCTGGCCATTGCAGCATTCATGGCGTCAGTCCTCGACGTCGTCGTTGTGAAAACAAAGTTTGGTTTGCCCTAGCAGATAGCTTAAGGGCTGCGCTCGCGGTTTATAACTCGCGGTTTATAACTCGTGGTTTGTAAACAGCCTAGCGGTTTCGTAACCAGTGACCAAGCTGGACGATGAGCATCGTGGGGTCAACGGGCTTCACCAGGTACTCATTCATCCCCACTTCCCGAGCCGCTTCAATATCGGCACCGGCGGCGCTGCCGGTCATGGCGATGATGGGCATCGATGCGTACTTGGGCTGGCGGCGAATTTCTGCGGTGGCCGTAAAGCCATCCATTATCGGCATTCGGCAATCCATGAGCACAGCATCAACCGCATAAGACTGGAGTTTATCCAGTGCCTCCTGGCCATTATCGGCGGTAAAGACCACAGCACCTTCCGCTTCCAATAACTCTTTCACCGCTTGCTGGCTGTCGATATTGTCCTCAACGAGCAGTAGATAAACACCCGCCAGGCTGTCATCGTCGAGTACATCCACCGGCGCCACCACCGACTTCGTAGGCACTGCCTGGGTTTCGGGGACACCAAAGCTTACGGTAAAGGTAAACGTACTGCCCATGCCCTTGGCGCTTTGTACGTGAATATCACCGCCCATCAGCTCAACCAACTGCCTCGAGATGGCAAGCCCCAGACCACTGCCGCCGTAGTGACGGGCCACCGACGGATTGGCCTGAGTGTAAGACTCGAACAGCCCTTTCTGCTCCTCGGGGGTCATGCCTACACCCGAATCGATCACGCTAAACACCAATTCGGTTTGCTGTGGCTGACTAACGAGGACAGAGACATCGAGCTCGACCGTTGAGCCCGGGTAGCTAAATTTAATGGCGTTACCCACGAGATTAATAATCACCTGCGCCAAACGGTGCGCATCGCCAATGAGCTGCTCGGGTACGTCGTCATTTACCGAGAACAACAGTTTCACATCGTCGCCCTGGGCCCGGGTCAACAGCATTTCACGGCACACTTCCAGGCTGTCGCGCAGGGCAAATGGTCCCGAGTCGAGCACCATCATGCCCGCCTCGATTTTTGAAAAATCGAGAATATCGTCGATGATATGACCTACGTAATCGAGTGAGCGCTCGGCGGTACGTATGTGACGGTTGGCGTGACTTTTGCGTTTGACACGGCGAGCCATGTGCAGCAGGCTCTGCAGTGCCTGCAGCGGTGTCCGAATTTCATGGGTGACCTTGGCGAGGAAGTCGGTTTTGGCCTGAATCGCCGACGACAACGCCTCTTTGCTGGCCAACAGCTCGCGCTGATAACGGGCCTGCTCACTGATGTCTCTGAAGATAACCATGGCGCCCGATGGCGCCTCGTTATCGAACAAGGGCACCGCCTCATAGGTACTATCGAAAGGTGAGCCATCGAGGCGCCACAACACCTCGTCATTGACACTCATACTGCGCCCGTCGATTACCGCCCTGTGCATAGGGCACTCCGCTTGTGGGTAGGGCCGGCCATCGGGATGGGAATGGTGCGCCAATGCGTGAAAATTCTTGCCGATAATGCCGTTGGAGCTTGCACCCAATAATTCGGCACCCACCGCATTGCAGGACACAATATCACCCTGCTTATTCAGCTCAACAATACCGGTGCGCGCGTAATCAAGAATGAGGTCGTATCGCTCTTTGATCTGCGACAGATCATCGAGGGTTTGTACCAGATACTGGGTGCGCTCTTCGGTTTTCGACTGCCAGCGACGACGCTCCTGTCGTTGCCTAATAAGCAACATCACCAGAGTGATCAGAAGACATCCGCACAGCGTTAGGGCGGTGACGGCAACCACTGTCATGTCGACAGCAGCCCCCGGGTCCATGGCGACTTTACCCACAGGTGCACTAACACCTGCCTCAAGCGAGGCGGCCATTACCCAAACGCCTTAACGAATGCTAAGCGCAAGCTGATACCCACCGTACTTACGGATATTGATTACACCGGTATCGAGCATCAAATACTGACCCTTGATACCCATAAGGGTGCCCTCAACCACCGGGGTTTTATCGAGATTGTGCGCCTTCACCTTAGTCGGCCAATTGAGCACTGGGTAATTGATGTAAACGTCGTCGCTTTGCTCTAACCACTGAATGGCGTTCAATCCGAAACGGCTTTGCAAGCCGTCGATGGCATCGTGACACTGGTTGGCCAACTGAGCCTGTAATTGCGCGAGATCAATGGGCTCACCATTGCCTTTGAGCATGGTCTGCCAGGCGGTTTTATCACTGATGTGCTCACCGATGGCCACCTCGAGCAAACCCGATTGTTGCCGGGTTTGTACCCGCGCTATAGGGCGAGCTTGGGTGGCGCCTTGATCCATCCAGCGGGTGGGCACCTGGGTACCGCGGGTAATGCCAACCTTGGCACTGGAGGTATTCGCCAAATACACCACGTGCTCGATGTTGCAGTGCTGCTGGCCCCAGTCGGGCTCGCGACAAGTACCCTGGTCAAAGTGACACTTCTCGGGCTTCACAATACAGCTGTCGCATTGCGCCAGGCGCTGAAAACAGGGGTAACAATAACCCTGGTTAAAGCTCTTCTTCGTGACTCGCCGGCAGTGAACGCAGTTAATCGTGCCCAAAAACTCAATGGTGATGGCATGGCCCAAGGCGCCGTTCAACGGCACTCGCTGATCATCGGCACACCATTCATAGGACACGGTATCAGCCAAGGTGGTGGCCATTTTGCGTACATTGCCGGTGACCGTGGTCATCAATTGTCCTGCCATTTAAGGGGCGCCGGATCATCACAGACATCGTCGGCCTTATGGCCTTTATCGATGTAGCCAATGCGCTGTTCCGGCGCCAGGTGTAGCTCTCCCCAGGCGATAGCCGCCTGCATGCAGTGCTCGCGCTGCTCGGGGGTTAAAGCACGACCATCGCGCCAACGGCCGGTGGCCAGGGCGTCAACCATGCTGTCATAAACATCGCGGCCCATAGCCTTAATGGTGTCAAGATAGAGATCGGACAAACAACAACTCCTACGACTGATCGCTAGTTATTCTCAGACTTAGTGATATTGACGATGATGGGACCCAACACTAAGCCAATCACCAAACCGCCAGCGTGGGCACCGTTGGCGATGGCGCCACCACCAAAAAACTCTAAGGCACCCACAGCCCCTAAAATAAGCCACACAAACATGAAGCCAAAAATGGCGTGGGGTAGTGGCTCAAGCCAAAGTGGGCGAACTTTATTGGCGCTCCAGATAAAGCCCAAAAAGGCGTACACCACACCGGACATGCCACCGAATAACGACGGACCCGACACTAAGTACTGGGCCCAGTTCGAAAAAATAGCCGACACGATGAAGATGCCAAACAGATTGACGGAGCCCAACCTAGCCTCAATGCGGCGTCCGAACTCCCAGAGCCACAGGCAATTGAAGATGACGTGCATCCAACTGAAATGCAAAAGTGTCGGGGTGATGAAACGCCACCATTGGCTTAGGGACGGCTCACCGAACACCATGGCACCGTCTTTGACACCCAGGGGCACAAAGTTAAACAGGGGCAACAGCACCCCAATACGCAGGGCGTAAAACAGTAGGAAGGCTACACTGCTGACAGCGACCAAACCAAAAGCGACCGGGGCGTTACGGATATTATTTGGCAAGGGTATCTGACC
>AACY020534299.1_pt1 | contig 10734 bp, 8 predicted proteins | sample 267378 | NCBI WGS metagenome assembly AACY02 (sample SAMN02954345, study PRJNA13694) | marine metagenome | biome: aquatic; feature: ocean; material: water; isolation source: isolated as part of a large dataset composed predominantly from surface... | reverse complement strand
ATGCTGATGTCTCATTACCGACAGCCATTGGATTGGCAAACTGATCGCTCATCGGAAGCACAAGCCATTGTAAAAAATTGGTCGAAACTCGTCGCAGAGATTGTTCCTGAAAAGGATGATGAGTTGTTGGCGGCACTTTGTGATGATTTAAACAGCCCTGCTGCCATCACCATCATGCACCAGAGGGCTCGAGAAAAAGACCTTGGCAAACTCGCCTATGGTTGGTCATTGCTTGGCTTTGCTGATGCCGACGAACGTCCATTTGGTGCCCATGAGCGTCTCAGTGAGGCAGTCATTCTAGAGATGATCGAGGCGCGACAAGAAGCGCGCAAGGCTCGTGACTTTGCCAAAGCGGACCAGATACGCGATGATCTTTTGTCTCGCCACGTGGTCATTAAAGACGGGCCCGGGGGAACTGAGTGGGAGTATGCCGACTGATGGCTCGTGAATTAGTGCATATTTTTGATACCACCTTGCGCGATGGTGCCCAGACCCATGGTGTGGACTTTTCCGTAACTGATAAAATTCGCATCATTGAGGAATTGGACCAATTGGGCCTTTCTTACATTGAATGCGGCTTTCCAGGTGCCAATCCCACCGACACGGAGGTTTTTGCACGCCTGCCAAAGACGAAAGCAAGCCTTGTGGCTTTTGGCATGACCCGACGCGTGGGCCGTTCGGCATCAAATGACCCTGGCTTTCAAGGGGTTATGCAGGCTGGGACGGACCATGTTTGTTTGGTCGGTAAATCCTGGGATTATCAGGTTAAGATTGCGCTGGAAGCAGAGCTTGAAGAAAATATCGCGTCGATCAAAGATTCTTTTGAGCATGCCGCATCACTTGGAAAAAGAACCATGTTTGACGCGGAACATTTTTTTGACGGGTTTCGCGCCAACAAAGATTATGCGCTCGCATGCTTGGATACGGCATTGGAAGCAGGTGTTTTATGGGTCGTCTTGTGTGACACCAATGGCGGCACCTTACCCGATGATGTTCACAACATTATTCACGAGGTTTGTGCCCGCTTTGGGGGCGATAAGGTTGGTTTTCACGGTCATAATGATACAGGCTGCGCCGTGGCCAATTCTCTTGCTGCGGTCGATGCCGGGGCCCGCCAGGTTCAAGGCACCATCAATGGTTTGGGGGAGAGATGTGGCAATGCCGATCTTTGCGTGTTCATTCCCAATTTGGTGTTGAAGCCTGGGTTTAAAGACCGTTTTGATAGCGGGCCGGTTGCCCATTGTTTGCCACGCATATCTTCTGTCTCCCATCGCCTTGATGACATCATCAATAAGGTCCCTGACCCACACAAACCTTATGTGGGTCGATCCGCATTTGCCCATAAAGGTGGTCTTCATGTGTCGGCGGTACAAAGAGACCCGGCAACCTATGAGCATGTCGATCCAGCTCTGGTTGGCAACAAACGCATCATCCCCATGTCAGACCAGGCGGGTCGGGCCAATGTCCTAGCCCGTCTGAAAGCCTCTGGTATTGATGTGTCCGATAAGCAAGAGCGCATTGGTCGTCTTTTGGAAGTGGTCAAAGAAAAAGAGCATCATGGTTTTGCCTATGATCTTGCCGATGCCTCCTTTGCTGTTCTCGCATTGCGTGAGTTGGGCCAATTGCCTAGCTATTTCGAAGTTGAATCCTTCCGTGTGAGCGTGGAACGGCGCTTTAACGCTGTTGGTGATCTGGTCACCCAATCTGAGGCCACCGTTAAAATCATGGTCGGTGGCGAGAGAATTATGTCTGTTGGGGAAGGCAATGGTCCGGTCCATGCCCTGGACATGGCGTTGCGAAAAGACCTTGGTTGCTATTCAGACTTCATCAGTGACCTCGAATTGGTGGATTTTAAGGTCCGTATTCTCGATGGCGGCACCGGTGCTGTCACCCGTGTGTTGGTTGATTGCATGGACCAATCCGGGGGGGGCTGGACGACCGTCGGTGTTTCTCCCAATATCGTTGATGCTTCTTTCCAGGCCTTGATTGATGCGGTGAATTACAAGCTGTATCGCCACAACGCCCAAGAACAGTGAGGATGTTATGATGAAATCATTCGGCTATCTTCTCATTATTGGCGCAATTTTGCTGGCGGCATTACTGGCATTTGTGTTTTTGGGTGATGAAAAGGCAGACAACATGCCTGAGGTCCCCACCGCAGACCTGCCGATGTCCCAAGAAGAAAAGGGTTCCGCCAAAAAGGTTGATCAGAAAGCGGACATGCGCCCAGCAAAGCCGAATGATCCGGATGATGTCAAAGAAGACAAAGTAGTTACGCCGAAAGCAGATAACGAGCAAACGAAACAAAAGGCGTTGATCGAAGAAAAGAAACAAGACGAGGCTCGCCAATCGGAAAAGCAGGCCATCAAAAAAGATGAGCCGCCGTCAAAGGATGATCGTGCGCATCAAACAATGACAAATTCGGTTGAAGAGGAAAAAAACGCCCAAGGAAATGGGCAAGCCAAACCTGCTGAAAACAAAGAAGTGGCCAACACAAACAAAAAGCAGGCCATCAAAAAAGATGAGCCGCCGTCAAAGGATGATCGTGCGCATCAAACAATGACAAATTCGGTTGAAGAGGAAAAAAACGCCCAAGGAAATGGGCAAGCCAAACCTGCTGAAAACAAAGAAGTGGCCAACACAAACAAGTCGAAACCAGAAGTTCAGGCAAAAGATGCCGGTCAGGTTCCTACCGAAAATGAGCAAAAGGTGAGGGCTAAGGATGAACTGGCCAAAGCAGAAGCCATCAAGGCTGAAGAAAAGCCAGAAGTTCAAGTGCCACCTCTGCTGATCGATATTGTTCGGCTTGATAATGACGGTAATCTTTTGTTGGCTGGGCGCGGTGCGTCCGATGCAGATATTGAATTGCAACTTAATGGTTCCTTGTTTGGGCAATTCTCGGCTGACGGTCAGGGGAACTTTCTTTTTGAAAGATCGGACGTTCAAGCGTCAGGGATTTTGTTATTCTACTTGCAAGATAGCCTTGGCAGAGCGGCCCAGGTTGTCGTGAAGCGTGACGCAACAGGCAAAGCCATTGAGCGCATCATTGCTGTCGATGATGAAGGCCCCAAAACAATTGTTGGTGAGGTGCAAAAAGACGAAAGCCAGGAAATAGACGTCTTTGCGATTGCGGCCAATGAGGATGGTGTTGAGGTTATTGGCTCTGGTGGTGATGATTTGAAACTGACCATCAATGGTGAAGAACAAAATGTCACCGTTCGTCGCTCCGAAGGGGGCGATTGGCGCGCCATTGTAAAAAAACAACTGCCCGAAGGTGAGCATGAGTTGCAGGTTGCTTGCGCGCAGGATTGCGGTGGCACAAACACGTCCCGTTTTTTGGTGGGCAATAATGTGGGGAAAGATCAATCTGTCGTGACTGTGCAGAGGGGCAACCATTTGTGGGGCTTTGCCAAGCGCTTTTACGGTGAGGGCATTCTTTATACCCTGATTCATGAGGCCAACAGGGATCGCATTAATGATCCCAATCTGATATTCCCAGGTCAGGTATTTACTGTTCCGGATCAGTGAGAGCGAAAGTTCGCCAGCTGGTCGGGAACCAGTTGGGGGCCAAGAGCCGTGGTTTACAATAATCGGACCCGCCACAACAATGTGGTGGGTGATCAACAAAAAATAGTTGCTGCCCTTGATTTGGGCACGAATAATTGTCGCCTTCTTGTCGCCCAAAAAAAGGGTGCTGGTTACCGGGTTGTTGATGCATTCTCTCGGGTGATCAGGTTGGGTGAGGGTATTTATTCCCACGGCATTATTAATGAAGAAGCCATGGAGCGCGCACGAAGTGCCATGGCGGCTTGCGTGGACAAAGTTCGCAAACATAATGTCGGCGAAGTTCGCGCGGTCGCTACCGAGGCATGCCGTACTGCCCGAAATGGTCAGGAATTTGTGAAAAGCTTAGCGCAAGATTTCGACATACCCCTTCGGATCATCGATGCCCGGGAAGAAATGACACTTGCCGTACGTGGTTGTGGCTCCTTGATCCGAACAGATTTGGATCGCGTTCTGCTTTTCGACATCGGTGGCGGCAGTACGGAATTGGTGTGGTTGGAACCTGGACGTATTGCCACCGAGGGCATGGATAAGGCGATCTTGGATTGGGTTTCGCTTCCTGTTGGGGTTGTTGGCCTCATGGATCAATTCTCACCCAACGGGGATACAGGCTTAGAAACATCAAGAAAGATGCTTGGCCATGTGCGGCATATGTTCGGCGAATTTCTGGATCGTTGCCAACTGGATCCCGTCTTGCATCAGGCACCAAGAATGCATTTGTTGGGTACTTCTGGAACCGTCACGACACTAACTGGCATGCATCTTGGGCTTGACCGCTATGTTCGCTCTCGTGTCGATGGGACCTGGATAAGCGCAAATATCCTCCAACGCCTCTCCCATGAGATTTTCGCCATGGATGTTCCTGCGCGGCGGGCGATCCCTTCTGTCGGGTTTGAACGCGCTGATCTTTTGGTTCCTGGTTGCGCGATTATTGCCGGCATCATGGAGCGTTTCCGGGGCACCAGGGTGCGTGTCGCCGATCGTGGTTTGCGTGAGGGCATGCTGCAAGAAATGTTTGCCCAGGAGGCCCAGCAATGAGTGGACCAAAAGGCTCGGCACGTAATGATTTGAAGGTTCGTGTGAAGACTGCCCGAGGTCGGCGCCTGTCTTCGACGCGCTGGCTCGAACGACAGCTTAATGACCCTTATGTGCGAGAAGCAAAGAAGCTTGGGTATAAGTCGCGGGCAGCGTTTAAGCTCCAGGAAATGGATGACAAGCATGGGCTTTTAAAGCCCGGGATGAAGGTGTTGGATCTCGGCGCTGCCCCTGGCGGCTGGCTGCAAGTTGCGGCCCAAAAGGTCGGCTCTGTGCATGGTCAAGGCCGTGTCCTTGGAATTGATCTGCTTGAAATCGAACCCATCGCCGGTTGCGAGACTGTGCAGATGGACTTTTTGGATGATGATGCGGAAGAGCGGCTTCTTGCGATGATGGATGGGCCGTTGGACCTGGTGGTCTCTGACATGGCTGCAGCCACCACGGGTCACAAGCCGACCGACCACATCAGAACGACGCATCTTTGTGAATGTGCTTTGGAATTCGCCATTCGCGTACTGGCGCCTGGTGGTGGCTTTGTGGCCAAGGTGTTTCAAGGTGGCGCCACCGGAAGCCTCATGGAGGGGCTCAAGCAAAACTTTAAAACAGTGAAGCATGTGAAGCCCAACGCAAGCAGGAAAGAAAGTGTGGAGCTTTATGTCGTTGCACAAGGATTTCGGGGTGGGCATAACACCGCCAATGATTTTGTGGACGGATCATGAGTTTGGAGATGGAACATGCGTGAAGCGTTAACTTTTGATGATGTGCTGTTGGTCCCCAATTCTTCCGATGTCATGCCCCATGAAACCAGCATCAGAACCAGGCTGACACCCAACATCGAACTGGGTATCCCGATGATTTCCTCTGCCATGGACACGGTGACCGAGGCGCCCATGGCCATTGCCATGGCCCAGGCCGGTGGTTTGGGCGTGTTGCATCGTAACCTCAGCGTGGATGAGCAGGCCGATCATGTCCGTCGGGTCAAAAAGTTCGAATCCGGAATGGTGGTGAACCCGCTTACCATTGGCCCTGACCAACCGCTTGCGGCAGCAATTGGTATGATGGACGCCTATCGTATTTCGGGGATTCCGGTGGTTGAACCCGGCTCCGAAAAATTGGTTGGTATTTTGACCAACCGCGACATCAGGTTCGCCGATAATGAAAAAGACCCTGTTCGCGCCCACATGACTTCCCAAAATTTGGTGACCGTGCGCGAAAATGTCAGCATGGATGAAGCAAAGAAACTGCTCCACCAACATCGTATTGAAAAACTTTTGGTAATTGATGACCAAGGTCGCTGTGTGGGCCTCATCACGGTGAAAGACATCGAAAAGGCCCGCAACTTCCCCGATGCTTGTAAGGATGCTGCAGGACGATTACGTGTCGCAGCCGCGTCGACAACCGGCGACCAAGGCTATGAGCGCTCCATTGCCTTGGTGGAGGCGGGTGTTGACCTGCTTGTGATCGACACAGCCCATGGCCATTCAGCAAAAGTTGCTGAGGCCGTGCGACGTATTAAGGCATATGCCCCTGAAGTTGAAATCATGGCCGGCAATGTTGCAACTGCAGCGGCTACCTTGTCTTTGATCGAGGCTGGTGCGGATGTTGTGAAGGTGGGTATTGGCCCTGGATCTATTTGCACAACGCGGATTGTGGCCGGTGTCGGTGTGCCCCAATTGACCGCCATTTTGGATTGTGTTGAGGCGGCTGCCAACCATAATGTGTCTATTGTGGCCGATGGCGGCATTAAGTTCTCTGGCGACATGGCCAAGGCTATCGCCGCGGGGGCCAATTGCGCGATGGTGGGAAGTTTGTTGGCGGGGACTGATGAAAGTCCCGGTGAGGTATTCCTTTATCAGGGCCGTTCTTACAAGCAATATCGTGGCATGGGGTCCGTTGGTGCCATGGCCCGCGGCTCTGCGGACCGTTATTTCCAGCAGGAAGTAGGCGACAGCTTGAAATATGTCCCTGAGGGCGTGGAGGGTAGGGTGCCTTACAAAGGCCCCGCTGCCCGAATTATCCACCAACTTACTGGTGGGCTTAAGGCCGCCATGGGTTACACAGGCGCTCATACCATCAAGGACATGCAGGCACGTGCAGAATTTGTGCGCATCACTGGTGCAGGTCTGCGCGAGAGCCATGTTCATGATGTCACCATCACCCAGGAAAGCCCGAATTATTCAAAATCATGAGGATGTCTGCTCGGGTTCTGGCCGCGTCTGAGATTTGGCAAGATGTTCTGCGTGGCAGCCTGATAGACCAAGCTGTGAAGACATGGTCGGCCGCAAATCGTTACGCAGGTTCTGGTGATCGACGTGCCATCACAGCCATTTTGTACGCCATGGCCCGCAACCGTTATTCCTTTGGGGGCGGTGATGATTTGGCCATGGCGCTGGCCATTTGTGATCATGAAGGCCTGGGGCAATCTCGTGAATTGCACCAGGAAGGTCTTAAGCACCCGCTTCAAAATATTTGTCAAGCATATAAAAATATGAAAGAAATTCCGGACTTCAAACATGAAATTGAAATGCCGGAATGGTTGAAAGGGCAATTTGTTGGTGGTGTTGATGCCATTCATGGTCTGCATGCACGGGCAGGCATTGTTCTTCGGGAGCATCCCCACCGGCCATTAATGGATCATCAAGAATTGTTGGCCTCAGGCTTTTCAAGAACTTCCATGTCACCGATCGGATGGGAAAAGCCTCATGAGGAAAAACGCATGCGGTTGGAAGAATTAACGGCCTTTCAAGATGGTTTTTTGGAAGTCCAAGATGAGGCATCGCAAATGGCCTGTCTGCTTCTTGCCCCGGGCCTGAGCGGAAAAATGTTGGATTATTGTGCTGGTGGCGGCGGCAAAAGCCTTTTGATAGCTTCGGCGACCCCAAACCTAAAGGTCTTTGTTCACGATCATGAGCCAAAGCGCATGAGGGATATTCCGGTCCGTTTTGGGCGGGCTGGGTTGGCTGTTCCAACAAAATGGGATCAATTTGATCGCGATTTTGATCTTGTCCTCGCCGATGTTCCATGCACCGGAAGTGGGACCTGGCGGCGCCAACCAGAGCGACGCTGGCAATGTGTTCAAATTGAGCTTACCGGACTTCTTACAACACAAGCAAAAATCTTACGAAAAACTTCGGCTTTGGTGCGTCCCGGTGGGTTTTTGGCCTACATGACCTGCTCGTTGTTGCAGGTTGAAAACATGGACCAGGTGTCAGCTTTTTTAGAAGGCTCTGAGGAATTTGATGCCGTACCATTGGCTGACTGGCCAGGAATGTCTGAGCAATTCCCGATGCCCCACTTGCGTGGGCAGTCATGGCTTCAATGGAGCCCCCATGTCGATGGGACAGATGGTTTTTTCATGGCCTTATTCAAAAGACGTTCAATTTGAAATTAAGCATAAGGCGAGGGGTTGGGGGAAAACCCCTCGCCTTAATTTTTAGTTAGCCTTCATGTTTGGTGGTCCGGAGGTAGGGAAGTTTTGCTTCAAATGAACCGAACTTTTCACGGGCCTGATCATCATTGAGGGAGAGGGCGATGATCACGTCGTTACCAACATTCCAATCAGCTGGTGTGGCGATTGGCTGACCGAAGGTAGCCTGAAGCGCGTCAAGGGCGCGAAGTACCTCAGCAAAATTGCGGCCAACAGACATGGGGTAGGTCATGGAAAGCTGAAGCTTTTTGTCAGGGCTGATGATGAAGACGGAGCGCACGGAAGCGGAATCCTGGGCGGTGCGTCCATCCGGCAAATAGGCATCGGCCGGCAGCATGTCGAAAGCCTTGGAGACAGCCAAGTCTTCATCGGCGATGATCGGGAAGGGTGCTTTGGCACCTGCATAGGACTCAATGTCTGCCTTCCAACCTTTATGCTCTTCGGCGGAATCCACGGAAAGGCCGATGACCTTGGTGTTTCGCTTGGCCCATTCGTCACTCAAACGTGCCACGGCACCAAACTCCGTGGTGCAAACAGGTGTGTAGTCTTTGGGGTGAGAGAAAAGGATGGCCCAGCTGTCACCGATGAAGTCATGGAAAGAAATCTCACCATGATCTGTGTTGGCGGTAAAATTGGGGACAATGTCGTTGATGCGAATGCTCATCTGATGTTCCTTTCGGGTAACGGTTGGTGATCCATTATTTAGAAATATTCTAAACAAAGGTCAATCCCCAGTATTTACTTGTGGAATATTTTTTAGATTTTGGTGTGATTGACCGTAGGAACGCGGCGTGGTTAGCAGATAACCTGTTTTTCTAGGGGATGGGTCATGGGAAAGATACTCATTGTAGATTTTGGTTCTCAGGTAACCCAATTGATTGCGCGTCGTCTGCGTGAACATGGGTTTTATTGTGAAATCCATCCCTTCTCGAAGATTGACGAAATTTTTGATGAATTTGGGCCCGAAGGAATTGTTCTGTCCGGTGGTCCGGCAAGTGTGCTCGATGAGCATGCGCCAATGATAGGCAAAAGCTTACTTGATAAGAACATTCCCGTGCTGGGCATTTGTTATGGCCAGCAATTGATTTGTCAGTTGCTCGGGGGTGCAGTTGAGGCCGATGAGCATCGGGAATTTGGCCGGGCAGAGATTTCTGTGGTGGATGAAGCGTCACTCACAAATGGTATTTGGTCGAGAGGTTCAAATCATGTTGTCTGGATGTCCCACGGCGACCGGGTGACCAAGTTACCCGACGGCTTTGTGACACTTGCCTCATCACCGGGCGCTCCCCACGCAATGATTGGGGATCCTTCCCGGAATATTTATGGCGTGCAGTTTCATCCAGAAGTTGTCCACACGCCAGATGGTGCTGAATTACTTCGCCGATTTGCCAGTGACGTATGTGGGATCAAACCTGATTGGAACATGGGTGCTTATCGTGATCGCATGATCGAGGACATCAAGGCCCAAGTTGGGTCTTCCAAGGTTGTTTGCGGTCTTTCAGGGGGTGTTGACAGCGCTGTCACTGCGGTACTGATCCACGAAGCCATTGGTGACCAACTCACATGCATTTTTGTTGATACAGGCCTGATGCGCAAAGGTGAGGCCGATGAAGTGGTGGGCCTGTTTCGCGAGCATTATAATATTCCACTTGTATCCGTAGATGCTGGCGATGTCTTCCTCGGCGAACTAGCCGGCGAGAGTGACCCTGAAAAGAAGCGCAAAATCATCGGCCGTTTGTTCATTGAAGTATTCGAGGAAGAAGCCGGCAAAATAGGGGGGGCGGAATTCCTGGCCCAGGGAACGTTATACCCCGATGTTATTGAATCAGTCTCATATTCTGGTGGCCCCAGCGTCACCATCAAATCCCATCACAATGTTGGTGGCTTACCTGAACGCATGGGCATGAAATTGGTGGAGCCTCTTCGGGAGCTTTTTAAAGACGAAGTCCGCGAACTTGGACGCCATCTAGGTCTTCCAGAGGCTTTTGTCGGCCGTCATCCCTTCCCAGGGCCGGGCCTTGCCATCAGGATACCAGGTGAAGTTGATCCCGAGTCGGTAGCTTTGTTGCAAAGGGCTGATGCCATTTATCTGGACGAAATTCGGGCAGCAGGTCTTTATGATGAGATCTGGCAGGCATTTGCCGCCTTGCTCCCAGTACGGTCTGTTGGGGTTATGGGCGATGGCAGGACCTATGATCGGGTGCTGGCATTGCGGGCAGTGACATCGACCGATGGCATGACGGCCGAGGCTTATCCATTTGGTCATGACTTTTTGTCGAAGGTATCAACGCGCATTATTAACGAGGTCCAGGGCATTAACAGGGTGGTTTATGATGTTACGTCAAAGCCACCTGGGACCATCGAGTGGGAGTAGTCCAGATATACTAAATTATTGATTTTATTAATAGTTTTAGTTAGTAACTTGTTAGAAACTACGAAAGCCAATGGTTGATTCTGTTGGCTTTTTTCTTTAGTGTTAGAAAGAAAGTTAGAAACTACATCAACTATTACAAAGCGTAGATTTTGAGCACTGAACGGATAGACATATACGGCGGCAAAGCGACTATCAAACAGAACAAGTTTGGTGTGTGGCAGTTTCGTATGTGGGTAAGCAACGAAAAGCGTTATTACGAAAAGTCTTTGCGTACCAAACGCAGAGCAGAGGCTATCGACAAAGCAGAAGAGATCTTACATTCATACTTAGCCAT
>AACY020175991.1_pt1 | contig 10738 bp, 11 predicted proteins | sample 267378 | NCBI WGS metagenome assembly AACY02 (sample SAMN02954345, study PRJNA13694) | marine metagenome | biome: aquatic; feature: ocean; material: water; isolation source: isolated as part of a large dataset composed predominantly from surface... | reverse complement strand
TTTTCTCTTTGCCACTCCTCCTCTGAAACAAGTAAATTCAATTTTCTATTTGGCACATCTAACTCAATCTCATCTCCATTTTGGACAAAAGCTAGTGGTCCACCCGCCGTTGATTCTGGAGAGACATGGAGCACTACAGTTCCGTAAGCAGTACCACTCATTCTTGCATCTGAAATTCTTACCATATCTGTTACGCCCTGATCGAGTATTTTCTTTGGCATAGGTAAATTTCCAACCTCTGGAAATCCTGGATAACCCTTTGGTCCTGAGTTCTTTAATACCAAAATACTCTCTGGACTCACTGGAAGATTTGGATCATCTGCGACCTTTAAGTACTCCTCGATCTCATTAAATACTAAAGCTTTTCCTTTATGTTTTAGTAATTTTGGTGAGGCAGCTGAAACTTTAATAATTGCACCATCTGGCGCTAGAGAACCTCGAACAACAACTATTCCTGCACCTGCAGCTTGAAATGGATTACTTACTGGAGTAATTACCTCTTTATTCCAATTTTCAGCTCCTTCAATATTCTCTTTGACACTCTTTCCGGTTATCGTTACATGATCAGTATGTAAAAGATGCGATATTTCTTTCATAACTGTTGGAACACCACCAGCATCAAAAAATTCTTCCATTAAGAATTTTCCACTTGGCATCATATTTGCAATAACTGGAACTTCTTTTCCTAACTTATCAAAATCATCGAGATTTAAAGGAACTCCGACTCGACCAGCAATTGCTAACAAATGAACAACTGCGTTTGTTGAACCACCAATTGCTGCCAAAATCTTAATCGCATTTTCAAAAGCTTTCCTATTTAGCACTTTTGAAATTCTCAAATCCTCTTCCACCATTTTTACAATTCGCCGACCAGAAAGGTGTGCGAGTGCAAATTTACGAGAATCTACTGCCGGAATTGCGGCTGCGCCTGGAAGCTGCATACCTAGAGCTTCAGTTACACACGCCATTGTAGAAGCAGTTCCCATTGTCATACAGGATCCTTGGCTCCTTGCTGAACAGGATTCCATAGCCATGAACTCTTCAAAACTAATCTTGCCACTTCTAACTTGTTCGCTATATTTCCAAACTAAAGTTCCTGAACCAACTGACTCACCATGATACTTTCCATTTAACATTGGTCCGCCAGTAATCATTAATGCAGGTAAATCAACACTTGCAGCTCCCATTAAAAGTCCGGGAGGAGTTTTGTCACAATTACCAAGAAGGACTACACCATCTAACGGATGAGATCTTATTAATTCTTCAACCTCCATGGCCAACATATTTCGATAAAGCATGGTGGTAGGACGCTGTAATGATTCACTAAGTGACATTGCTGGGAACTCAAGTGGAAAACCACCCGCTTCCCAAACCCCACGTTTAACCGCCTCAGCTACATCATTTAAAGATCCATTACATGGATTTAGCTCAGACCAGGTATTGGCAATTCCAATGACTGGGCGACCATCGAAAACATCGGGTGCGTAGCCTTGGTTTCGTAAGCGTTCGCGGTGAATATAACCACCTTTATCCTTTAGACCAAACCAATATTGGCTTCGGCGATCAAACTTCTCTTCGCTCACGGCTTACCAAAATCCAATCTTTAGAACTCTCAAATAATGAGAAAAATCCTGTGTTAAGGTTTTCTCATTCTAGTTGAAAAGAGTAAAAACTTCACCTCTTATAAAAAGAAGGAAATTTATGAGAATTGCCCGCCTTGGTCCAGCCAATAGTGAAAAACCTGCATTGATTATCAATGAAACTGAGGCCGTATTTGTTGATGATTTAATTAGTGATTTTAATAGATCTGAATTAGAGAATTCAGCAATTTCTAAGTTAGAGAAATTAGATTTAACTGGCAGAAAAAAAGTTAAAATTGCAGATTTTAGAATTGGTTCACCAGTTGCACGACCAACAAAGGTGATTTGTGTTGGATTAAATTATGCAAAGCATGCAGTTGAATCTGGAATGACTCCACCTGCTGAACCAGTTATATTTATGAAAGCACCCGATACTGTTATTGGAGCAAATGATGATGTTGTGATCCCACCAAATTCAACTAAAACAGATTATGAGGTTGAGCTATGTGTTGTGATCGGAAAAAATGCTCTCTACCTAAACTCTCCGCAGGAAGCACAATCGCATATTCTAGGCTATACGATCTCTCAAGACATTTCAGAAAGACACTGGCAAATAGAACGTAGCGGGCAATGGGTAAAAGGAAAATCATTCCCAAGCTTTAATCCAATGGGGCCGTGGATAGTTACGGCTGATGAACTAGCTAAGAATGGATTAAATGCTAGTAACTTATCGCTTACATGCACCATTGATGGAGAGGTAAGACAAAACTCTAGAACTAATGATTTAATTTTTGGGATTAATCATTGTGTTTGGTATATCTCACAATTTATGGAGTTAAAAGCCGGTGATGTAATTAATACTGGTACTCCCGAAGGTGTGGGCATGGGCTTTAAACCAGAGAAGTTCCTCAAAGGTGGAGAAACAATAGTTACAACTATTGAAGGAATCGGCACAATTGAAAATAAGGTGCTTAAATCTAGTTAATTAACCAATAGCCTTCTTAGTACGTTGTGAGTTAACAACTCGCTCAATCCCATATGGATTACCGTTTTGTAACTCCGGAGGTAATTGCTCATCTGGAAAATTTTGATAAACAACCGCTCTTTCAAATCTATAAATTGCATCTAAACCTACCGAGGTAGTGTGAGTCGAGGAAGCAGGCCATGGACCGCCATGATTTTGTGCTGCAGTAACTGAAACTGCAGTAGGAAAACCACTCCAAATCACTCTGCCAGCTATTTGAGACAACTGATTCACTAAATCGGAAATATCTTCATCCACGCCAGCATGAATTGCAGCAGTCAATTGGCCAGGTAAAGTCTTAGCGATTTGAAGATATTGAGCAAGTGGTGCGCGAATAACGACCGAGGTAGGGCCAAAATGCTCTTCTAGTAACTCTGGATTATTTTTAACCTCCGGCCAATCTGTAACAAATATATTTGGAGTCACACCAAACCCATCGGAATTTTCAGTTCCTTTTAAAACTTTGAGTGAAGTAGAAGTCGTTAATTTTGTAATCGATTCCTTAAATCTTGTGGCTATTCCCCTATTTAATAATGGTGACACTTTTTGCTCGGCAACATACTTTTTAATCTCCTCTATAAATTTATCTCCGTTTGTATCATCTGGAACAATTATGATTCCAGGTTTAGTGCAAAATTGACCAGAGCCTAACAATGCTGAATCCATAGCTGCTTTTGCTAATTCAACAGACTTTTCTGCTAGCGATTTCGGAGTGAAAAATACCGGATTTAATGAACCCATCTCTGCGAAAATAGGAATTGGGGTTGTTCTTTGTTGAGAAAGTTGAATTAATAATTTTCCAACTTTTGCAGAACCGGTAAAACCAATAGCTGTTATCTCTGGAGCTAAAGCAAGCCAGTGAGTAATTTCCGGATTAACCCCTTGAACAATTGAAAATAACTCTTTTGGTAACCCTTGAGAATTCAAAGCTTTAATTACGGCTTCATAAACAATTTGACTTGTATTTGGATGCGATGGATGTGCTTTGACTATCACTGGGCAACCAGCGGCTAGTGCTGAGGCTGTGTCGCCACCTGCTACAGAAAAAGCTAATGGAAAATTTGAGGCAGCAAAAACTGCAACCACACCTAATGGTCTCTGGGATTTCCTTAAATCTGGTCTTGCAACTGGCAAAAAATTTGGATCTGCTAAGTCAATAATTGGCAGCAGGTGACCGCCCAGTTCAACTAATTTAGCAAACGAACGAAGTTGAATTACGGTTCGCATTACTTCACCAGTTAATCGAGGTATTGCAAGTGCAGTCTCCAAATTCGCAGTCTGGGCTAAATAATCTTTTTGTTCTTCAATAGCATCTGCAATCGCGTTCAATAGCGCTGATCGAACAGATGGAGAGGTACGCTCCAATTCACCTTTAACTTTATGAGCTGCTGCAATAACACTTAATGTTTGATCTTTATCCCACTCTTTAATCTGTGCGCCAATAGACTCGCCAGTAAGGGGATTTTCTGCGGTAAAGAATTTACTCATTTGCTAACTATAACTGCTTGATGAGTTATCAAATACAAGGGTATTTCAATACCTAGGTGCATTCCGAGTACGCTCAATCTTTGGCTTTCGTAGATTTCGCTTGCTCCAGCATATGTTGTGCCAATGCCTTCTACCTTCTTGATCATAATCTAGCCAGGCAACTGTATGTGGTGTTGCCTTTGGGATTATCTGATCACACCCAGGACATCGATAAGGTTTATTGGAGGTTGAACCACTAATTTTTCTAACAATATAGATACCATCTTCATGTTCTTCAATTGATTCATTAGAAGTTGTAATTTCAGTATCATCAAAATTGCTTTTAGGCTTACTTTTGCCTTTAGGCCTTTTTCTACGCGGACTCACAGCCTAATTCTCTCAATGAAATTGAGTAATTAACACCAATTAGGGAAAGATGTTGCCATGAGCAACTCCGCCGCCATCGAGGTCTATGGCTTGGAAAAAAAGTATAAAGACAAGTTTGCTGTGGCAGGAATAGACCTGACAGTTTCGCGTGGTGAAATATTTGCTCTCCTTGGACCAAATGGTGCTGGAAAAACAACGACCGTTGAAATCTTAGAAGGTTATAGAAAACCCACTTCCGGTGAGATTAAAGTACTTGGATTCAATCCTGCAACTCAAGGTATCGCGGCACAAAAATGGAGAAATCGAATCGGAATTGTCTTGCAATCTGCACATGATTCAGCTGATTTAACAGTTTTCGAAACTATTTCGCATTTTGCAAATTATTATGAAAATCCAAAAAATGTTGATCAAGTAATCAATGATGTTGGCCTAAATGAAAAAAGAAATGCAAAAACTAGACAACTATCGGGTGGGCAACGCAGACGATTAGATGTTGCACTAGGAATTATTGGGTCTCCCGAGCTACTTTTCTTAGATGAACCAACAACAGGATTTGATCCTGAAGCAAGGAGATCATTTTGGGATCTAATAAAAAGTTTGAAGCGAGAAGGGACTACAATTTTATTAACAACTCATTATTTGGATGAGGCCCAGGAGTTAGCAGATCGTGTTGGTGTCATAAATAAGGGAAAAATAATTGAAATAGCGCCACCGACCACATTGGGTGGTCGAAGTAACGCTCCCGCGAGAATCTCATGGGTCGAAAATGGACAAGTCCGAGAATTTTTTAGTCAAGAACCGACAAAAGAGATTATAAATTTAAGCCAGAAACTAGGTGGTGAGATTGGGCAGTTGCAAGTCACTCGTCCAAATTTAGAGGAAATTTATCTTAAAATGATTGGCGAATTACAATGAACAGTTTCAAAGGGGTTGTAAAAATTGGAGTTCTTAGAAGCTCTCTTGAATTAAAACAATTTATGAGACAACGTGAGTCTGTAGTCTTCACATTATTCTTTCCATTAATTTTGTTGTTTATTTTTGGCTCAGTCTTTAAAGATACGATCGCGCCAGGGGTAACATTTAGTCAATATTTTGTAGCGGGAATGATCGCCTCTGGCCTAGTAAATACTGGATTTCAACAACTAGCAATAACAATTCCTATGGAACGAGATGATGGCACGCTTAAGCGCTTACGCGGAACGCCAATTTCAGTGACTTCCTACTTCATTGGTAAAGCGCTTTTGGTTACAATCTTAATGATAATTCAAACTGCATTACTTCTATTTTTTGGTTCTGTGTTATTTGATTTGAACCTTCCAGTGGATCTAAATCTATGGTGGAATTTCACTTGGTTAGTAATACTTGGGTCTGCATGTTCGACGGTGCTAGGAGTAGCTTTTTCTGTTGTACCCAAAAGTGGGCGTGGTGCATCAGCTATAGTCTCTCCAATTGTCATTGTCTTGCAGTTTTTCAGTGGCGTCTTTTTTGTTTTTACTCAGTTGCCGGTTTGGATGCAACAACTTGCGGCCATTTTCCCCCTTAAATGGCTTACTCAGGGCATGCGATCCGTCTTTTTGCCAAATGATTTTGCAACACAAGAGGTCGCTCAAGATTGGGAAATAGGCAAAACTGCGCTAATTCTAGGAATTTGGTTAATAGTTGGGTTAATTGTCTCAATTAAAACCTTTAAGTGGAGTCAAGATTGAAATTAAAAAGTTCAGTTCCAATTCTAATTTGTATGTTACTTCTTGGGGGAAGTGCTTATGCCGCTACCCCGTCACCTAAAGCAAGTATTAAACCTGACCAAAAGAAACAATCAACTGTTAATCAGAATAATAAAAACTCCCCTAACCCTTCAATTACCAACAAACCAAGTAGTAAAAGCACGAAGAAACCTGTAAAAAAGAAGAAAAAAAAGGTTAAGAAAACTGCCACGCCGATCCCATCTCCATCACCAATTTGGCCTCCAGTCGGCTTTACTAGTAACAAAGGAATTTACGCCAAAATTCCATCTGGGAAAGAACTTTTAGGTTTGATTTCAGCGAAGCGAAAACTGGCAGAAGATGTTGTTAAGTGTTCAACTAATGCATGTGGTGCGGTAATAGTTGCAGCAGATTATTTTTGTAAATGGTGGGAGATTAAATCGACAGTTTCTGCGACAGACCCTGATGATCCAAGTAAAAAAATGCTTCTAGGAACCTTACGAACTACATATGGTGGGCTGGCGCCAAATACTTACGCAAACATCCTGTTAATTAGTGATGAGCCATTATTCCTACCTGAAACTATTGATCCGACTACACAATTACCAAATCCTCAGATTCCGCGCCCTGGCTTAGTGGTGGGTAATATTTCTGCTACCTGCCATAAAGCAGCAACTGATGAAAAAATTCCAACTAATATCTACCTCCCAATCAAGAGATAATTTGAGTAATCAATGCTAGGCGGAATTAATAATGAGTTATTCTTTAAATCTTTCTCTGGTTTTCTAGTCGTTGCCGTACTGGCGTTAATACTTAGATGGGCATTTTCAGGTAATAACTCTATAATTGAAAAATCTAAAAAAATCGGTGACGAACATGAGTATGGTTTACTAAAAGTGGCCTGCTCGCCTAAAAACCATATTGAAGGAGAAATGCTTAGGCAAAAATTGCTCGCCGTTGGTATTAAGGCGACACTTACTCAGACCAAATCTGGTCCAAAGATTTTAGTTTTTGAAAGGGATCTAAAAATTGCAAAAGCCACAATTGAAAGTTAGTGGACTTACTTATGCAGGAGCCGATTACTTTCCAGTTCTTGCCAAAACCAGAGTAATAAAGGATTTTTAAACCACCTTTCATTCTCATAATTGCTCATTGGCAATTACAATATGAGCATTATGGAGCGGTTCAGAGTCGTAGGTGGTGCCAGACTTTCAGGATCAATAAAAGTTTCTGGAGCAAAAAATTCTGCATTGAAATTAATGGCGGCCACACTTCTTGCGCCAGGAAAATCTACAATAACTAACTTGCCAGCTATTGCCGATGTTGAGTATATGGCAGAACTCTTGACCAGACTTGGATGTAAAGTCGAAGTAGATCCTAAATTAGCCCAAGTCACAGTTGATGTGCCAAATACACTTGGACATAGAGCAGATTATGATTTAGTTCGAAAGTTAAGAGCTTCAATAAATGTATTAGGGCCTTTGATTTCACGGGTCGGAAAAGCTGAGGTTGCATTACCTGGTGGAGATGCAATTGGATCTAGAGGTTTAGATTTTCATATTAACGGCTTATCTGAAATGGGTGCAAAGGTTAATTTGGAGCATGGCTTTATTGTTGCAGAGGCATCAACAGGTTTAACTGGAGCGGTAATTGCCCTCGAGTTTCCAAGTGTAGGTGCAACTGAAAATATTATGACCGCAGCGACTCTTGCAAAGGGAATTACAACAATTGAAAATGCTGCGCGAGAACCAGATGTAGTAGATCTTGGTGAGTTTTTAAATTCAATGGGAGCTAAAATTTCTGGGTTAGGAACGCATACTATAAAAATTGAAGGGGTATCACATTTAACTCCAACAATTCATGCTACGTTGCCTGATCGAATTGTCAGCGGAACTTGGGCATTTGCTGCAGCAATGACTAGAGGTGATATAACAATTGAAAATGGTCGTGTTGATCATCTCGAATTACCATTAGATAAATTAGTTGAAGCCGGTGCAGTGGTAACCACTACTGAAAATGGCTTTAGAGTCAAAATGGACAAACGACCAACAGCGGTAGATGTGGCAACGCTTCCCTATCCAGGCTTTCCCACTGATTTACAACCCATGGTGATAACTTTAAATTCAATAGCGCAAGGCACTTCAATAGTTACAGAAAATGTATTTGAAGGCAGGTTTATGTTTATAAATGAACTCCTTCGCCTTGGGGCCAAAATTCAAGTAGATGGGCACCATGCTGCAATTACTGGAATAGAACAATTATCTGCAGCCCCTGTTGTAGCTACTGATATTCGAGCAGGAGCAGGATTAGTTTTAGCCGCTCTTGTAAGTGATGGAGTTACCATTATCGAAGACTCCTTTCATATTGATCGTGGATATCCAGATTTTCCATCGCAATTAAATTCCCTAGGCGCTGATGTCAGCAGAATCTAAATTCCCAGATCGTAATTTAGCTCTTGAATTAGTAAGGGTAACTGAAACTGCTGCCCTGGCTGCCTCTGCTTGGGTAGGTAGAGGAGACAAAATTGCTGCAGATAGTGCAGCAGTTTCTGCCATGAGAAAAATGATTAATACAGTTGACATGTCTGGTGTGATAATTATTGGAGAAGGGGAAAAAGATAATGCCCCTATGTTGCACAATGGTGAAAAAGTTGGAAATGGAAGCGGACCAGATTGTGATGTTGCAGTAGACCCAATAGATGGCACAACGCTTACATCCAATGGTCTAAATGGCGCAGTAAGTGTTATTGCACTCTCACCCAAGGGTACGATGTTTGACCCCAAGGGTGCTTTTTATATGAACAAAATTGTCACCGGAGCTGAAGCCGCTGATGCCATCGACATTACAGCACCAGCTGGTGAAAATGTTAAAAGAGTTGCGAAAGCAAAGGGTGTAGATATAAGTGATATCACCGTTATTGTTTTAGATCGACCAAGGCATACCGATTTATTGGCACAACTTCGTAAAGCTGGAGCAAGAATTAGATTAATTAGAGATGGTGATGTGGCTGCAGCTATTGAAACAACTCGTATTGGTACCGGTATAGATATCTTAATGGGAATTGGTGGCACACCAGAGGGGGTTGTAACCGCAGCTGCAATGAGAGCACTTGGTGGTGTAATTCAGGGACAACTAATGCCGCAAAGTGAAAAGGAAAGATCCTCAGCCATTGAAGCCGGACATGACCTATCTAGAATTTATACAACTAAGGATTTAGTATCTTCAGATGATGTGTTTTTCTCTGCTACCGGAATTACAGATGGTGAATTACTCAAAGGTGTACGTCACACAGCATTTGGTGCAATTAGTCACTCATTGGTGGTAAGGGGACGATCAAAAACAGTTCGAATTATCGAAACTGAGCATAGAGTTAATTAATTATTAACTGATTCTGCCTCACCAAGGATTGATACCCTATTTTTTGATACTGAAATAAATCCGCCATGAATAACAAAATCATTAACAGAACCATCTAATCCTTTAATTGAAACAGTGCCATCTGCTAATACACCAAGTAGTGGTGCATGATCTGGTAGCACGCCAAGATCACCCTCTAAGGTGCGCGCCGAGACCATTTTGGCCTCGCCACTCCAAACTCTCTTTTCTGGAGTTACTACCTCGACTTTTAGCACTGTTTCAGCCATATTATGATTTCGCTAGCTCTGCAGCTTTTCGTTCAACATCATCTAGCCCACCACACATGAAAAACGCTTGCTCTGGCACATGGTCATACTTTCCATCAGCTAGCGCTTCAAATGCAGCAATCGTTTCAGTCAATGGCACAAATGAACCATCTAAGCCAGTAAATACCTTTGCCACGAAAGTATTTTGAGATAAGAATCTTTGAATACGACGTGCTCGGCCTACCAAAATTCGATCCTCTTCAGATAATTCATCAATACCCAAAATTGCAATGATGTCCTGCAAATCTTTGTATCGCTGCAATATCTGCTTGATTCGGTTAGCAACTTTGAAATGATGTTCACCAATATATCTTGGATCCAAAATTCTAGATGTTGAATCTAGCGGATCTACAGCTGGATAAATACCAAGCTCTGAAATTGGACGAGATAACACTGTTGTGGCATCTAAGTGAGCAAAGGTGGTGTGTGGAGCTGGATCGGTAATATCATCGGCTGGCACATAAATTGCCTGCATTGAGGTAATTGAGTGACCACGAGTTGAGGTAATTCTCTCCTGTAATTGACCCATCTCATCTGCAAGTGTTGGTTGATATCCAACGGCAGATGGCATACGACCTAACAGAGTAGAAACCTCAGATCCTGCCTGGGTAAATCGGAAGATATTGTCAATAAATAACAATACATCCTGCTTTTGCACATCACGGAAGTACTCAGCCATAGTTAGTGCTGACAGTGCAACTCGAAGACGAGTTCCAGGTGGTTCATCCATCTGTCCAAAAACCAAGGCAGTTTTATTTATAACTCCAGTTTCGGTCATCTCAAGGAATAAGGTCATTTCCTTCACGAGTACGCTCACCTACTCCAGCAAATACTGATACGCCTCCGAAGTTTTCTGCTACCCGGTAAATCATCTCCTGGATTAAAACTGTCTTA
>AACY020559123.1_pt1 | contig 10745 bp, 8 predicted proteins | sample 267378 | NCBI WGS metagenome assembly AACY02 (sample SAMN02954345, study PRJNA13694) | marine metagenome | biome: aquatic; feature: ocean; material: water; isolation source: isolated as part of a large dataset composed predominantly from surface... | reverse complement strand
TTTTTATTTTTATTACAATAATCATTAATTAATAGTTTTGATTTAAAACTGTCAGTACCATCAATGATTAGATCGTATCCTTTTGCAATTTTATTTATATTGTTGCTATCAATTTTAGTTTTAACTTTTTTAATTTTTATTTTAGAACTAATTTTTTTTAATCTTTTTTCAGCAATATCAACTTTAAATTTATTAACGTCATCTTCATTAAATAAAACTTGTCGGTGTAAATTTGAAATATCTATTTTATCATGATCAACAATACCGATATTGCTAACTCCAGAAGATGCAAGATAGAGCGCAACAGGAGAACCCAGTCCACCAACACCAATGATTAGAACTTTTGTATCGATGATCTTCTTTTGACCAAAGCTGCTAATCTTTTTTAAGTTAATATGAGCAATGTATCTTTTGACATCGCCATAGCTAAGTTTCATGAATGTTTATCGACCCGTTGATCCAAATCCACCACTTCCACGAACTGACTCGGGAAGCCTATCCACTTCAACGAGTTCAGCTTTTACAACAGGGCACAGCACCATCTGTGCAATTCTTTGTCCTGGTTCTATTTTAAAACTTTCTAAACTTAGGTTTATTAATATGACTTTAATTTCGCCTCGATAATCAGCATCCACTGTTCCAGGAGTATTTAAAACGCTAATTCCATTCTTTACCGCAAGTCCTGATCTGGGTCTTACTTGTATTTCATAATTTTCAGGAATAGCAACGGAAAGACCTGTTGGAACTAATGTTCGCTCATTAGGTTTTAAAATTATTTCTTTATCGATATTAGCAATTAAATCTAAACCTGATGAACCTATTGTTTCATATTTAGGTAGGTCTTTATGTTTATAATTTATTTTTTTTACTAAAATTTTAACCATTATTGAATAAGGGCGTGAAGAATTTTATTAGACAGTTTTTTTGCAATTTCTGATTTTGTTGTTTTATTAAATTTTTCAACTTCTTTATTTTTAGAGATTAAAAAAACTTCATTATAATCTGAATTAAACCCAATGGATTTATCAGCTACATTGTTGGCAACAATCCAATCGCAGTGTTTATCTTTGATTTTCTTTTGTGCATTTTCAATAATGTTTTTAGTTTCAGCCGCAAAACCAACTACCAGTTTTGGTCGATTAATATTTTGGTTAGAGATGAAAGATAAAATATCAACATTTTTTTCAAGTTCTAAATTAAAATCTTCTAATCCTTCTTTTTTTATTTTCTCGTCACTATAGTTTTTAATTTTAAAATCAGACACAGCGGCTGTGCATACAGCTACATCTACTGGCAAATTATCTTTGCAAGCCTCGAACATTTGTTTCGCAGTTGTTACGTTAATCACTTCAAGGTTATCCTGATTTTTAATATTTAAAGAATTTGGGCCAATCACTAATTTTGTTTTAAAGCCGATATCATTTAAAGATTTTGCAATTTCAAATCCTTGTTTGCCAGAGGATTCATTGGATAAAAATCTAACCGGATCAATATATTCTCTTGTTGATCCTGCAGTCACTAATGCTTTCAAATTTTTATTATTAAATAAATTTTTTGAAAGAAAGTAATTTTTTATAGTTAGAATAATTTCTTCAGGAGATGACATTTTACCAACGCCAATTTCACCACATGCCATTTCACCTACCGCCGGTCCGATAAATTTATATTTAAATTGAAGAAGTTTTTGAAAATTTTCCTGGTTAGCAGGATTATTCCACATTTCAACATTCATAGCCGGAGCAAGAAAAATTGGTTTGTTAGAGGCCATGATAACCGTTGTTGCAAAATCTTTTGCTTCTCCGCGTGCAAAATTAGCCATTAGATTTGCAGTGGTTGGTGCAACGATAATTAAATCACACCATCTCGATAGTGCGATGTGATCCATTTCACCTTCATTATTAGGATCAAATAAGTTTTCAAAAACTTTATTTTTAGAAAGAGCAGAAATTGATAGTGGCGTTACAAATTCTTTCCCAGAATTTGTTAAAATAGTTTTAACTTCACAGTTATTTTTTCTAAGCTCTCTAATAACGTCGAGAACTTTATAAGCAGCGATTCCGCCACCAATAACGATTAAAATTTTCTTATTCTCAATTGAATTTAGCATCGCGCTATTTGAATACTATTAGCAATATAATTACAATAATTAATAAGCCTATAATTAGGTAAGTCCTTTTTAATTTTGAAGATTTTTCTTTAATTTCATATTCGTTATTTTGGTTTTGATTTTTTATAAACTCATATGAACTTAAAAGCTCCATAGCTTTGTTAGCCCGATTAATCATCTCGGGTAATTCTGGAAGTTTATCTAAAAGTTCTGTTGTTGTTTTTAATATTTTATCAATCCTGTTTTTAGGACCAATTTCGTTATTCAACCATCCTTGTAATACAGGTTTTGAAATTTCCCAAATATTTGCATCTTCATCTAATGATCTTGCAACACCTTCAACTACGACCATTGTTTTTTGTAGTAATAACAATTGAGGCTGCGTGACCATATTAAATTTTTCCGTTACTTCAAAAAGTCTAGCTAGTAATTTACCTGCTGAAATGTTTTTAGAAGACTGACCAAAAATAGGCTCTCCAATAGTTCTTAGAGCTTGTGTGAACTGCTCTAAAGACTCCGTATTAGGCACTAAACCTGCAATAAAATGCACTTTTGCGACCTTTTCATAGTCGCGGTTAATAAAACCATACAATATTTCAGCTAAGTATTTTCTATTAGCAATATCCAATCGACCCATAATTCCAAAATCCACAGGTACAATATTTTCATTCTTATCGACAAATAAATTGCCTTGGTGCATGTCGCCATGAAAAAAACCATCGCCGACCGCCTGTCTCAAAAAATTTTGAATTAATAACCTTGCTATTTTTTTTTGATCAATTTTATTTTTTATAAGCAATTCTTTATCTTTAATCGAAATTCCATCTACTTTTTCAATCGTTAAAACTCTTTGTGAGGTAAAATCCCAAAATATAGACGGAACTTTAAAACCTTCATCTTGAGCGGTATTTTTTTTAAGTTCACTGGCAGAGGCCGCTTCATATCTTAGATCCATTTCAATGCTGGTTATTTCTTTAAGTAGATCGATAATTTTTACTAATTTTAATCTACGACTTTTTTTAACGCTGAATTCGATAATTGATGCTAAAAATCTTAAAGCATCTAATTCTTTGTTAAAAATTTTTTCTATATTTGGTCTTAATATTTTAATAGCAACATCGATTTCTTTTTTTTCATTATTAATAATTTTAGCAAAATGAACTTGAGCAATCGAAGCTGCAGCAATGGGTTTGCTCAAATAAGCAATCTGTTTATATTTCTCTTCACCTAATTCTTTACGTAAAGCTTCCTTTGACTGTGAGATATCAAAGGCTGGCATTTGATCTTGTAGTTTTTGCAACTCTTTTGCAAATTCTTCACCAACAATATCAGGACGGGTTGCAAGAAATTGTCCCAGTTTTATAAAAGCAGGACCTAAAGTTAAAAAAGCATTTTTTAATCTTTCACCTGCACTTTTGTTAGCCGTGTCTTTATTAAAAGTAGTAAAACCAAAAATTTTTATTAATATTTTAATAGATAAGGGTGGTTTATAAAATTCTTCAAAAATAGATAAACTGTTAGACTTTGCTAAGGCTCTACCAATTTTAACAAGAGAAAAAAAATTAGATAGCATTTTAAATTATTTTATTTTCCATCCAGAGTGAATTGCTGCAACTCCAGTAGTAAGATTTCTATACTCGGCGTTTATAAATTTAGCCTCCTTCATCAGATTTAATAATTGTTCTTGGTTATAAAAATCTTTAATGCTTTGTATTAAATACTCATAGGGCTTTCCATCTCCGGCAACTGCTTTTCCGATGTGAGGAATAAAACTTGAGTAAATTGAATAAAACTTATCAATAATCTCATTATTAATTTTTGAAAATTCTAAACACATAAATCGTCCGCCTGGTTTAAGTAATCGATATGCTTCGCTAAGTGTTTTTTTTATATCGGTGACATTTCTTATACCAAAACTGATGATGTAGTAATCATAACTAGAGTCTTTTAAAGGAACTTGTTCCGCACTAGCGCACAAAGAATCAATATTTTTATAATACTCAAGTTTTTTTTTTCCTTCATTTAACATTTCAATATTTTGATCCACCATGGTTGCCTGACCCGTAAAGTTGGTGCGTTCAATAAAAAGTTTTGTCATATCACCAGTACCTGATGCCATATCAATTAATTTTGAATTTAGTTTTGGTTGTAGCCAGTCGATTAAATTACTTTTCCACAGACGGTGAATACCAAATGACATGATGTCATTCATCAAATCATATTTTTTAAATACAGAATTAAAAACAGTATTTACAAGGTCTTTTTTAGAATTTTGTTTTGTATTAGTATCTTGCATTCTTTAAATATAGAACATTTGCAATCAATAGTCATATAGTTAATGCCTGAATTACCAGAAGTAGAAGTAACTCGAAGAACTTTATTAAAATTTATTGAGAATAAAGTTATTGAAAATATAAAAATAAATAATCCTAATTTAAGATTTAAAATTCCTACAAATTTTAAAAAAATTGTTATCGGTCAAAAGATTATTAAAGTTTTAAGAAGATCTAAATATATTCTGATTTATTTAAAAAACGATTATGTGATGATTGCACATTTAGGAATGTCAGGAAAATTCTTAATTAAAAATAATTATTCTAAAAATTTTTTAAAGACCAGTTATTACTTTAATGAATTTTCTTTAAAGCATAATCATATAGAGTTTTTCTTTTCTAATAACCTTAAGGTTATTTATAACGATCCTAGAAGATTTGGATTTTTTTTATTAGATAAAGTTTCTAAATTAGATTTGAATAAGTTTTTAAATAAATTAGGTCCCGAACCACTAGGTAACGACTTAAAAAAAGACTATTTAATCTCGAAGACTAAAGCAACGCAAAGATCGATTAAGACTTTGTTAATGGATCAGCATTTTATTTCTGGAATTGGAAATATTTATGCAAATGAAATTTTATTTTCAGCTAGGATAAAACCTAATAAAATTGCTTCCAAATTAACCTTAGTAGATATTGATAGGCTTTATTCCTCTATTGGCAAAGTTCTTAAAAGAGCTCTAAAATTAGGTGGTTCAAGCATAAAAGACTTCAAGTCTTCAGTAGGTCTAAAAGGTCGTTTCCAAAATGAATTTAAAGTTTATGATAGGAGAAATTTAAAATGTCTAAGGTCAGGATGCTTTGGTCTAATAGCAAGGGTTGTATCTCAAGGTAGAGCAAGTTTTTTTTGTAATCAATGTCAAAATTAAGTAATTGACCCTGATATCTTCAACTTATATATAATCCCCTAAAAATATGGCAAACACAGTCTCTGCTATTCGCGCAGTAAAAAAAATTAAAAAAAGAACCCAAGTAAATAAAATTAGAGTTGGAAAGTACAAAGCCGCAGTAAAAATCATTGAAGAAGCAATTAAATCTAAAGATAAAGCAAAAGCTTTAAAATTATTTTCTAATTTTCAATCACAGGTTATGAAAGCTTCTAAAAAAGGTTCTTTAAAAAGAACCACAGTCTCAAGAAAAGTTTCTCGTATCTCAAAGCAGATCTCTAAGTTATAAAAAAAAATATTTCATCAATCTTGAGTTGATAATTAATTTTTTTTAACAACTAAAAAGTTTAAACTTTCTAGTTGAAAATAAAAAATATTTAATTCTTTTCTTGTATTTACAGGTTTAAAAAAATAAAACACAATTCTTTTTTTAAAATAAGTTCAAATGTCAAACCAAACAAGTCTTAAAGATAATCTTAGTAACGATAAAGCGAGATGGGATTCATTACAACAATCTCTACTAGGACTTTATGGAAAAGATGTTTACACAAGTTGGTTACAAAATATTAATTTCACAAAAATAAATTTTAATACCTTAGTCCTAAACGTAAAAACTAGATTTATTCGTGATTGGATTGTTGCTCATTATGCTGACAAAATTTTAGATTTATATAAGAAGCAAGATGCAAATATCACTCGTATAGAGTTTCAAATATCGGAAAGAGTTGAAGTAAAAAGCAATAATAAATCTAATGTAATTGATTTCGAAAAGAAAGATTTAGTTCAAGACAGTGGAAATTATGGACTTTCAAAAATTGATGAAAGATTAGTTTTTGATAATTTTATAGTCGGCAAAAGTAACGAACTTGCTTTTACAGCAGCTAATAGAATTATTGATAATCTAAATAAATATAACCCCCTTTACATTTATGGAGGAGTTGGACTTGGAAAAACTCATCTTTTAAATGCTATTGGAAATAAATTATTAAAAAAAATAGATAAAGTTATTTATGTCTCTGCTGAAAGATTTATGTATCAATTTGTTAGGTCTATAAAAAACAATGATGTTGTAAAATTTAAAGATATTTTTAGAAGTGCAAAAGTTTTAATTATAGATGATATACAATTTGTAAGCGGAAAAGATGTAACCCAAGAAGAATTCTTTCATACATTTAATGCTTTAATAGAATCGGGTTCACAAATAGTTATTTCTTGTGACAGACCACCAAACGAACTGGATAGAATACAAGATAGAATTAAATCGAGACTATCAGGCGGTCTAGTTGTTGATATTCAAAGTCCAGATTTTGAACAAAGAGTTAAAATTTTAAAACAAAGATGTTTAAAAGAATTCCATGCTTCTGAGAGAAACATTGCTATTGATGATGAGGTTATTAATTTTATAGCCAATGAATTAAAACTTAGCGTTAGGGAGATGATTGGCGCGTTTAATAGAATAGCAGCTTACCTAAATATTAATAATAGAAAGATCTCTGTTGCAGAAGCTAAGAGTATTTTAAGAGATTCTCTAAATAAAATTGAGACCAATATCACTATTGAAGATATACAAAAAACAGTAGTTTCTTATTATAATATTTCCATGCATGATTTTATGTCATCAAGAAGATCAAGATCAGTTGCAAGACCAAGGCAAATAGCAATGTATTTATCTAAGAAAATGACAACAAAATCCTTACCTGATATTGGCAGAAGATTTTCTGGTAGAGACCATACAACTGTTATCCATGCTATAAAAAAAGTAGAAGAGTTAATGATTCAAGATAAAAACTTTGAAAATGAAGTAAAAGATCTTAATCAAAAATTAATAAAAACTGTTTAATGGAACTAAAGTTAAATAGAGATCTTTTTCTTAAAAGTCTCTCACATATTCAAGGAATCGTTGAGAAAAAAAATACTATTCCGATATTATCAAATGTTTTGTTAGACGCTTCTAATGGAAAAATCACCATCTCTGCTACAGACTTAGATATTATCATCATTGAAGTTATTAGGGGTGAAATCATTAAAGAAGGCTCAACAACTACAACGGCTCAAGTCATCTATGATTTAGTTAGAAAATTACCATCAGGCTCTGAAATATTAATTTCTCAAAAAACTGATGGGCAACTTTCCTTGATTTCAGCTAAATCAAATTTTAATTTAAAGTGTTTACCCCCAAAAGATTTTCCAATTACTCAAGACGATGTTGAAGGGGAGGCTCTTGCAATTAGTTCATCCATATTTTTAAAATTACTTAACAAGACTAAATTTGCAATTTCAAACGACGAAACTAGACATTATTTAAATGGAATTTATTTACATAAGACAAATGAGAATAATCAATTATATCTTTCTGCAGTTGCAACTGATGGACATAGATTATCAAAAAGCAGATTAGTATTAGATAAAGATGTAGCTTTTGAAGCTGTAATTTTACCTAAAAAAACATTATTCGAATTGGTTACTATACTTCAAGAAGAGAACTCAGAACTTAAGATTACTGCAAGCAAAACCAAAATTAGATTTTCAATAAATGATATCACTTTAATATCTAAAGTTATTGATGGCAGATTCCCAGATTACTCAAAAGTAATACCAACTGATAATAGTAATAAAATATCAGTTAATTTATCATCATTCATTTCAACAATTGATAGGATTAATTCATTGTCATCAGATCGTAAAGGAACATTAAAACTTGTAGTGAATAAAGATATTTTAAAATTATTAGTTAACGATCCAAGTGCAGGCGACGGTGTTGAGGAAATTATTTTAAGTTACAGTGGCCCAGATTTAGAAATTGGTTTTAATTCTAAATATCTAATTGATGTAGGTGGCGTTATAGAAGATAAAAATATGATGATTTACGCTAAAGATCCATCCTCTCCTGTTTTAATTCACGATCCTGCTGATATTAATAGTCTACATGTTATTATGCCAATGAGAGTGGCATGATTAAATGTTACTAATTAAAGATATAAAATTACAAAATTTCAGGTCACATTCTTTTACTGAACTTAAAACAAATCACTCAACCATTTGCATCATTGGCCCAAATGGAAGCGGAAAAACTAATATCTTAGAGGCAATATCGCTTATTGCAGATAAAAAAGGAATTAGAGGAGCTTTCATAGAAGACTGCATACAAAAAGACTCAAATGATAGAACAATTATTTCAACAACAATTTGTTACGAAAAAAAAAATTATAAAGTTGATGTAATTTTTGAATCAAAAGAAGATAAAATAAAAAAATATTTAAATATCGAGAATAATAAATCTTCTTTAACGGAAGTCTTTAAGGATATTAATTTTATTTGGTTAACTCCGCAAATGGATAAAATTATGTATGAAGGAGATAGTATTAAAAGAAAATTTTTAGATAAAATAATTTCTAATTATAATTTAAGTTATAAAAAGAACTTAAGTGATTTTAAAAAACTTTCAGAAGAAAGAATTCAGTTATTAAAAGAAAATCAAGATTTACAATGGCTAAATATTCTTGAAAAGAAAATGACAGATGAATTATGGAGCATTTTTATTTATAGAAGATCTTTTATTAGAGATATTAATAATGTTATTTCAAATAAATTAAATAACTTTTTAAAGATTAAATTAAATATTAAAAACTCTTACAATTTAGATCCAAATATTAATAAAAAAGAATTCGATGATTTTTTTGAAAAAAAATATTTAGAAAAACGCGAGATAGATCAAATAATAAAAAGAAATAGTGTTGGTCCACAATTTGATATTTTTGAATTTTTTAACGAAGAAACTAAATTAAATTCTGATCTTTGTTCTACGGGTGAACAAAAAAAAATATTAATATCATTAATTTTGGCATTTATTTTATTAATGAGATCTAAAAATATTAATTCGATACTTTTATTTGATGAAATTGCATCTCATGTAGATGGCAAAAATCTCGAACTTTTTTTTGATGAAATTGCAAAAATTGGCATGCAAACTTGGTACACTGGAAATAACATACAATCGTTCCAACCTATTGAAAATAAAGCACTTTTTGTAAAATTATAGCAATTACCTTGTCCTAATTAGGTATAAAAAATGTTATAAATTGCTTTAATAAAAATTCATTAATGCCTGAAAATTTACAAAAAAAACCTCAAAGTAATTCATACGAAGCAGACTCCATTAAAGTTTTAAAAGGTTTAGATGCCGTTAGAAAAAGACCAGGAATGTATATTGGTGACACAGACGATGGCACTGGTCTGCACCACATGGTTTTTGAAGTTATTGATAATTCTATTGATGAGGCTTTAGCAGGCCACTGTAATGAGATTTATGTTTCATTAAATAAAGATCAGAGCGTTACCGTTGAAGATAATGGTAGAGGTATCCCTGTTGATATGCATAAAGAAGAAGGAATATCTGCAGCAGAAGTAATTATGACCCAGTTGCATTCTGGAGGAAAATTTGATCATGACTCATATAAGATTTCGGGAGGATTACATGGAGTAGGTGTTTCCGTGGTTAATGCTTTGTCTGAAAATTTAAAATTAAATATTTTTCGAAAAAATAAAGAGTACTTTGCAGAATTTAAAGATGGAGTTACTACAAAACCTTTAAAACAAATTGGTGATACGAAAAAATCAAATGGAACTTCAGTAACTTTTTTACCTTCAAAAAAAATATTTACAACCACAGTATTTGATATCAATATTTTAAAAAAAAGAATTAAAGAATTAGCTTACCTTAATAAAAGTATTAAGATTATTTTAGAAGATAAGCGTGAGGAGAAAATAAAAAGATCTGAATATAAGTTTGAAGGTGGTATTGCAGAATTTGTAACTGATCTTGATAAAAATAAAGAAAAACTTAAGTCAGAAACAGGTGAAAATCTTTTTATAAAACCAATTTATATTTCAGGAAATAAAAATGATATTCAATTAGAAGTAGCTCTAGTTTGGAATGCAGGTTATCAAGAACAAATTGTTACTTTTACAAACAACATACCACAAAAGGATGGCGGCACTCATTTAGTTGGTTTTAGAAATGCATTAACTAGAACTATAAATAAATATGTTGTTGATAATAGTATTTTAAAGAAAGAAAAAATTTCAGTAACGGGAGATGATGTTAGAGAAGGATTAACTGCAATAATTTCTGTAAAAGTTAAAGACCCTAAATTTTCATCTCAAACCAAAGAAAAATTAGTATCCTCAGAAGTTCGCCCAGTAGTAGAAGGAATAATTAATGAGAAACTTGAAGTGTGGTTTGACCAAAAAAACAAAATTACAAAAGCAATAGTCAATAAGATTTCACAAGCTGCATTGGCACGTGAGCTTGCTAGAAAAGCAAGGGAGAGCGTTAGAAGAAAAAGTGCTTTAGATATTTCTAGTTTGCCAGGCAAATTAGCTGATTGTCAGACAAAGGATAAAGATAAAGCAGAACTA
>AACY020470589.1_pt1 | contig 10745 bp, 12 predicted proteins | sample 267378 | NCBI WGS metagenome assembly AACY02 (sample SAMN02954345, study PRJNA13694) | marine metagenome | biome: aquatic; feature: ocean; material: water; isolation source: isolated as part of a large dataset composed predominantly from surface... | reverse complement strand
CACCACGTTTATCTCTTCATTTATTATGAATATCCATAAGAAGTAGAACTGTCTCAATTAGCTCTAAGTAATGAAGGTGCTAGCCAATCAAAGCGCTTTATGAAATTGAGTTTAAAAATTAGTGAGTCCTGCTGCGCACTTATTAATATCCCGCGGCTTGGCACTCTCTCCATCTTGAGAGTGCGCATGATACGACCTCTATATACAACTAATGCTGAGATAGCAGCCAGGATCGGCATAACTGTAAATGTGAAACTAGCCCCACCAATTACTGCGCTAGCGCTAATTACCAACCAACGCTCCCCGATAGGGAATTGAATGATTTTGCCGAGCCAGTAACGAAGCCTGCCTTTAGGTTCACGCTCAGTTGGAACTATCCCATCAAAATCTGCTGTGTAATCTATTGGCGCAAGGAATTGAGATTCGGCTCGTAATTTAACTGAGCGAGCAAAGTTGTAATCAGAAAGGTGTCTAAATGTCTGTATTAACATCATAACTAAGGCCGGAATCCATAGATCTTCACCTGATTTCTCTGCGCCTATAGCTAGTCCTAGAAAGACCATGTACTCCTTAACGCGATCTGTAACAGCATCGAGCCAAGCGCCTAATTTAGAAAACTTTCTTGTGTATCGCGCTAACTCACCATCCACGCAATCAACGATGATGCTGATTTGTAGTAGCACAGCTCCAAGTAAAGTTTGTGAAAAACTCCCCTGCATAAAGCAAAAAGCAGAGTAAAGCCCGATTGCAAAGGAAATTAAAGTAACTTGATTTGGCGTTGCCTTTACTCTTACTGCAAGCCAAGTCAATAACTTAGAGAACTTGCGCAAAAAAAACACTGAATAGAAACCATCATTTGCTCTATTAGCCATCTTTAGACGCAACTGACCTAAATTAAGGTTTTCAAGTTCGCTAGCAACTGACTCTCTAACCAAGTTATCTGCGCTTCGAGCATAAGGCGCTGCCCATAGATCAGCTGCATCTACCTGCACTCTTGCTCTTGTTAAAGCTACTAAAGATAGGTCGATGGCATTACCTGGCAATCTCGAATCGATAGCTTCCTCAAGAGCCTTAATTACTTCTTCTCTCTGGTTTTGTGAAATGCGAAGAGCGCCTGCAAAATTTCTATTTCCTACCGTAACTTTATGCGACTGTGATGAAGCACTTGCTATTCTATTTTGGCGAACAAGAGTGTCGCCATTTTTTTGAGTTGCTACCAGGGCTACAGAGGCGCTCCTTGGATAGTCAGTTAACAACTCAAGGTGCGGCTTAGCAATGACCGAGTTTTGATCTAATAGAAGTAAATCATCAGTTGTGGCTTTGAAGCTATCAAGAACTTCTCTAACTGTTGTTGAAGATGTGACCAAGACAGTTGCAAGGGATTTATCCATTTCCTGTAGTATAAATCTATGACCCTCCAAGTTGTGATACTTGCAGCTGGAATGGGCACCCGTCTTGGAAAACCATGGCCTAAGCCTCTTACTCCCCTTGCAGATGGTCGCTCAATAATGGCCCAACAATTAGAGAATGTAGAGAAGGTCTTTGGGCAAGAAGCTCGAGTAACTATCGTGGTCGGATTCAAGATGGAAATGATTATGGAAGCTCACCCCAATGTCAGCTTTGTCTATAACGAAGTTTATGATCAGACAAACACCTCTAAAAGTCTTCTCAAAGCTCTTCGTGTATCACAAGACAGTGGCGTCCTCTGGCTAAACGGCGATGTGGTCTTTGATTCAAGAGTGCTGGAGCGAGTGCAATCACGTATGCGTGAAGAAAGATCTTTTATCTGCGTAAACACCTCGGCAACATCTGAAGAAGAAATCAAATACACAGTAGATGGCAATGGAAATATTAATTCCTTATCAAAACAAGTAAAAAATGCATTAGGTGAAGCAGTTGGCATCAATTTTATTGGCAGCAATGAGAAATCTGCTGTTATAACTTATTTGGAGGAATGCGCAGATAACGATTACTTTGAACGTGGCCTTGAATTAGCTATCGAAAAGGCAGGAATCAAACTAGAGCCAGTTGATATCTCTGATCTCTTCGCTGTTGAAGTTGATTTTCAAGCCGATTTAGAGAGAGCAAATAAAGGATTACTTTAAATCTGCTTACGGCTTCGCAAGATTTGCGCACGCATCTTTTTTCTATAGCGCTTGATAAGGTTTCCTCTAATCCAACTTAAAGGAAGCTTCCTTACTAGACCTTTATCAAAGCCAACCATCCCTTGAGCAATATGCTTTATCGAAATCTCAGTTGGATAAACTACCTCTCCTTCAGGAACAGAGGCCGAATCCAAACTCTCTATATCTCCAATAATTATCGCCTCAGAGGCTAATAACTCCCTCTTATTTTGAGAGCCAATCTCATTGCCCTTATCAATGGCCCATTTTGGAGTTAGCAACTTTCTAGCATCACTTGGAGCCTTAACTTCATCAGTTAAACGCCTGATATATCCATTTCTTATAAAGATCTGATATTCACTCCAATTTCTCTCTTTTGGAAATGCTTTATTTATTTCAAGTAATAAAGCTATTTCTTCAAGACTTAGTGAGCGATTACTGCCTGTTTTTTGAGGTTTAATAAAATCTTTAGGTAGTCCTAGATATTGATTAATTGAGTCATAGAGAAACTCTGGCTTAGATTCATCAACAATTAGAACTGTTACATTGCCTGCTCCCAAGACTTCAACCCATTTGGCGACTACTCTTCCGTGGAAATGTCGAAGCCAGAAAGTTGGATTAATTTTTGATTCACCTGGTTTATCAAGGACTGAGTGGAGCCAACTTACATAATCAGCTGTGATCCCATATTTCAAATATTGTTGGTAGGAGGAGCCAAGAAGCTTGACTAGAGGCCTTACAGTAAAAATCACCTCTATTTTTCTTCCCTTAATGTCATTAAAAATAGTATTAATTTCTTCCTTAGATATTTCCGAGAAAAACTCGCTGCTAAGTAAAATAGTCTCTGACTTATTTGAATTAATTGCCTTTGCTATGCGAGTCCACTCTCTCCTTGAAGTCTTCTCGCCACCTTTTTTATTCCATCCCCAAGTTCTTCCAGAGAGGGCCCAGGCGATGTGATGGTGAGCTTTTCTACCTATATTTGGATAGATGATTCCGTTCTGCCTTAATTCATCACTCTGTGAGTCAAAAGACTCCTGCAAAGCAGTAGTTCCAGATTTATGGAACCCAGCATGAATAACTAAGCGAGGTTGACTCATTAGGCAATTATTCTATGAGTTTTCTATAACCAAATGGCCTTGAGCCCAAATATTTCGTCAGATCGTGCTGAGAATTGCAGCTTTAACGCCTTGAATTAGATCTTCTAAAGCCCAGCTAGGTTGATCTGGATATTGAGCTAATTGTTCATTAACTAAAGGAAGGTGGACAAAGCCAGACTTTATTCCTCTTTCAAGAAGCTGGTGTTGGAGATGATAGAAAATGTGATTACAGAGAAATGCTCCCGCTGATAGTGAGATCTCACTTTCTAGTCCGCGCTCTTTGACTGCAACAACCATTTTCTCGATAGGTAGAGTGCTGAAATAACCATCTGCGCCGGATTCAACAATCACCTTATTTACTCTCAACTCCCCAGCGTTGTCGGGGATTCGAGCTGAATCAAGATTGATTGCAATCTTCTCTGGAGTAATTGCCTTTCTCCCCTCAGCCTGTCCAAAAGAGATGATTATCTCTGGATTGACCTCTTTAACTTTAGAGAGCAGAACTCTTGCTGCCTTATCAAACTCGACAGGGAGAATTACTGCAGATAGCTCCAGCCCTGTAAAGCTCTCTTTGGAGATTGCCTCCACTACAAGCTGTGAGGAGTTTAAATCAGATCCACCAAATGGCTCAAAGCCACTTATCAGTACTTTCTTACCTGTAGACAATTTAACTTTTCAAATTAACTAAACACCGAGAAATGCTGCGCCAACTAAAAGCGTTGCCCAGAGGATATGAAGAGGCAACATCCACTTAGCAATAGTTTCAATAACTAATCTCTCATCCTCATCGTTTGCTGATTCCTTCTTTATCTCTAGAAGCTCGCGAATGCCCACAGATAGAACTAATAGCGTTGCTACCCAAGCAACCATGCAATTTGGGCAGAGCGCGCCAATAATGAATGTGGTCTGATAGGCAAGCCAGTGACAGAAGATCACAGCCAGTGTGGTGCCTGCAAGAAGTAGTTGCCAGAAGAGGCGAGGAAAACGAATTTCATAGAAGAGAGCGACAGCTATCACTAACATCATGGCAAAAGTTGCAATTCCAATAAGTGAGTTGGGAAAACCAAAGACCTCAGCTTGATCAGAGAGCATCACGCTCTTGCAGTTGAGAGTCTCATTAATGCTGCATGAGGGGGTGAAGCCAGAGTCCTTTAAGACCTTGAACTTATCAATTGTTAAAATAAAGGAGGCAATAAAGCCTGAGATTCCAGCCAGAAGCATTACCCAGGCTGAGAGCGAGCGGAGATTAGGCTTCATCAACGTGTCCATTTCCAGATGATGCCATAGTCGCTGCATTCCAGCTCTACAACGTTTAATTCTCCACTTATCACGCTCTAAGCATATAGAAAGCCTCTGGAAAAGCATTAGATAAGTTCGTTAGAGGGCTTTGGGATGAGACATATCCCGCCACTTTTAGACAAAATAACGAGAATTAGAAGCGGAAAGTATGGCAAGTAAGAAGTGGTAAGGCATAAAAGCGGAGTAAGAAAATTGTGATTCTGATTCTATCGTTGCATTTCTTGAGAACCTCTAAACAATACAAAGTTAGAAATAAACCAAGTGAAAAACAGGAATTAGCAAGTTAAATCACACTTTAGGCACGCTCTTCAGGAAAAACACAGGCGTCTCTCCTAATCTATACATAAAGCACTGATAATTTCTTCTCAGTTAAAAGAATTACTACAGGCAATTGCTTGTAGTGGCTTTAATGAGTTAAGAGAAATGAGGAAGTAATGAAAAAGATGTTGAGATTAAGTTCAGCAATTGCTGCTGTGGCTCTTGTGGTCTCGCCACTTTCGGTAGCACAAGCAGAAGATGAGGCTGTAGAGGCTACATCGATTGTTTTAAGCACCATGCCTTTAACAGAAGTTCTTAACCTTAGTCGAGCAGGCTTCGATGACGATCTCGGCGATTACGACATTTTCACCTACCTCTTCATGGAGGTTTGGGGTGCTAAACCTCTCTCAGCAGTTGGAGTAATCTCTGATGGTTATGTGCCACTAACAGCTTTCATTCCAACAGATCGTGCCTTCCGTAAACTAACAACAGCCATAACCGGCAAAGTCCTTAAGAATGAATCAGTTATTGCAAATACAGTTATGTCACTAGGTGTAAAAGCTGTGGAACAAGTTCTTTTGTATCACGTTGTTCTTGGTGCACCAATTGAATCCCCTGCTGCTCTTCAAGCAAATGGAGCAGTACTAACTTCTGCAAATGATCAAACCTTCAAGGTCAATGTCTCTGGGACAGTCATTACATTGGTTGACAAAGATAAGACACGTAAAAATGCAGTAGTGCTTCTCGGTAAAGTCGATATCAACTCGGGCCATACCCAAGTTGCTCATGGCATCAATCAGGTCATGTTGCCAAAGCTCTCCTAGTTAGAGATATATAACTTAAAAGCCCTTGCCTAGATCGGCAGGGGCTTTTAAGTTGCGGTAATCTCATACCCAGAGGTGATTAATGAATAAGTCTTTCCTTATAGCTATTGGCACTTTCTTGCTCTCAACATCCTTAGATTCTCCTTCTCTGGGCAATATCGACCAACTCAAGATTGAGACTATTTCATTGGAGAGCACGCAGGTTGAGGGTGGACGAGGCGCTGCCCTGGCTCGTTTATCAGATGACTCACTTCTTCTTGGGGGCGGCTTAAAAGGTGACACCCTCTTTCACTTCAAGGATGGAAACTTGACTGAGCTTGGAAAGCTGATGAAGCAGAGGAATCGCATTAGAGATTCACGTTTTGGTCCGACAGATATAGCAGTTCTTAGCCAGAGAGCCGGAGTTGCTTCAATTCTTATCTCCTACCCTGAATTCAGCCCAAAAAAAGATTGTGTTCAACTAGTACTCTTTCAATATTCAATTAACTTGATTAATCCAGAGCTCAAAAAGGGAAAGCTCTGGTTCCGCGGAAAACCATGCGTCCCGATAAGCGCAGTTCAACATGCTGCAGGGCGTATCGCTGTCATTGACTCCTCAAATGTCTATCTCACCACAGGTGATCTTGGTTATCGAAAAATTGGTGACCCACTCGCCCGTCAATGGCTGGGAGGAGTATTTAAAGTTTCAGAGAAGAAGATAACTCAAATTTCCCAAGGCCATAGAAACCCCCAAGGAATTCTTCTAATTGGTAATGATTTATACATTTCAGAGCATGGACCTAGGGGTGGTGATGAATTAAATCTCATCAAGAAAGGTAAAGATTATGGATGGCCTTTTGTAACCTACGGCCAGGCATATAGCTCTGGAGATTATGTTCGCCCAACAAAACCTGGAACACATCAAGGCTATGAAGAGCCCCTCTATTACTGGAATCCTTCGGTTGCTCCTACTGAATTAGTGCAACTACCAGAGAGTTCGCAGTGGCAAGGCTTTGAGAAATACCTAGTTATGGGCACTTTGGTTAATCAATCACTTATTTTCATTGAACTTACTTCAAAGACAAAAGTAGGAGAGGTTTTTAAATATAACGTTGGGCAGAGAATTCGAGATCTTGAACTGCTAAGCGATGGAAGGCTTGTAGCAACAACTGATAGTGGGGCACTGCTCTTTATCTCTCGAGAATAGACGAGGAATTAAGTTCACCTTTAAATAACTGTTGTAAATTCCTAATCGAGTTTAGATTGATTAGCCTTTAAAGGGTCTGGAGATCGAGCTAAGTGGCTAGCGTAGCTAGCGGCGGGAAACTTCTTCCTATGACTCCTACTCGATAGTAGGGCTAGAGACCTTGTATTCTTCTTGCCTATGTATAACGATGAAGATTGGAAAGATGACCTTCGCGAGAAGAAGCGTTTAAGCGATGAAGAAACATCTAAAAATAAAAAATCTTGGAAGAAACTTTCTTTTCTTGCCTTATTAGTAATTGCCGTTATCGGAGTCTTTAAAGGCTAATTGTCTGGCCAATTAGAAGTTAAGTCATAGAGAAGTAGAAGGGCTGCTGAGAGGATTCCTCCGACCCAAATTCCCACTCCAACACCCCATTGGAGCTCAATTGAAGTCCAAACAGATGCGATGAAAATAGTGATCATCGCGAGATCAAATATGATTCTCTCTTTTGAATTCATGGCTCAAGCATAGGACAGAGTGATTTAAATACGAAGTAGGCTAAGAATTGCTATAGATTGAGCGTCTTAAGTGATATCAACCTGAAAGGTTACTTAAAAGTAATGCGTTTTCTTATTAATGTAATTGAAAGCATAGATAGGCCTGCGCACTCAAGGCAGGAAATCGATGCGATTGATACCTTTAATGATGAGATGGTCGCCGCAGGGCAGCGGGTATTAGCTGTTGGGATTGCTTCTCCGGAGAATTCAATTCAGATTGATAATAGAGATGGTCAAGTTAAATACATCAAGGAGAGCCTTACTGACTCCAATGAATATATAAGTGGTATTTGGATTATTGATGTGCCCAATAGAGAGATTGCTTTAGAGCTAGCAGCTCAGGGATCAAAGGCTTGTAATCGCAGAGTTGAGCTAAGACCATTACTCGGTTAGTAGATCTGCTCAGAAAGCTTTTACAAGTTCTTCTTGGAATAACTCTTATCTATACCGGAACGCTTCATCTCACCTCTCAAAGATTAGAGTTCCAAGCTCAAGTACCACCCTGGTTAGGTCTTGACCCAGACTTTGTAGTTCTTGCCTCCGGTTATGTTGAGATAGCACTTGGCATTGCATTAGTTACCCTTTGGAAACTTCGAAGAGAAGTTGGATTGGCCACAGCGCTCTTCTTTATTCTTATCTTCCCTGGAAATATCCGACAATATATTGATGGTATTGATGCATTTGGTCTAGATACCGATCGTAAGCGAGCAATAAGGCTCTTATTTCAACCGCTCTTAGTTTTATGGGCGCTTTGGTCAACCGATTCTATTAAGAAATATATCTTGCGCGCCCGTAGGGATTCGAACCCCAAACCTTCTAATCCGTAGCTTGTAAATTCCTAGGCCCTTCGGCCATCTAGGAATTCACTAAGTCTCTGACGTGCTTCACAGCAGTCAGAGGACCAGATGCTCCATCCGTATATCAAGAAGCAGTATGAGTCATTACATAGAGAAATACAAGGACTAAAAAGAGGGGACCCCACGTTGCTTATTAGCAACGCAGTGCCAGATGTACTACTTCTTGATAATTTCACCTGTACTATTTTTTTGGGCGGCCAGCGCCTGATTCAAAAGACTTATAAGGGGATAGTTATGGATGCAAATGTACGTGCAAGTGATTATCGAAGTACGATAATTAGTTTTAGGTCAAGTTCATTTACGTTTACAGTCGGCAATATAGCGAGTTTGGTAATAATTGTTTTCGGAGATTTAACTAGCCAAGCACAATTGGCCTTGGCCGCTTTTGTTGTGATTAACAATTTGGCTGCTGCCCTGTCTTTTGACAACGCCATTGGTGGATTCTCTGTTCTTGCAAAAGACCTACAGAATGAAAATTCAAATTATGGTAAAGAGGCAGGGAAAGCACCGTTTGGGTTTTACAGAATATTCTGTTTAGTTATTTGTATTGTGGCTGCTGTTACCCAACTGCTTGCGATATACGCTTAGAAGAAATTTGAAAATGCTGGGCTTGTTCATCTGGTCCAGGGCTTATTGCGCGAAAAGGACTCGAGAGATCGAGGTCCTCGCTATTTCTCCAGCTTATAGGGCGAATCTTCTTTAAATTAGACGAGGCGGGACAAAATCCCGCCTCGTTTCATTATTTCTTTTGGAATCATTCCTGACAAAACTAATATCAAATTAGCCTAAAAGACGGGACCCCACGTTGCTTATTAGCAACGCAGTGCCAGATGTACTACACGCCTCAAAATCTTTACTTTAGTCGAAGATTACGGGTGCTGCCAAAATACATCTTTGGGTTACTGCCAGATTTTTACCTGCGGGAATGGAATTTCGATATTGGAAGCATCGAATTTCTCTTTGATGGCTGCTCTAAGGATTCTTGCTATCTGCCAATGTTCACCAGGAAGGACCTTTATGACAACACGTATCACCACTGAGTTCTCCGCAAGATCTTCAACACCCCAAATTTCTGGTGCCTCTAAGAATTTTGAGCCGACTCCATCCGTTGCGGCTAAAGAATCGAGGACTTCTTGGATTTTCTCTTGCACAAAGGTGATTTTGCTTGCGTATGCCACACCAATGTCAAGAATCACTCGCGACCAACCCTGAGTCTTATTTGCAACTCTTGCTATCTCTCCATTGGGGAGGTGCCACAATGACCCATCCAATGAGCGCACACGTGTGGTTTTGAGCGTCATTGATTCAACAGTTCCACTCCCTTCACCAAAATCGATAACATCCCCTACGCCATATTGATCCTCTGCCAATACTGAGATGCCAACCAAGACGTCTTTGACTAAGGCTTGAGCACCAAAACCAATCGCAATGCCTGCAACACCAGCACCTGCCAACAATGGGGCTAGGTTGATACCAAGTCGATCAAGAACCAAGAGCAATACGATCCCTAGCACTACAACGCTCGTGATTGAGTGAGCAAGTTGAATCAAAGTGTCCGCTCTCAATGAACGGCGCGGTGATTCCCCCAGCCCATCTCCATCTGTGCGGAGAGTAATAACTCGTTTGATGAATAACCGCAGTGATCGATTAATTCCGAATCTAACCATTAATCCGAGGATCAATATCAGAAGAATTTGAAACCCAATCAGAGCAGCCGTTGGAATGTTGATTTCCATATTTGCCTCCATAGAATTAAGCACCATCTTACAGACTCTAGAACAAGACCAACTATGGACTCCCAAATGTCACCGACTCCATAATTCAAAAAATAGAACACGCGCTAGGGTGGATTTGAATAATCGGAGTCCCAGGAGAACGGGCCCAACGCAGGCGCAGATAAATGCAGCTTATGGTTCAAGAAACTTATCTGGATTAGCTTTCTGTATAACTTCCCTTACATATTCACTAAATAACATGATCTTCTCCTTATGAATAAAGGAGTCAAGAGATTGAATACTGGATATATAGGTTTTGCTGATATATGCACTAAGCAAAGGTTTGATACACAACCAATTTTTGTATCCATACATTAGATACGACTAAATACGTGGGTTGTGAGGGACTCGAACCCCCGACCCGGTGATTAAGAGTCTATCTATTATCGTTTCTGAGCGGTGGTGATGCCAAGCAAGGACTTGACGCTCACCGCAATTCTTCAGGCACCGAACTCATAATCCGTCGGTCACGGGTTCAAGTCCCGTACGCCCTACCCATTATTCACTCCTAGTTCATGTTTGCCCTCTTTGACTTGGTTATCATTAGGGATCGCGCTTCACCCTTGGGAAGCTCAAGGCGGAAAGGGGGCGTCTACATGTCTTCAGCGACAGATGCACAGGTTACCTTTCAGCCCGCTATTCACGTCCCACGCAAACTTTCCGGTTTGGTCGATTTCTTTGGGGAGTTCCACCAGGAAAATCCGGGTCGAGCACTCATCATGCCCGGTGGGAAAGTGGAGATTATCTTCTTTCTGGAAGGAAATGATCTATCCGAGTTTTACATGGG
>AACY020520390.1_pt1 | contig 10751 bp, 10 predicted proteins | sample 267378 | NCBI WGS metagenome assembly AACY02 (sample SAMN02954345, study PRJNA13694) | marine metagenome | biome: aquatic; feature: ocean; material: water; isolation source: isolated as part of a large dataset composed predominantly from surface... | reverse complement strand
TGCTCTGTAATCAAGCCGTTCAACGTTTTAGGCCCTTCGGTCGATAGCTCCCAATTTAGCGCTTTATTGATCTCACGAATGTAAGCAGAACCATCAATAAAGTAGCTGCCATCTTCCTGCTGGTGGATGTCTTCATGGATATCAGACTGATCGTTAGAGAGCTCGCCAACGATCTCTTCTAAGATATCTTCCAGTGTCACGATTCCTTGTACGTCACCATACTCATCCACCACCACACCGATGCGGCGGCTCTCTTTTTGGAAGTTGAGTAGTTGTGTCTGCAGCGGAGTACTCTCTGGAATAAAGTAGGCTTCGTGTACCACGGCCATGATAGCCGGTTTAGTCACCTTGCCTTGCTGAATCAGCTGGGCCAAGTTGCGCATGTGTAGCACACCGACGATCTGGTTGATGTCGCCGCGGTAGACCGGCAAACGTGTGTGTTTGGTTTTAGAGAGCTGCTCTAGAATCTGGTCCATCTCGTGGTCCAGATCGATCCCTTCTACCTCGTTGCGCGGAATGATGATGTCATTGACGGTCACTTCACCAAGCTCAAGCACGCCAAGTAGCATCGATTGATTCGATTGCGGTATCAGGGCTCCTGACTCATTTACGATGGTACGTAGCTCTTCGGTACTGAGGTTGTGGGCATCCTCTCCGGTCGTCTTAATACCGAGCAGGCGGAATATTCCATTGGTGATTAGGTTGACGGTAAACACCAGTGGGTAAAATATTTTGAGTAGCAGTACCAAAACGTAAGAGGCAGGAAAGGCGACCTTCTCTGGATACATGGCTGCGAGTGTCTTGGGCGTCACTTCCGCAAATATCAATACGACGAGTGTCAAGGCACCGGTCGCGATGGCAATGCCCGCATCTCCCCATATTCTGACGGCAATCACGGTCGCAATCGCTGATGCGAGGATATTGACGAAGTTGTTGCCAATCAGAATTAGGCCGATCAGACGGTCAGGGCGATCTAACAGTTTGGCGGCTTTACGTGCACCTAGATGGTTATTCTTGGCTAAATGCTTCAAACGGTAGCGATTGAGCGACATCATGCCAGTTTCTGAACTAGAGAAAAATGCAGAACAGAGGATCAGAATAAACAGAAGAATAGAGAGCGAACTTATCGACGCGTCTTCCAAGGGGATATGCCTATATTATTAACGGAAGCTCATTTTGTGTAGATGGGGCGTGGGTGTCAACCCAATTAAGCCCCAAGTATTAGCTCTAAAACGGCCTTTGAGCCAAAGAAACCGAGCATTAGTAGTACAAACCCACTGAGTGTCCAACGCAGTGCCGTGCGGCTGCGCCAACCGAACATCGAACGTCCAGTTAGTAGAATCGTGAAGACGACCCAGGCGCCAAGGGATAGGAGAGTCTTGTGAGCGAGGTGTTGTGCAAACAGATCATCCGTATAAACGTAACCGGAGAGTAGCGCTAGCGTCAGAACGAACTGTCCTGCAGCGATCAATTCAAACAGCAGGTTCTCCATCACCTGTAGCGGCGGTAGCGTATTCAGTAGACCGCGGGTTTTGTGGCTTTTAAGGGCGTGCTCCTGTTTAGACAGAAGCAGCGCTTGTAGAGCGGCTAAGGTGAACAGACTGTACGAAATAATCGACAGTAGAATGTGGCTTAGGAGTCCAGTGCTGTAACTTGATTTGGTGCCTTCACCCGGAAAAGCATAGGCCAGTGCTAGGGTGACGGCGGCCATAGGGAAGACCCACATAAATAGGTTGTCTAGTTTGTGACGTAGGCTGCCCAAGAGCAGAAGGACGACTACTGCGATCGAGATCATAGAGCCGGCAACAAAAAAGCTAAGGTTTAAGCCAAATCCACCCGAGATGATCTGTAGTGTTGCGATCAGTTGAAAAATGACTGCGATTAAACCGAATGCTTGTATGCGGTTGCGTGGTCCGCCTTGTTGGGTGGCAAACTGCTTCATTTGCCACTGGCTGGCAATGAGATAAAGGCCAATGGCGACAAGGGTAAATAGCGATAACATCCAAAACTCCGGACTGTGTGAAACTAATTCCACAAGTGTGGCACAAATTGCTGGGATGCGAAATATACAGTCAGCCTGTGCCTGCGCTATACTACGGCGCAAATTTGGCGGGATATCGCGATATTAAATCGACTCATTAGACCCGCGCAATGAGGAATAGAATGTTTGCAAATCTTCAAGAACGCTTAACTGGCACGCTGCGCTCCGTAACAGGGCGCGCGAAACTGACCGAAGAGAATATCAAGGATACGCTGCGTGAAGTGCGTATGGCCCTTCTTGAGGCTGATGTCGCTCTGCCGGTGGTTAAAGAGTTTGTAAATGCCGTTAAAGAGCGTGCAGTTGGTCAGGAAGTTTCGAAAAGCCTAAGCCCTGGTCAGGTTTTCGTTAAGATCGTTAACGAAGAGTTGGTTCGCGTCATGGGTGAGGCGAACGAGCAGCTTAATCTGGCTGCGACGCCACCAGCTGTCGTTATGATGGCGGGTCTGCAGGGTGCCGGTAAAACGACCTCAGTTGCCAAGCTGGCGCGTTTTCTTCGTGAGCGTGAGAAGAAGAGGGTGTTGGTTGTATCCGCTGATGTGTACCGTCCAGCGGCCATACGCCAGCTAGAGACGCTGGCCGGTGAGGTTGATGTCGAGTTCTTCCCTTCTACCATTGAGCAGAAGCCGATCGATATCGTTAACGGTGCGACTGCTCATGCAAAAATTCAACACCATGATGTCGTCATCGTCGATACGGCGGGTCGTCTAGCTGTTGATGATGCCATGATGGCTGAGATTAAAGAGCTGCATGCAGCGGTTAATCCGGTTGAGACACTGTTCGTGGTTGACTCCATGACGGGTCAGGATGCGGCGAATACTGCCAAAGCGTTTAACGAAGTACTGCCGCTTACCGGTGTCATTCTGACCAAGACTGATGGTGATGCGCGTGGTGGTGCAGCGCTTTCAGTTCGTCATATCACTGGCAAGCCTATTAAGTTCCTGGGTGTTGGTGAGAAGGTCGATGCTCTGGAGCCGTTCCACCCGGATCGTGTTGCATCACGAATTTTGGGTATGGGGGATGTGCTCTCTCTTATTGAGGAAGCTGAGCGCAAGATTGATAAGGACAAAGCGGAAAAGCTGGCGAAGAAGGTCAGCAAAGGTAAGGGCTTTGATCTAGAAGATTTCCGTGATCAGATCAATCAGATGAACAACATGGGCGGCATGATGTCGATGATGGAGAAGATGCCAGGTATGGGGCAGATGATCCAAGCGGCACAGACGGCACAGGCTGAGCAAGGGATGAAGAAGTTTGCTGTCATTATCGACTCTATGACAGCCAAAGAGCGTCGTAACCCCGATATTATCAGTGGTTCACGCAAACGCCGTATTGCCGCGGGTTCCGGTACCAATATTCAAGAGATCAACCGCCTGCTGAAACAGCACAAGCAGATGGCTAAGATGATGAAGAAGTTTGGCTCTAAATCGGGCATGGCGAAACTGGCACGCGGCATGAAAGGGATGATGCCTCCTGGTATGGGTGGTCCCGGTGGTTTCCCACGCATGTAGTTGATCAAACGCTGATCAAAAAATAGCTTTTAATGGGCGCAGTATTCACGTAGAATTTGCGCCCTATTTAATTTGGCCTTCATCTGTCTGGGCAATTTGCTGGGATTGGTGAAGAAACAACAATGATGGGCGATCTCAAAACCCATCCGCGAAATAAAGGGGTCCTTAATGGTCACTATTCGTTTGTCCCGTGGTGGCGCTAAAAAGCGTCCGTTCTATCACATTCATGTCGCAGACTCTCGTTTTGCGCGTGACAGCCGCTTTATTGAGCGTGTTGGTTTCTTCAATCCGGTTGCTCGCGGCCAGGAAGAGCGTCTACGTCTTGATCTAGAGCGCGTAGACTACTGGGTTAGCAAGGGCGCTCAAATGAGCGAACGTGTTAGCACACTGGTTAAAGAAGCACGTAAAGCTAAGTAATTGATTAAGGCCTGATAGCAGTGGCAGAGATTGCAGCAGAGGACTACGTTGTTCTTGGACGCTTCAACTCACCCTTCGGTGTACAGGGTTGGATTAAAGTCTACTCATACACTGATTCGATGGAGAATATCCTCAGCTATCGCCCCTGGTTGGTAAAACAGCAAGGCGAATGGGTACCGGTTAAGGTGACCAGCGCTAAAAAACAGGGTAAGGGTCTAATCGCAAAATTGGACTCTATAGATTCACCCGAAGCAGCCCGCCAATATTGTGAAGCGGAGATTGCAGTACCACGCTCGGTTCTACCGGTGTTGGATGACGGTGAGTACTACTGGAGTCAATTAGAGACATTATTGGTTTATACCGAATCCGGCGAATTGTTGGGTCGGGTAGATCACCTAATAGAGACCGGCGCTAATGATGTGTTGGTTGTTAAAGGTACAGACGAGAGCGTTGATCGTGAGACACGATTAATCCCATATGTACCGGATCAGGTGATTAAACAAATTGATTTAAACGCTGGAACTATGCGGGTCGATTGGGACCCAGAGTTCTAAGTTGTGTGGTTTGGGATCGTATCGCTGTTCCCTGAAATGCTGGAAGCGGTTAGCCGCTTTGGTGTCACAGGTAGGGCAGTTAAAAACGGACTGATCCAAGTCGAGAGCTGGAATCCAAGAGATTTTACTCACGACAAACATCGCACCGTCGATGATCGCCCCTTTGGTGGTGGTCCTGGGATGTTGATGAAGGTTCAGCCATTGAAAGATGCGATAGCAGCAGCGAAAGCGGCAGCACCCAGTCAGGCCAAAGTGATCTATCTGTCGCCGCAAGGCAGACGCTTAGATCAGCAAGGCGTGACAGAACTGGCCACGGCAGAGAGTTTGATCTTTGTCTGCGGTCGCTACGAAGGGGTTGATGAACGCCTGATCGAAGCGGAAGTGGATGAGGAGTGGTCACTCGGTGATTTTGTCCTGAGTGGTGGTGAGCTCCCGGCCATGGTGATGGTTGATGCGATATCAAGAATGGTGCCTGGTGTACTGGGTGACCAAGCCTCTGCTGAAGAGGACTCCTTCTCTGAAGGGTTGCTTGATTGTCCACACTACACACGACCAGAGCAGCTAGATGGCGTTGGCGTACCGTCGGTATTGATGAGTGGGAACCACGCAGAGATACGGAAATGGCGCTTAAAACAGCAGTTGGGAAGGACCTATGAGCGTCGTCCTGATCTGCTTGAAAAAATCGATTTGGACCCAGAACAGCAAACGTTGTTAAACGAATACCTCGGCGAGACTAAAAAGTAGTCCGCAGTTGAAAAGTTAGGAGCGAGCGATGAGCAGCAAAAACTTAATCATTCAGCAGATCGAAGCTGAACAAACTGGTAAAGAAGTACCAAACTTCGGCCCAGGTGACACTGTAGTAGTTCAAGTACGTGTAGTAGAGGGCAACCGTAGCCGTCTGCAGGCGTTTGAAGGCGTAGTTCTAGGTAAGCGTAACCGCGGCCTAAACTCTGCATTCACTGTACGTAAAATCTCTCACGGTGTTGGCGTAGAGCGTACTTTCCAGACTTACAGCCCAGCGGTTGAAGCGATCGAAGTTAAGCGTCGTGGTGACGTTCGTCAGGCGAAACTTTACTACCTACGTGAGCGTAGCGGTAAGTCTGCACGTATCAAAGAGAAGCTTAACTAAGTTAATTTTATTAACTGAGTTGATCTCGATTAAGAAAGGCGGCCATAGGTCGCCTTTTTTGTTGCCCTAATTTCTCCTATTTCAAATAGTGGTCTAGTATGAAGTGATGACTGTTAGGGGAATCCTTTGCGCTGGTTTAAAGCCGTTCTACTGTTATTGATAGCGACGCTGCTGGTGGGCGGGGGCGGCTATGCCTATGTCTGGTACAAAGCGAAAGCCTATATCGATGACACCTTGACGGTTCTTCTTCCTGGTTATCGTGTGCACTATGAAACCTTAGTGCTCGATCCGCGTGGTGAGGTGCGTATTGAGTCGCTGCAGGCCGCCCCATTCGGTTACGACTCTGCCATCAAGGTGGCCAATATCAGTATTCGAGCGGACGCGCCGCTCTTCTTTCTTCAACCATCCCCTGTTAGCGCTGCCTCAGACTGGCCCAGTTTCTTAGCCATCAAAATCGATAAGTTGCGCATGGATCTGGCGTCGGATTTTATGGAGACTGCTCTGGCAAATCAGAGCGTGGCTGCCAGTAAAGGGTTGGTCAATATCGCTGCCTTGGGTTGTGGTGATGTGCGAGAGTTCTCTCTTCCGGTGCTGCGGGATATGGGCTATCCCGAAATTCAGGCGGATCTAACCATTCGTTTGGATCCAGACAACGATAATGGCCGCCTTGTCTTGGGGAGTCAGATTCAGCTGTTGGGTATCGCCTCTCAACGATTGGTGCTGGAGGTCAGTTTTACGCCAGGATACTTGGCCCCACAGACGCTGTTGGCGGCCAGTCCAAGAGTGCAGCGCTTTCAGTTTGGCTACCAAGATCTAGGCTTTAATGCTCGCCGTGATACCTACTGTGCCGAACAGACTCAAGTGACGGAGGCTGAGTATCGTCTAGTGCATGCTGATCTTTTAAAGGCGCAGGCTTCACAATTGGGTATGCAGGTACCAGAACGATTATGGAATGCCTATGAGCAGGCGATTGCGCCGGGCTCAAGTATTGATTTGGGCATCTCGCCAGCCGGTGGTATGGGGAGTGAGTTGTTCGTGTTGATGAATGCGCCGCATGTGTTAGCGGAGCGTTTGAACCCCTCTTTGCGTATCAATTCGGAAGGTCTTGATTTAACAAGCTTGGATTGGGAGTCGTTGCTTCCCGATGCAGATCAGGCTGAGCAGTTAACCCCTCAAGAGGAGGGCTTGGTTAATGTTGAACAGCTTAAAGAGAAGATTCTTTCGAGCCGTGAAGTGCAAAAGCTTGAAGATCTTAAGAAGTTCTATCCCGCTAGTTTTGATGAGCTGGATGACTATTTGCAGTATCAGATTCGTCTCTATACCCACTTTGGCCGGTATATTGAAGGGCGCTTGATCGAAGTGGCTGACAATAAGTTAGTTCTACTAAGAAGGGTGGATCAAGGGTATGCTTCCTACTCTGTTGATCGTAACTTTTTAGAAACTATTGAGGTCTACCGTTAGTGCCGGATGGTCGCTTTACTGCGCAAAGCCCTGATGTCAAAGATGCCGCGTTAATCAAAGAGTTTATTCAAGGCTTATGGATGGAGCGTGGCTTGAGTGATAATACGCAGAGCTCTTATCGACGCGATCTGAATCAGTTCGCCTGTTGGTTGAATCAACAGGGAAAGTCTCTGAAGGATGTGGTGCAGGCCGACCTGCAACGCTATCTTGCTTGGCGTCTCTCGGAGACGTTTAAAGCCAGCTCAACCGCTCGACAGCTCTCCTGTATTCGTGGTTTCTATCGCTACCTGTTGCGTGAAGCTGTGATCGACATCGACCCTACCTTGAATATCTCTAATCCTAAACGCGGGCGTGCACTGCCAAAATCGATCTCCGAAACGGAAGTGGATGCTCTGCTTGAAGCACCAGATATTGAAGACCCTTTGGGATTGCGTGATCGAGCGATGTTGGAACTGTTATACGGATCTGGATTGCGCATCTCTGAGTTGATTGGGCTTGAGGTGGGTCAGATTGACCTGCGAGCTGGACTATTACAGGTGGTGGGTAAGGGTGATAAAGAGCGACTAGTCCCAGTAGGAGAGGCGGCTATTGATTGGTTAAAGCGTTATCAATCTGCCGCTCGACCTCTCTTAATGGGGGCTACCAACCCTGAAGCGCTCTTCTTAAGTCGTCGTGGGCAGCAGATGACCCGACAGACCTTTTGGCACCGTATTAAATTTTGGGCACAGCAGGCGGGTGTGAAAGTAGAGCTGTCGCCCCATACCCTAAGGCATGCCTTTGCGACACATCTGTTGAATCATGGGGCGGATCTTCGTGCGGTGCAGATGCTGTTGGGGCATGCAAATTTATCGACCACCCAAATTTATACACAAATTGCGACGCATCGCCTAGAGCAGCTGCATAAGCAGTTTCATCCGCGTGGTTAAACTGGCAAACTGGGCACAATTTTTAAGGAGTTAAGATGAAAACGTTGTATGCGCTGTTGTTATCCTTTGTTACTTTGCCTGCTCTGGCGAATTCAGTAGCCTTGATTGAAGAGAAACTAAAAGCGGTCGATCCTTCTATCCCAATCACGTTGATTGAGCCGTCCGAGATGAGCGGGTTTTATGAGGTGTTGCTCGGTTCTGGTGAGGTGCTTTACGTCAGTGAAGATGCGCAATTTATTCTGTCGGGTAAGGCCTATCAGATTACGCAGGAAAACCGTCTAATCAACCTCACAGAGAAGCGTTTGAGTGGTATGCGTTTGGCCGCAATGCAGCAGGTAGCGGATAGCGATATGGTTATTTTCCCAGCGGAAGGTGAAAAGCGAGCACGACTCTATGTCTTCACCGATATCGATTGCCCCTACTGCCAGAAGTTGCATGAAGAGGTAGAGGCTCTAAATGAGGCGGGTGTAGAGGTGGCTTATCTGGCCTTTCCGCGCTCTGGCCCCGGTGGCGCTACGGCATCACGTATGGATCAAATTTGGTGTGCAGATGATCGATTAGCAGCGATGGAGAAGGCGCTTGATGGGGGGGCTGTGAAAGCGAAAGAGTGCCAAACGCCTGTACTTGAACAGCTGGCGCTGGGTCAAAAATTAGGTGTTACCGGTACGCCAGCGATGATTACCGAGACGGGTGATCTGTTGCCGGGTTATATGCCAGCCGAGCGTTTGTTGCCGGTGTTAGGGATTAACTGATTTACCCATAGTTCAAGCCCCTTTTCTAAGCTATAATATGCCCCATTTTTTAATGCTCTGGGTCGGATAATCCGCTCGAGCTCACTTCAAATGAGGTATGGTTGTGAAGCCGGTAAAAGTTGGCATCTGTGGAATGGGTACTGTCGGTGGTGGTACGTTCGATGTTCTTAATCGCAATGCGTCTGAGATTGCGCGTCGTGCGGGTCGTCGAATTCAGATTGAACAGGTTGCTATGCGCCGCCCAAATCCTGCGTTTGATACGACAGGAATCCACGTCACTTCGGACATTTTTGAGATCGCAACCAATCCTGAAATCGATATCGTTATCGAGTTGATCGGTGGATATGAAACCGCCTTTGACTTAGTGATGACGGCCATTCAGAACGGTAAGCACGTCGTGACTGCGAATAAAGCGCTGATCGCTGTGCACGGCAATGAGATCTTTGCTGCGGCACAAGAGAAGAATGTGATGGTTGCGTTTGAGGCTTCGGTCGCTGGTGGCATCCCAATCATTAAGGCGATTCGTGAAGGTCTATCAGCGAACAAGATCGACTGGCTGGCAGGCATTATTAACGGTACCGGTAACTTCATTCTGACCGAGATGCGCGACAAAGGCCGTGCATTTGAAGATGTATTGGCTGAAGCGCAAGCATTGGGCTACGCTGAAGCAGACCCTACCTTTGATGTTGAAGGTATCGATGCAGCGCACAAGTTGACGATTCTCGCGTCGATCGCCTTTGGTATTCCTCTGCAGTTCGAAAAAGCTTACACAGAAGGGATCAGTAAGATTACCTCGCAGGATGTGAACTACGCTGAAGAGCTTGGTTACCGCATTAAACATTTGGGTATTAGCCGTCGCACCGCTAAGGGTATTGAGCTGCGTGTTCACCCAACCATGATTCCAGAGAAGGCGTTGCTGGCCAATGTTGACGGTGTCATGAACGCCGTCCTTGTTGATGGCGATGCGGTTGGTCAAACGCTTTACTACGGTGCTGGTGCCGGTGCAGAGCCAACGGCTTCTGCTGTGGTCGCGGATGTAGTGGATGTAGTTCGCACTCTAACAGCGGATCGTGACAATCGAGTGCCACATTTGGCGTTCCAGCCAAGCGAGCTTTCCGATGCTGCAGTGCTTCCTGTTGAACAGGTTGAAAGTGCTTACTACTTGCGTTTACAAGCCGTTGAGCGTCCAGGCGTGATGGCTCATATCACTCGCATCCTAGGTGAAAAAGGGATCAATATTGAAGCCGTGATTCAGAAGCCTATTCGTGAATCACAGGTGCCTGTCATTCTTCTGACTCAACGAGTGGTTGAATCGACAATGAACGAAGCGCTTCGCGAGATCGAAGCACTGCCAGACGTAGTGGGTGATGTGACCCGCATTCGTGTTGAACAGCTGGCTGATTAAGAGGAATTTTTTGATGCGTTATATCTCGACTCGTGGTGATGCACCCGCACTCAACTTTGCGGATGTGCTGTTAGCTGGTTTGGCGTCTGATGGTGGTCTCTATGTACCTGAGACTCTTCCAACGTTTTCGAAAGAGGAGATCGCAAGCTGGGCAGGCCTGAGCTATGCTGATCTTGCGTTTAAAGTCATCAAACCGTTCGTTGAAGAGTGTATCAGTGACGCTGATCTTAAATCGATGATCGATGAAACCTATGCTGTATTCAAACACGATGCTGTCGCGCCTCTAGTGCAGATCGACAGCAATGAGTTTGTTCTAGAGCTGTTCCACGGGCCAACATTAGCATTCAAAGACTTTGCACTGCAGTTGCTGGGTCGCTTGATGGATCATGTGCTAAAAGAGCGCAATGAGCGTCTGGTTATTATGGGTGCTACCTCAGGTGATACTGGGTCTGCAGCGATCGAAGGCTGTCGCCACTCTGATCACTTGGATATCTTTATCCTTCACCCTTACAACCGTGTTTCTGAAGTACAGCGCCGCCAGATGACGACTGTATTAGAAGA